>Ga0307990_1000349_pt1 | contig 43418 bp, 30 predicted proteins | sample EllFjometagen129_FD_203168 | JGI IMG/M metagenome (GOLD analysis project Ga0307990, IMG submission 203168) | Marine microbial communities from Ellis Fjord, Antarctic Ocean - #129 | ecosystem: Environmental > Aquatic > Marine > Unclassified | place: Southern Ocean | collected 2014-10-08
CGATAAAGGTTGAAATCCAGTTTGGCACAATTGCAGCCTGCGTAGCTTGATTCGTTGCAGGAAGAGAGGCTTGCATCCAACTCGAAGGAGGAGGGCTGCCAGTTGTATGTTGGCAAGCCACCTGTGTAAAGGTCAAAGTTATTGACGATGAAATGTGGATCTGCCTGAAACTGCCAGATGTCGCCTGTATTTTGTTGAGAAGGATTTGAAGAGGTAATTTCTACGATTCGCCAATAGTAGGTTTGTCCCAATTCCCAGGGTGTGCTGGGTTCAAATAGGTTGACATCAGCAGGTAGAGTAGAAAATGGTGCTGATTCCTCGGGATTGACTGCACTGAGATCTTGTCCGAGGTAGAGCTGTACGGTTGAGGCTTGTTCGGAACCTGTCCATCGCAAGGATGCATTGAGGTCGACCTCAGTGGCCAGGTCGGCAGGGAAAGGTATGTGGGGGGGATTTGATTGGATTTCAATTCTGGCCTTCACGGATCCCACGTCAAAACCTGGGGAACCGCCGCCTAAGCCCAGAGACATGATGCGTACGGCAGTAGGAGAAAAGCCGGGTTGGACATTTTCCAGGTCAAACACGCATTTAGTTGCTTCCTGAGTCCATTCATTCTCTGCAGTGGCGATGCCTAATGCATATGTCTTGTTTTTACCATCAGATAGAAAGACCAAGGCTGTTTCCCCTCTTGTTCCCATTTCACGTATGATGAGATCCGGGCCATTTCCGTCTGTGATTTCTCCTGCAAACCCGACTTCAATCCATTTGTCAGTGGTGATTGTCACTGCGGATAGGTTTGAGGGTGGGGCGCCCACCAGGTAGCGTTCTGGATCAACGTAAATTATTGGATCTTCAAATTCTCCGTATTTATCGATCCCGGTCCAGCAATCACATTCCAGTAGAGATCTGCTATTAATTTTGTTGGGATATTGCCATATCACCTCTGTGGCGAATAATGTCTGAGATACAATTAAGAGTACAAGGCAGGAAGTCGCAGTCTTGTAAGTCATAAAGTCTCCTTGATCTTCTCACTGGCAATAATTTGAATGATCATGTTTTTTTCAGAAAACTACCTTTAATTTTAGCGTATTTGGGAAAAAGAAACAATCCAGAGGCTTGATATTCCATGATTTGGCATTACAGTGAGGTCATGGTAAAGCGTTCATCTATCTTGGCATTGATACTGTTAATGCCTGCTCCAAGCCTGGGCGTCTGGGTGGGTATGATTGTCTGGCCGGACTTGCTGTTAGGCAAGGTCTTGTTTTTTTTGGCCAAGGTCTGGCTATTGGCTTTGCCCTTATTTTGGCTGCTGCGGGTGGAGAAAAAGGGGATGAGTTGGTCCAAACCACATCAAGGGGGCTTTGGTGTGGCATTGGCTTTAGGGCTGGCCATTGCTGGTTTCATCGTGGTTGCCTATATCATGCTGGGCACCCTGCTCATTGATTCGAAGGCCATTCAGGCCATGGGCGTAAATACCGGATTAGGCCAGAGAAGTACATACATTGCAGGGGCGGTATATTGGGTGACAATCAATTCAGTCCTTGAGGAGTATGTGTGGCGATGGTTTGTCGTGGAGAAGTTGGAGGATATTTTTCCCAGTAAGGTGGCGATTGTGGCCTCTGCTCTGGGATTCACTTTCCACCATATCGTGGCCATGCAGATCTTTTTGAGCCCATTTGTGGTGGTCCTGGCTGCTGCGGGCATATTTATTGGAGGGGCCGTCTGGTCCTGGTGCTACATTCGGTATCGGTCCATATGGCCGTGTTATGTGAGTCACGCCATTGTGGATGTGGCTGTGTTTGCAGTGGGGTATCATCTCCTTTTTCTGGCGTGATACCTATAAACTAGAGGGTAAGGATGTTTTGGCAGGAGGTTTCATGTTGCGTGATATTTTGGTGGCGACGACCAATCCCGGCAAGATAAAAGAACTTCGATTTATGCTTGGGCATGAGGCGAATTGGCTTGGTTTGGCCGATGTTGGGATTGATATGGAGGTGGAGGAGGATGCCAAAACATTCTCAGGAAACGCACAAAAAAAAGCCATGGCGTATGCCAAAGCCTCCGGCTTGTGGACACTGAGCGATGATTCTGGCCTGGTCGTTGATGTTTTGGGTGGGCAACCCGGCGTCTTGTCCGCCAGATTTTCTGGGGTACAGTCTTCTGATCGTTCTGTGGTAGATCAAAAAAATTGTGAAAAGCTTCTGAGTCTCCTTGAGGGGATTTCGGCATTGGAGCGTACGGGTCGATTTATGTGTTGCATCTGTGTGGCCTCCCCAGACGTGGTGCTAATTGAAACTCAGGGAACGGTTGAGGGACTTATTGCGCAAGAGCCCTTTGGGCATGGCGGATTCGGGTATGATCCAATTTTTTATCTTCCCGAGTATGGCAAGACCATGGCGGAGTTGGGTTCTGCCGAAAAAAACGCCATTTCTCATCGTGGAAACGCGATTAAAGCATTGAAGCCTCTCCTGGGGGAACAGCTAAAATGTGGGTGATTTACTCGGTTTGTCTATTTCGTGAAAAGGCATTTAAACTGTTTTTTCTTGACATCCCTTTGGCATAAAAGTATTTCTCCTTTTCTCAATTGATGTGAACTTATGACCGATGTTGCACATGAAAGGTCATTTTATTTTCAGTCATAAAGAAGTTTAAAGTCTGCTTCTTAAGCAGGTTATAACTCTAATTAGGTATATGGAATTGGTATGGCAAAATCAGGCAAAGCGCTCGTCATTGTTGAGTCACCCGCAAAGGCTAAAACTATTAATAAGTATCTGGGTTCTGATTTTGAAGTTAAGGCTTCCATGGGGCACATCAGGGACCTCCCTTCTAAAGGGATCAATGTAGATATTGAAAATGGGTTCAAGCCTACCTACGATATTATGCCTGGCAAGAAACGGACTGTAATTTCGCTCAAGGCATTGGCCAAGAAGTGTGACCGATTGTATCTGGCAACTGACCTTGACCGTGAAGGGGAGGCTATTGCCTGGCATTTACAGCAAATCCTGGGTGTGCCTGAGGATAAAACATACCGTGTCATTTTTAACGCCATCACCAAATCGTCGATTCAGGATGCATTCAAAGATCCTGGACGCCTTAACATGGGCAAGGTCAATGCACAGCAGGCCAGACGCATTCTAGACCGAATTGTGGGGTATCAAATCAGTCCCCTGCTGTGGAAAAAGGTGACTCGTGGTTTGTCGGCGGGTCGAGTTCAGTCCGTGGCAGTCAAGATTGTTGTGCTTAAAGAACGGGAGATCAAGGCGTTTGAGCCGGATGAATACTGGCTCATTCCGGCTGTGTTTACCACTGATTTACAGGACGACAAAGCAGTCCAGTGGAAGGCGTTCCTGGAGGCGAACACGGTGGATGGCAAGGCACCAACCTTGGCAAAGCAGAGTGTTTGGTTAACTCAACACAATGCCTTTAAAGCAGAATTGGTCAAGGTTAATGGCGAAAAGTACAGTGCCACGAACGAAGAGCAGGCCCTTCGTGTGTACAATGCTCTGGAAAAGTCCAGTTACGTCATCAATAAAATTGAGACAAAAGAATCTCTGACGCGGCCTTCGCCCCCATTTATTACCTCGACCATACAGCAGGCCGCTTCCAATCGCCTTGGGTTTTCTGCCAAACGAACGATGCGTGTGGCTCAACAGCTGTATGAAGGCATGGAAATTGGTTCCAGCGGATCTGTGGGTCTCATTACTTATATGCGTACCGACAGCACCTTCATGTCCAAGGAAGCCCTGGACATGGCTAGGCAATACATTGAACGTGAATTTGGTCCTTCGTATCTGCCGGACAAACCGAAAATGTTTGCTTCAGGTAAGAATGCACAGGAAGCTCACGAGGCCATTCGCCCCACAGAGGCGTCGCTGTCACCCGAGCAGGTCAAACCCTATCTCAACGAAGAGCAATTCAAGCTGTATGATTTGATCTGGCGTCGTTTTATGGCCAGTCAGATGATGCCTGGCAAGTGGAATGTGACAACACTGGAAATCCAGGCTGATACCAATGTCGGGCCATGTATCTATCGAACCAATGGCCGTGTTTTGGTTTTTGATGGTTGCACACGTGTGTGGATCACATCGTCCAGTGACCAGCAATTGCCGGCTGTTAGCGAAGGGCAGCCCTTGTCGCCAGTCGATATCAACGCAGAACAGCATTTTACCAAGCCACCAGCGAGATATACGGAAGCTTCCTTGGTCAAGGCGCTTGAGCGTGAGGGTATTGGTCGCCCCAGTACCTATGCTTCGATTATTAGCACAATCCAGGACCGCGACTATGTAAAGCAGAAAGAGCGTAAGTTTTTTGCCACGGACCTTGGTGAGGTGGTGACTGACAAGCTCAGTGAGTTCTTTCCCAAGATCATGGACATCTCGTTTACACGATTCATGGAAGAGCAGCTAGACAAGATTGAAGAGACGCATCTGGATTGGGTCGGTATTTTGGAGGAGTTCTACGGTCCCTTCAAAAAGAACCTGGATACTGCCATGGAGGAGATGAAGCATGCCAAGGCTGAAACTCAGCCAAGTGACTATACCTGCCCTGAATGTGAGAAGCCGATGGTCTATAGATTCGGCAAAAACGGGCGTTTCCTGAGTTGTGGTGCGTATCCTGAGTGCAAATTTGCCTGTCCTTGTGACGACGATGGCAAGATGCTTGAACAAGTTGAGACAGATCATAAGTGCCCTGTCTGCAATAAGCCCATGATTCACAAGAAGGGAAGGTTTGGGGAATTCTTGGGATGCTCAGATTATCCTGAGTGCAAGACCACACAGAAAATTGACAAGGAAGGCAATATTTTGCCACCCAAGCCACCTGCAGAACTTTCTGGTGTGCGGTGCTACAAATGTAAGACCGGTGAATTGGTCATTCGTGCCAGCAAACGCGGCCCGTTTTTGGGATGCAACAAGTTCCCACGTTGCCGTACCATAATCAGTATCAAACAGTTGGACCACCTCAAAGAGTTGCAGGAAGCTGGTCAATGGCCGCCTGATACCTATGAGAAGGCCGATGAGATGCTCGGGCGAAAAAAGAAGTCTGCGGCAGCCAAGAAGGAAAAGGATGACAAAGACGCTGATTCAAAGCCCAAGGCCAAGAAAAAAACTAAGAAAAAGACCTCGGCCAAAAAGGCTGAGCCTTCAGAGACAGTGATTGAAGATCTGCCTGCTCCCTTTTAAATGAATGAGTGAATGCGTGGCGGAACAGGTCAACCAAGTGATGTTTTCTTTCAGGGATAGGCAGGCATATGAAAAAGAATCTCGACGCCGTGGAATTCGAAACAGTGGAGCCCATTGGTAAACGCGTGTTGATCCGTAAGGATGAAGACAAGAAGATGACCAAGGGCGGTATTCAGTTGCCTGACAATATTGAGATTCCTACCATCACAGGTCGTATCGTTGAAGTCTCTGCAGAGGTTGAGAATCTTCCCGAGATCCCTTTGGAAAAATATGACAAGATTCTTTTCAATCCCAAGGGAGCGATTCCTGTGGATTTTGAAGGTTCGAATCGTCTATTCGTGGTTGATGTTGAGAAGGTAGTGGCCGTGTTTCGTAAGGGGTAGACGGCCCGATAAGAAGCGGTATTACGGAGCGGTAAATTCCTTTCTAAACGATATTTTCTCATTATTTTTGCTACAATTCTCGAAAACTTTCAAAACCCTCATCTTTTTTTGGCAAATGTTGGGTTAATTATGATAAATTATCGGACTAGACAGCGTGGTTCTATCGTCTGTGTATTGCGGGCGTTAAGTTAGAAAAGGTTTGCACGAAGGATGGTGTTAAGATACAATAGCTGCGGCTCAATTCTTCTTGGGGTATTCGGAAAGGGTGTTTTGAGTCCTGTTATTGGCTTATCGGAGATGATGAAATTATGGCTGGAATGTTTTACTCACTACAGGAAGCCGCCGACAAACTCGGCAAAACACAAGAAGAGATAAAACTGTTGGCCACGGAAGGCAAACTACGTGAATTTCGCGACGGATCCAACATCATGTTCAAGATTGATGAAGTTGAGGCATTATTGACTTCTGACGAACCTGAACAGATTGAAGATCTTGATCTTGTGTTGGAGCCCACTGAAGAGGCTGGTGATGTTGATGAATTGCTGGATCTTGAGCCGGTTGGAGAAGACGGGGCTCTGGATATGTCAGACGATTTACTGCTGGAGCCTGACAGTGATTCTCAAGATGCAGAAAGTCTGGACGAGGATTTGGATGCCTTACTTGGCTTTGCCGACGACGATGGATCTGCACAAGAGAGTTCTGCCGAGGAGGAGAATTATTCGCTCCTGATGGCCGATGACTCCGATGATCTGGGGTTGGTTGAGCCAGACCTGGATGTTTCCGCATTAGATGGCGATGATGACATAGGTTTGGGCTTGTCGGATACCCAGATGGCTGAAGATACGCCTCAGAGTGAAGATTCCGAGGGTGAATCAGACATTCTCCTGGCTTCCGATTCCACCGGGTTAGCCGACGGCAACATGGATACGGCGATAAGTGGTGAAGAAGGCATTAATCTTCTTGGCGAGACTGATGGAGATTTCAAATTAACAGACGATACCATGGCCGAAACACTGGCGGGCCTTGGTGCCACAGGTGAGACCTCTTTAGAAGAAATAGAAGATGACCTCAGTCTTGATAGCTTTGGTAGCGGATCAGGATTGTTGGACTTGTCGCTTCAGGCTGACGATACCTCTTTGGGTGGGATTCTGGATGAGATCTATACCAGTGATGGCGATGAAGGCAGTCCCGCAGAGGACAATTTTGCATCAGATGATAATGTCATGAGCGAGTCTGAGACGTTGCCCGTTGATCAAGGTCTGGTGTCGGATGATGCTTTTGTTCCTGCTGTGCCTATGGCAATTCGGTCAGCAGAAATACGGGCTGACGCGTCCAGTCGCATGCTCGGTGGCCTGCTCTTTATCCCGCTTTTCATGATGCTATATACTTCAATTATTGCGATTTCTGGCATGAACGCCAGAGTGCCCACAGTTTTAAGCGTGGTCAAACCATGGATCTGGTACATTTTGGGTGGTTTAATGCTCGTTGCCATCATTATGTCTGTAATGGCATTGACAAAAAGCGATGGTCCAAAAGCACCAAGAGCCAAAAAAGCGAAAAAGGCAAAAGGGGCTAAGAAAGAAAAAGCACCCAAAGAAAAGAAGGTCAAAAAGAAAAAAGAGAGGAAAGCTAAGAAGACATAAGCTTTCTCTGTCTGTTTCTCAGAAAATGCCAGGCCGCCCTGTTGGGCGGCCTTTTTTATGCGCTGTAATACATCTCTTGCCAACGGTGATTATTTGACAAGGCGACATGAATCAGATTTAATTGCCTCTCGAAGTCACACGCTGTCAATTATAATGAAATGATCGGAGATCAGAGCATGCCAAAACGTAGAGACATCAGCAAGGTTTTGATTATAGGTTCAGGGCCTATCATTATTGGACAGGCCTGTGAATTTGATTATTCAGGCACGCAGGCTTGTAAGGCATTGCGCAAGTTGGGCTATGAAATAGTCTTGGTCAATTCAAATCCAGCGACGATCATGACTGACCCCGGTACAGCGGATATCACTTATATCGAACCTCTAAATCTTCAAACCATGACTCGCATCATCGAACGAGAACGGCCTGATGCACTTCTGCCAAATTTGGGCGGACAGACAGGGCTGAATTTGTCTTCTGAGTTGGCCAAGGCCGGTGTTTTAGACAAGTTCGGCGTCAAGGTCATTGGTGTGCAATTGGATGCCATAGAACGTGGTGAAGATCGGATCGCCTTTAAGAACACCATGGATGCTGTGGGTGTTGAAATGCCCAAGAGCCAGCCAGCTTACTCCGTGGAGGAAGCTGAAGTCATTGCCAAAGAATTGGGATACCCCGTGGTCATTCGACCGGCCTATACCATGGGGGGGACCGGAGGAGGTTTGGTTTACAATGTGAATGAACTTCAGGCTGTTGCGGCGCGTGGTCTAACGGCAAGTCTGATTGGGCAACTCCTGGTGGAAGAGTCTGTGCTGGGGTGGGAAGAACTGGAACTGGAAGTGGTACGGGATGCCAAGGGTCAGAAGATCACTGTCTGTTTCATTGAAAATGTGGATGCCATGGGCGTGCATACAGGCGATTCCTATTGTACTGCCCCCATGTTGACCATTACGCCGGAATTACAGGCTCGTCTGCAGGAACATTCGTATGATATCGTGGATGCCATAGAGGTCATTGGTGGGACCAATGTTCAATTTGCCCACGATCCCGAGACAGATCGTGTGGTGGTGATCGAAATCAATCCCAGGACGTCGAGATCTTCAGCCCTGGCGTCCAAGGCCACGGGATTTCCCATTGCCTTTGTGTCGTCTCTCCTGGCCGCAGGTCTGACGCTGGACGAGATTCCCTACTGGCGAGATGGCACGCTTGAAAAATACACACCCTCAGGCGATTATGTGGTTGTAAAGTTTGCTCGTTGGGCCTTTGAGAAGTTCAAAGGGGTTCAGGATCAATTGGGCACCCAGATGCGCGCGGTGGGTGAGGTTATGAGCATTGGCAAAACCTACAAGGAAGCCTTTTTAAAGGCTATCCGTTCCTTGGAAACAGGGCGTTATGGTCTGGGTTTTGCCAAAGATTTTCAGGAACGACCACTGGATGAGTTGATGCAACTCGTGAGTACTGCCACCAGTGAACGGCAGTTTATTATGTATGAGGCTCTGAAAAAGGGGGCATCTGTTCAGTCACTGCATGAAAAGACCCACATAAAAGCCTGGTTTATTGAACAGATGGCCGAGCTGGTGACCCTGGAAAAAGATCTTCTGGCATGCAAAGGCAAAATCGTACCGGATACCTTGTTTGTACAGGCCAAGAAAGACGGGTTTGCTGATCGTTATCTGGCTCAGATCCTTGACGTACCAGAAGCTGACATTCGAAAGAGACGCCTTTCACTGGGATTGGCAGAGGCGTGGCAGTCTGTGCCTGTGAGTGCTGTGGACGACGATGCAGCGTATTACTTTTCCACGTACAATGCCCCGGACCAAGTGAGTGTTACAAATAATCGCAAGATCATGGTTCTAGGGGGTGGCCCGAATCGCATAGGTCAAGGCATTGAATTCGACTACTGCTGCGTGCATGCTGCGTTTGCTTTGCGTGACATGGGACTGGAAACCATCATGGTCAACTGTAATCCCGAGACCGTATCCACAGACTATGACACTTCGGACAAGCTCTATTTTGAACCACTGACTGTGGAAGATGTGTTGAGCATCTACGAAAAAGAAAAGCCAGAGGGTATGATTGTCCAGTTTGGCGGTCAGACCCCCTTGAATATTGCGGCAGAACTCGAAGCCGAAGGTGTGAATATCATTGGCACATCACCCGAGACAATCGATCTGGCAGAAGACCGGGACCGATTCAGAGCCATGATGGAGACCCTCGAGATCCCCATGCCTGAAGCTGGTATGGCCACCAATATAGAGCAGGCCCTGAAGGTGGCCGGAAAAATCGGGTATCCCCTGATGGTGCGGCCTTCTTATGTGCTGGGTGGACGCGGCATGGAAGTCGTGCATGATGAAGATGATCTTCGTGAATATATGCAGGCTGCCGTTGGTGTGACACCGAAGCGACCGATCCTGATTGACAAATTTCTCAGTAATGCCGTTGAAGCAGAAGCGGACGCAATCTCTGATGGTGTGGACGCCTTTGTGCCCGCAGTGATGGAGCATATTGAACTGGCCGGAGTCCATTCCGGTGATTCAGCCTGTGTCCTGCCTCCCATATCCATTGATCAGAAGCACCTTGATACGATTTGTGACTATACGCGACGCATTGCCACAAACCTTGGGGTGGTTGGGTTGATGAACATGCAGTACGCCATTGCCAATGACACCGTTTATGTGCTCGAGGCCAATCCTAGGGCGTCCCGAACAGTCCCGATCGTGTCCAAGGTTTGTGGTCTTTCCATGGCAAGGCTGGCCACTGAGGTGATGCTGGGCAAGCCCTTGGCAGAGCTTAATCTTGAGCGCAAAGTGATCCCTCACTTTGGTGTCAAAGAATCCGTGTTCCCATTCAATATGTTCCCGGAAGTAGATCCCCTACTTGGACCGGAGATGCGGTCCACCGGGGAAGTACTGGGACTGGCGGATTCGCCAGGTCTGGCCTATTTCAAGGCCCAGGAGGCCACACAACAACTGCTGCCTACCGAGGGCACCGTTTTGATCACTGTAGCACAGCAGGACAAGGATGGCATCGTTGAATCCGCATCACTTTTTTCTAAGATGGGCTTCAAGATTTTGGCCACAGAAGGGACGCAAAAGTTTCTTGCATCGCAGGGTGTGAAGGCTGAGGCTGTGCTTAAAATGCACGAGGGGCGTCCCAACATTGTGGACAGCATAAAGAATCAACAGGTGCATCTGATTATTAATACACCGACTGGCAAGCTCAGTAAATTCGACGATTCCTACATTCGGAAGGCGGCAATTCAGTACAAGGTGCCGTATATCACCACCACCAGTGCTGCACTGGCCTCGGCTCGGGGTATTCAGGCCAAGCTTAAAGGCAAGGGGGATGTGAAGTCACTACAGGCTTATCACGCTGATATTGAATAGCAGTGTTTGAACCAAGAAACATTTGATCGTTCACTGCCTTGCTTTATGGGGAATATCGTGGTATAAGTTCACTCTTTGAAACTCCGGGGAGGTGTCGGAGTGGCTTATCGAGCAGCCTTGGAAAGGCTGTGTAGGGCTCGTCCCTACCGCGGGTTCGAATCCCGCCCTCTCCGTTTAGAGCCAACTTGGCCTTGTGCCAGGTTGGCTCTAAACTTATACCAGTGAGTCCACCCAGAATAGAGTTGCAGCGCTTCCTCAAAAACATCGTGCATTTTGACTCTGTACGCCTATAATGGTGCCCACTATGAAACTACCAGAACTTAAAAAACCTGAGCGGTATGTTGGCTTGTATGCGATTGATTTTGGTGATCATTCGGCAGTGGGATTCACTGCGGACGAAGTGGCAGAGTTGCTGGAATCTCAGAAGTCGTTTAATATCACGGTCTACAAGATATATCGGGCTTCTCCAGATGGAACCCTGGAAATAAAGGGTGTTCAGAAAGACCGATTTCAATTGGAAAGTGGCTTGTTTTTTTATACGGCAGACCGGGAAACCAATTATCAGGCTTATCAACGCTTGGTCCGTTTGGCCGTGACTCAACAGCCTCCGTGCAGAGCCAAGGTGCATCTGGCCCAGTGGGACGAGGGGCAGTATGTGTTGGGGTTGATTTATCCGGCGGAGTATGAGGAAGAAATCAGTGCGTGGCTCATTCAGGGGCGGTTTGAGGCTGAGGGGTTGGCTGAAGCGGGCGTGGGCGTTGTGCAGCAATACTATGACAGATCGCCGGAGGTTCTTGAACGTCATCAGCTTTTTGGCCAGGCGCAGTTTGAAAGTCGCTCCGGTGATGAACTGCTGGTTGGGCTCAAACGGGCTATTCAACGCTGAGTGGGTCATGAAACCTGCGAAATGGCCCAGTAGATGGCGGAGTTTTGTGGCTGCAAAACTGATTTCTCGGGGGCAGAAAACCAGGGAATTAACCGGGCAGGACCTCAAGAATGCAGAGTTCAAGACCACTACGCAGGGTATGGGGCTGCGCATGACCGATCATATCCGAAGTGTTTTTCGATTTAGGTGGCTGCGTAAGCACTAACCTGAATTTCTGACCGAGAAAGTGTCCCAAAATTTGGGGCAAGAGAAGACAGAGATTGCAGGATTAACTGGCTAAAAACACACTTTTTTTGTGCTGGATAAAGCGCTCGATGTTATCGAGTGAGTCCAGGTTTTCTGGTATGAGTTCTTGGTCTTCGATGTGCAACTCATAAGTTTCTTCCAGGAACATGATGAGTTCCAGAATGCCAGTAGAGTCGATGATGCCTTCATCCAGGAACGACGTGTTTGTGTCCAACCTTGTATTGTCACCAAAAAGAAAATTGTCCACGATATACTGTTCTACTGTTTCTTTAAGCATTGTTTCGCCTCTTCTGGAAAAATGGTTCGCTTCTTCTAAGCATTTCAGCTATGTAAATTGTTGTCGGATTTTTAGGTTAAGCGGTTTAAGTACTTTCAGAGAAACAGCATTTTTGGTATATAAAAAGCAGGTGATGAAACGCATTACAGGACTATGAAAGATGGCATTACCATGCAAACAACCGCAGGGACGCAAGCGAATAAATACCTATGGGATATCCAGCCAGTCAGTTCATGTTGTACCGAGGTGGCGACAGCCCTGAAAATATCACCGCTATTAGCTCAAATTTTAATTAACCGGGGTCTTGAGAAGTCGCAAACGGCCAATTCGTTTTTACGTCCAAAGCTTACAGACCTTATCCGTCCAGACGAAATGCCAGGTGTTCAGTCTGCTGTGGCCCGCATTCGTTGTGCTTTGGAGGCTCAAGAAAAGATTACCATTTATGGCGATTATGACGTGGATGGCATTACTGGCGTATCCATACTATTGGCCCTGTTAACTCAGCTCAAGGCCGAAGTCGACTATTACATCCCGCACAGGATTGATGAAGGCTATGGTCTCAATGAAGGGGCGCTGGAACAATTGACCTCAGCCGGTACGCAGCTCATCATTACCGTAGATTGTGGCATTAGTGCCGTGGCCTCCGCGAAAAGAGCTGCAGAGTTAGGTGTGGACTTGATTATTACAGATCACCATCAGCCTGGCCCTGAACTGCCCGTGGCTGTGGCCCTGGTTCATCCCCTGCTGGGATCTGACTATCCCAATCCAGCTTCAGCAGGTGCCATGGTGGCATTTAAGCTCGCATGGGCCCTTGCGAATGATGTGTGCCAGGGTGAAAGACTGACCCAGCCCTTGCGTGAATTCATGCTGGAAGCAACGTCTCTGGCTGCTGTAGGCACTGTGGCTGATGTGGTGGATTTACGGGGTGAAAATCGCATCTTGACGCATTATGGATTAAAAACTCTTGCGAAATCCAAGCTAGTGGGTGTACAGGCCCTGATCGAAGGGGCAGGTCTGGAAGGCAAGGGCTTGGATACCTACGATATTGGATTCAAAATTGGCCCCATGCTCAATGCTGCAGGGCGTATGGGGCATGCCAGGTTGGCTGTCGAGTTGCTTGCCAGTGACAGTGCCATGCGCTCCAGGCAAATTGCAGAATACCTCAAAGAGCAGAACACACAGCGTCAGCAATGTGGACGCAAAATATTCAAAGAAGCCTGTCAACAGATTGTTGCTTTAGGATATCATCATCCAGATCGACGCAGCATTGTTCTGGCGGGCGAGAATTGGCATAGAGGTGTACTGGGTATTGTGGCCTCTCGCATTGTGGACAAGTATTTCAGGCCGACCATTGTGGTGAACCAGGACAGGGGTGATTCTTCTGTGGCTCAGGGGTCTGCACGGTCCATCCCGGGGTTTTGTATCCTGGATGCGATTCGAGCCTGCCAAGAACACCTTGTGGCCTTTGGTGGGCATGAAATGGCCGCCGGGCTTACAATAAAAGCAGATCGCGTGTCCAATTTTGTAGACGACTTTGAGGCATTTGCCCGTGAATCGCTCAAAAATCGCGACCTCCAAGCCAGTCTTACGATAGATGCGATGGCCAGTCTTGGAGACTTGCCTTTGGATGTGATCAAGCAAATACAATGGCTTGAGCCATTTGGTCAAGGCAATCCCCGACCCATGTTTGCCACAAAAGCCGTGCATCTGATTGCGACGCCCAGAAGAGTTGGCGCGAAAGGCGATCATTTGCAAATCACAGTGTCAGATGACACCGGGGCCATGCGTTGTATTGGCTTTGGCATGGGCAAACTCGAAAAGAAGCTTCAGGAAGCCGAATACTTTCACATTGCCTATGAGGCCCAACTAAACACTTACAACGGTCAAACCAACCCGCAGCTTTTTCTTTTGGACATTCAGTTTGACTAAGCGGCCTTAGGGCTTCAAAATAAAACAGCCGATCGGTCTTGCGACCAATCGGCTGGGCAAATCAAAATATGCTGGGCACATAATGCCCTGGTGCGCTTTTAGGAATCGCTTTTAGCGACCAATGCGTTGAGACGCTTGACGAGACGCGATTTCTTGCGAGATGCAGTTTTCTTGTGCATCGTGCTTGTTGCAGCGGTCTTGTCGAGCTTGATTGTGACGAGACGCAACTGTTCAGCAGCTGCTGCTGCGTCGCCTTGCTCAAGAGCGGCATCAAAATGCTTGATCTGAGTCTTGACCTGACTCTTTCGAGCCCGATTAAGAGTTTTAGCCTTTTCGTTTTGCCTGGCTCTCTTTTTGGCAGATAATGACTGTGCCACTTTACTACTCCTATTTATCAACTAACTGTCGTAAACTCACACTGAGAGGTTGAACCACTCAACATACTTCATGGATTAAAACTACACAAGAGGTATTTTATGTATTCTGACTGAGAGGGCAATTAGTGCGTTTAGTACAGGTTCAGTTTGACCAGTCTTCCATCCAGGCCGCCACTGGCCAGGGGTCGTTTCCACGTGGTTTTTAGGCCAATGGACTTAATCCACTGGCGGTCGCCGAAGTAGAGATAGGCACTTGAGCCCGTGCAGTTTTGTTTGAGAAAATCGCCTAACTCTTTGAAAAATAAAGGCATACCTTCTTTTTTCTGGAGTCGAAGACCATAGGGTGGGTTGCTTACGATGGTGGTATTGTCCAGGGTTTTGATGTGCCTGAAGTCACTGGCTTTGAGTTTGACCTGATCACCGTAGGGCAGGCAGGCGAGGTTTGCCGATGTGGCTTCAATGGCCTTATTTGAAATGTCGCTGCCTGAAATGAGATTTTCGGGTAGTGCACGAATTGCCTCATTGCAGCTTTTTTTGACCTGTTTCCAGGTGTTAGCATCAAAGTCCGGTAAGGCTTCAAAGCCAAATTTTGGTCTGAGGTAGCCCGACGGGATGCGACAGTATCGCATGAGAGCCTCGCACAGAAGCGTGCCGGATCCACACATCGGATCAAACAGGGGGCGTTCGCCATCCCATTCGGCTTGCTTAATGATTGCTGCTGCAATGGTTTCCTGCATAGGGGCATCATGTCCAATGGCTCTATAGCCACGCCTGTGAAGTGATCCACCCGAGACTTCCAGGCCGATGACGGCGCGATTGCTGTGGATAAACAGGCTAAACCAGACGTCTGGTTTTTCTGTGTCCACATTGGGACGTCTGTCAAAACGCTTGGAGAAATAGTCGGCGATAGAATCCTTGACGCACAAGGCGGCATATTTGGAATGGCGAATGTGGCTATTGGACACATTCGAGAAAATGGCAAATGTGGAATCTGGAGAGAGGAAGTCGCACCACTCAATCGCACTGGCCCGCTGATAGAGATAGTTGGTGCTGTGGCAGTCAAAAAACTCCAGGGTGGCAATGATCTTTTGGACAAATCGGGACATGTAGGTGATTCTGTACAGCGCTTCAGATTCGGCTTTAAAGTACATGCCACGATAGGCGAGTTTCACATGCTTGGCACCCAGCTCCAGCAATTCTTGCTCAGCCAGCGGTTCCAGGCCTTCTCCAACCTGGGCAAAGTAGTTTTGAGTGCTTTGGTAGGTATAGCCATCTTTGGGGACTTTCTTTTTTTTCATAGAGGTTGCATTAGTTGGATCTGAGTTTGTTCACACGTTCACGTACATCTTTGTAGGTGAAGTCGCTCTGTGCGATTTTTCTATAGATATCTAGGGCCTTGCCATGGTTGCCATTGGCTTCATGCGCGAGGGCCAGATTGTAACGGAGTTCCTTGCCCAGAGCATCGTCGGTGAGCTCATGTTCTTTGATCGCTTGGGAGAATACGTCAATGGCGTCGTTCATCCAGCCTTTTTGAAAGAAGCATAGGCCAATTTGGTTCATGGAGAGTACTCGTTTTCCTGGATCCTTACGTGATTCTTGGAACAGGGGAATGGCCTGGTCAAATTCTTCTGAACGTGCCAGCCGTAATGCGTATTCGTAAGCGTATCTTCGGTTTGTGGGGTAGTTTTTGGTACAGGCCTTGTAATGTTCAAGTTCTGTGGTAGTGAGTAGGTTTTCTGTATCTTGACGCTGTTTATCAAGCTCAGGGCTATCGGGTGTATTGGACTGGGCGTCAAGGACATGCCCCAGGTGCCGCTTTATTTGCTTGATGCGTAATAGTCCAGCCTTTTCCTTGAAGCTAAAATTTTGTTGTTCGACATAGGCCTGCTCCAGGATATCCAAGGCTTCTTTTCCATAGGCCGGAGTCTCCATTTCATCCAGGGCATCGGCCAGTTCAAAGGCATTTTTCGGCAGCAATGGATTGGCTTTGTAGGCTTTTCTTGCCTCTTCCACGGCCAGCAAACGCCAGTCTTCCGTCTTAACCTTTCGATCCTGAGCGTAAAGATGTTCCTGTTTCCGAGCGTCCTTGAGTGCCTTTCTAAAATCACCATCCTTCGTGTAATTGCCTTTGGCCATGGTGAGCTCAGCAGAAAGATTCTTGTATTCATCGGCTAGCTCTCCCTTCTCAGGACGCAGCTTTAAGGCCCACTGGCATGCGGCAACGGCCTTGTCATATTGCTCCAGGGCCTTGTAGCTATCCTTTAACAGGATGTAAATCTGGTATGATGGTTTTTCATGGGCATTGTTAATTTGAAAAATAAGATTGGCAATCCAGCCGGCTGTACGTTTGTAGCCACCGGCGACTGCCGCCTTGAGCATGGCCTCTGCATAACCCAAATGGGATGGGTCCTTGGCGTAGAGATACTCGGCGTTGAGCATTTGGTCTAGCGGTGTTTTGCCATATAATAGCTTTGCACGTTCCATCATGCTTGGTTTTTTTCCGTGGTGCGTCTGTCGCCTAAGGCCAATACGTGCCAATGCCAAGTGGCCATCTTCGAGGGCATCCGGGTCTTTTCTTAACCCGTCCATAAACATGTCAATGGCGTAGTCGTAATTGCCTTGTTGTGCGTTCTTCTCTGCTTTGGCAAAGAACAACGCAGCGGCATCATGGTGGGAATCAATTGGCTTACTGAGTTCAGGCAAGCTCTCTTCGGGTTTTGTCTCTTGCCCTTGACCGGATTTGTGGGTCAATTCTCTGAGGTATTCTGTGAGTTGGCGATCCTGTGGTTTTAGTTTTAGTGCATACTTAACGGCTTTGACAGCGCGATCGTACGCTTCAATTCCCTCGTACATCTCTTTCAAGAACTTATAGGTTTTAACCGTTGGCCTGTTGCAACGTGAGTTTGCGACGAAGAGCATATCGGCTATCCACTGGGCCGTATTTTTGTAATTACCTGTCACAGCGGAACGGAGAAGACGTTCGGCATAGGGCAGGTGGTTTGGTTGTTTGGCAAACAGGTATTCGGCATTGAGCATGTCTTCAAGAGGTGTCTGCCCCTGGGCATTGGCTGCGATTTCTTTGTCCGTAGGATGGTTGCCACCTGCTTGTCTACGCCGAAGGGCCAAACCTCGTAAAGCTGTATGTGCAGGGAGATGGTCGGGGAGAAAATGCAATCCTTCAATATAGGCCTGGATGGCCTGGTCAAACTCGCCTGCTTCACCCAGAGCGCGGGCCTGAACAAACAAAACATCAGCTTTTTGGTGAGCTTGGGCTTCAATATCTGACATGCCAAGGAACCTATCATATAAGGGTTATCCGTTTGCCAATTCAGTTTCATGGTATTGATCGGCGGATTAATGTCAACGAATAAATACTTGTGTGAGCAGTTTGCCTGTGTTATAAAAGTGGGCTTTCAAAGGGTTTGTGGCCTATTTTACCGGACAGACAAAAGAATGGGAGTATTATGATTGGTGCGTTAGAGAAGTATGATCCTCAGATATATGAATTGATTCGTCAGGAAGAAGCCAGGCAGAGTGGGTGCATCCGTATGATTCCCTCGGAAAACTACGTGTCCAAAGCTGTGATGGTGGCCAGCGGCAGTTGTTTGACCAACAAGTATGCTGAAGGCTACCCTGGTCGCCGTTACTATGAAGGTCAGCATGTGACAGATCTGATTGAGACCCTGGCCATAGAGCGTGCAAAGGCGCTTTTCAAGGCGGATTATGCCAATGTGCAACCCTATTCAGGGTCTGTGGCGAACTTAGCTGCTTATTCAGCCTTGATGAAGCCCGGGGAAACCCTGATGGGTCTGTCTCTGGACCACGGTGGCCACCTGACACATGGCTGGAAGGTCTCCATGACCAGCAAGTTTTTCAATTCTGTATCCTATCCTGTTGATGGCAAGACAGGCCTGCTGGACTACAATATTATAGAAGATTTGGCAAAAAAACATCGCCCTAAGCTTATTGTGTGTGGTGCCACAGCCTATCCTCGCATTATTGATTTTGAAGCGTTTGGCCAAATCGCCAAGAGCGTGGACGCGTATCTTGTCGCAGACATCGCTCACATTTCAGGGCTGGTGGTTGCGGGTATGCATCCAAGTCCAGTACCTTATGCGGATCTGGTCACAACCACGACACACAAGACACTGCGTGGTCCTCGTGGTGGCCTGATTTTGTGCAAAGAAGAGCATACAAAAGCTGTGAACCGGGCAGTATTCCCAGGATTGCAGGGTGGCCCTCATATGAACACCATCACAGGGATTGCTGTGGCCATGGCCGAAGCCAATACCCCGGAATTTGTGGCGTATGCACAGCAGGTTGTGAAAAATGCGCAGGCCCTTGCCGGTCGTTTGATGGAGCATGGCTTCGAACTGTGCACAGGCGGCACAGACAACCATTTGATTTTGATGGATTTACGCAACAAGAATGTGCTCGGCAAGCCCGTGGCCAAGGCCCTGGATCGCGCTCGCATTGTGGCCAACTACAATTCCATTCCCAATGATCCGGCACCTCCGATGAATCCCAGTGGTGTCCGTTTGGGTACGCCCGCCATGACCACGCGTGGTTTTAAAGAAGACCAGGCCATTCAGGTGGCGGACTTTATCCATGGGGTTGTTGAGAATCTGGGTAATGATGCGGCTATCGAGAAAATTGGCAAGGACGTGTTGATGCTGTGCTCTCAGTTCCCTGTGCCGGAGCATTTTATCATTCCCCAATAAACTTTTTAAACAGGAACAGTCTTATGTTGGAAGAACTATTGAATGGCCAACAAGACAGAGGATGACAACAAGGATATTGTCTAACGTTGCGATGGACTCAGAACATCAGTTTAATGTTGGAGTACTTGGATTGGATCGTCGGGGGCAAGCCCTGGTCCAAACCATGGCAGAGATGGCACCGTTTAACATTCAGGCGGTGGCGGATCGTGACACCCAGCTTGTAGAAAAACGGGCGCTTCAATTAGAGTGTGATCCGTTTGACGATTATAGGCAGTTTATTATTCAGAGTGATTTCGAGACGCTTTTTGTGGCGGCCAACCTGCACAATTCATTGGAACATGTCCGGCTGGCGATCAAAGACAATTGTCACATATTGAAGCTGGCACCCATGTCACGTACCTTTGAAGAAGCGGCTCAGCTTCAAGCCCTGTGCCGAGACCAGGGGACACGATTTGACGTGATCAATCCTGGACGGTACACACCCGCGTTTCAGGCCTTTCAAAATCTGGTACAGGATGGCCAGGTGGATCGGCCGTTTCTCTTGCGTCTATTTTGTGACGTGGGTCTTCTGGCAGGTCTCAATCCAGAACTGTTTCAGATCCACCCAGACAATCAAACCTCGTGGATTACAGACCAGGCATTGGCGGGTGGTGGTGTGCTTCTGCATAATTGCTATCAGTTGATTGATCAGCTTGTCTTGGCTTTTGGACTGCCTCAGCAGGTCTTTTCCCTGTGCAATAGTCACAGCTCAGACAAGCAGCAATTGCATCATCTTACAGAAGATACCGCCCTGGTCACCATGCGATTTGGTGATAACTTGATTGCTGACCTTGTGGCCATGCGTCACTGGGATGACCGTCCTACCTGTCAACAAATTACACTGTTTTGTAAGGACAGCAAGATCACGGTGTGCTCCAATAATCTGACAATTCATAACAATCTCGGTGAAATCGTCAAGGAAGAAGATTATCGCCATGAGGCGCTGGAAGTGGACAGGGCACTACTTACCAATTACCACCTTAGTTTGACAGATCCCAAGGCGAATCCCTTTGGCAGTGATGCAGAGGCGAATCTCCGGGTCATGGCGGTCATGGAAGCCGCCTATTTGTCCGCCAGAACAGGGGCGCCTGAAGACCCCGCACGCATTTTAGCAATCGAAGGATTGTAGACTATTTGGATGGGGTGAGCTTCATGTCACACATGTCTATTGAAGCCCTGATTAAAACGGTAACAACGCGTTGGCATAGTTTACGCTCTGAATCATCGCGTGAGTTCTATCGAATCTGTGTCGATTGGAGTTCTGACCCTTCTATGGCAGATCTGTTGTCTGCCGATTCTGAACGAAAAGTGTATTGGCACAGCCGAGATGGTCAAGATGAGTGTGTGGGATTGGGTAAGGCTCTAGAAGTCACCACGTCTAACCCAGATGAAATATCTGAGCAATGGGATCGCTTGGATCGGCTAGTCCAGCACAGTGACGTGCCCATCCGTTTGTTTGGTGGCACAGCCTTTGACACACAACGGCCCTCTGATGCCTTGTGGCGACCCATGGGGCTCATACGGTTTTGGGTGCCTCAGTTGATGTTGCAGCGAGAAGGTGACAAGGTGCAATGGGTGGTGTCAACCGAATCATTAGATGAGGGTTCGCTGGCTCAGACTGTGCGTTTGTTGAAGTCCGCTCTGGGGGGGCGTTCAGCATCGACTCAGGCCTTGCCCAAGTCATTACGATGTGAAGATCAACCGACTTACCCACAGTGGGTCAAGCGAGTTGCCGATGTGACTTCATTGCTGGCTCAGGAAGAGGGCAAGGTTGTGTTGAGTGTGCACCGAAGTCACCAGATGGAAAGCTCCCTGGAGGGATGGTCGCTGTTTCACCGGGTGAGATCTCATCGCGGTGGGGAGTTTCAGTACTATTTTGAAATTGATGGCACGGCGTTTATGGGGGTATCGCCTGAATGTTTATATGATCGTCATGTGGCCTGTATGACCACTGAGGCGCTGGCCGGTACCGCAAAATTGGAAGACAATCTACTGGATACGCCCAAGGAAAACTGCGAACACGATTTTGTGATATGTGATATGAAGGAAGCTCTGGCAGACGTCTGCGACAGTATTATATGCCAATCTGACAAGGAATTGCTGAAGTGGCACGATCTAGTGCACTTGAAAACAGGTTTGGCCGGTACCCTAAAAGCCGGTGTTCATGATACCGATATTATCCGGACGTTGCATCCAAGTGCTGCTGTTCTAGGATACCCGCGTAGCAAGGCCTGGCAGTGGTTACGCACGTACGAAGATCATGCCAGAGGCTGGTATGCCGGCCCTGTGGGGTGGTTTGACCGAGATCGGGCCCAGTTTTCCGTTGCCATTCGATGCGCCATGGTGGCGTCCTCCACTGTTCATCTGTATGGAGGCGCTGGCCTTGTGCAGGCGTCAAAACCTGTTGAAGAGTGGTTTGAAGTTCAAAACAAGATGCGACTTCTAAACGATATTCTCCTTTGAAAATCCTGTTCGTCCTATAAAATCAGAGAATTTGTCACTTCCAATCTGTACAATCTTCGTTTCATTGTTATGATAGATAGCAAGCTTTCTAGGAAATGGTGCCTTAAAACGCGGATATAACAAAACCCTGTATTTTATAGCTGGAAGGAACCAGACATGAACAGCGCAAAGAAAAACCATGCCTATTCTATACGCACTTCAGATTATCTTATGCTGGCAGTTTTCGCGATAGTAGGGTTAAGCCTGACTGGGTGCAGCAACCAAATGGCCGTCATGCAAGAGAATCAGGCCAATCTTCAAGTTCTGGTTCAGGAAAATGCTCACCAATTGTCTGATTTGGTGGGCTGCATGGAGCAGAGCCAGCAGGCGCTTAACGTCACTATTACGAATCTGCGTGAGACAACCAAACAGCTCTCTGAGGATATGACGCAGGTGACTATGACGCATGCAAATCTCAAGGATACAGTACAGAAAAACCAGGCTGTGATTGCCAACCGGGTTAAGTCTGTTGAGCAAGGCCAGAAAGCTCTGAGCAGTGAATTGTTCGATACGGCTCAAGAGCGTCAAAAGCTCGTTGCCAGTATTGGTAATGAGGAAATAGAGCGTGCTGAACTTGAACAGGTGGTTGAAGACAACAAGACTGTTTTCCTGGCCAAAGTGTCCGGAGTGCAGGCCAATCAAGTCGAATTGAAGACCGAGGTAAAGGGCCTCACGGCCACAATTCAAGCGGTAGTCTCAGATATCAGTGCTGTGGCAATGGCTCAAAGCACCTTGGAAGAAACCGTCAGCAAGACAGTTTCCGGGCAGGTTGCAGCCCTGCAGGCGCTTCAGGCACAGCAACAAAATCAATTAGACGACTCCAAGGACAAGATTGAAAGATTGCTGAGTGGTCTGAGTGGCCTTGAAACGAATTTGACGCAATTGGAACGTATTCTGAGCGAAGACATTGAAAACGTAGCAAAGGCGGTTGAACTGGCCAATCACAAGCGAGAGGAATTTGAGGATTTAACCAGTCAGCAAGTTCAGAGAGTTGCCCAGACTGCGGGTACTGTAGGGCAAGAACAAGAGGGGTTGAATCAGCAGGTGGCTGAGCTTCAGTCAAATACCCAGTCAATGATTGACATTTTGAGGGCAGAACTTAGTCAAGTTCGGACTTTGGTGGGAGAAATCAACACCCTTAGTGCAAATGGACTCGAAGTGATAAGGCTTGAGTCTTCTGAAGAACAAACCGTAAGCCCTTAATATTCTGATGATAGTTTTTTGCAGTACTGATCGTTGCTAAAAAAATAATAACTCCAACCTTGACTTGTTGATTACAGATGTAATACAATAGTCTTTGTCAGAATGAACTATGGCGGTTTATTTGGGAGTTATATTAGATGGAACAGGGTACGCAGGAACAAGGGTCGGTGCGGGGCAAGGCCTCAAAGAAGGTGGATGAAGGGCAACTGGTGGAGCGGTTGCACAGAGGGCACGCCCTTCTGAAAAAACAGGTTCACAAGGTCATTGTGGGGCAGGATTCGGTGATAGATGCTGTCCTGTGCTGCATGCTGGCAGGGGGGCATTGTATTGTGCAGGGTGTGCCTGGATTGGCCAAGACCTTGATGGTGCATGCGATTGCTGAGGCCATGACCCTTCACTTCAACCGGATTCAGTTTACACCCGATTTGATGCCGTCGGACATCATTGGGGCGGACATTCTTCAAGTGGATGCCAAGACCAAAAAACGCAAATTTGAGTTTCTCAAGGGGCCCATATTTTCGAATGTTGTTTTGGCTGACGAGATCAACCGTACGCCGCCCAAAACTCAGTCTGCATTACTTCAAGCCATGCAGGAACGTGAGATCACCCTGTCCGGTCGAACCTACAAATTGGATCAACCATTCTTCGTATTGGCCACGCAAAATCCTGTGGAGCAGGAGGGCACCTATCCCTTGCCCGAGGCAGCCCTTGATCGATTTATGTTTATGATCTTCATCGACTACCCTACACTCAAAGAGGAGCATTTGATTGTCAAACAAACCACCACGGACAGCCATGCAAAAATAGAACCGGTACTTGAGCATAAGGACATGCTTCTATTTCAGAAGATTGTGCGTAGGGCACCAGTGAGTGATACCATCATTGCTTATGCCATTCGTTTGGCTCGTGCGACGCGTCCCTCCGATGATCTGGCCACGGACTACGTAAAGCAATATGTCAAGTGGGGTTCAGGGCCAAGGGCGGGTCAGTTTCTTGTACTGGGCGCCAAGGCCATGGCGCTGGTAGATGAACGTGTAACGGCAAGTTTCGAAGATGTTCAAGCCGTGTTCAAATTGGTACTACGCCATCGTATTATGACCAATTTTAGTGCAGAAGCCGATGGCATTACATTGGATACCATTCTGGACGATATTCTAGAACGCCAAAAAGTGTCGTAACCATGGCAGTCAAAAATCAAAAATCAAAAATCAAAAATTATCTAGATCCGGTCTTTCTAAGTCGACTCACAAATCTGGAGTTTGTGGCACGCTGTATGGTGGAGGGATTCTTCTCTGGGGTGCATCCCAGTCCGTTTCATGGATTTAGTGTGGAGTACAGCGATCATCGCGAATATGTGGTGGGCGATGAGTTGAAGTTTGTGGATTGGAAAGTATACGGACGGACAGACAAGCTATACATCAAGCAGTTTCAACAGGAAACCAATACCACGGTGTATTTGCTCCTGGATTCCAGTAAGAGCATGGCCTTTGGAGATAAGGGGGCGGTGAGCAAGCTGGACTATGCCAGTTATCTGGCAGCGGCTTTGACACATATGTTGCTAAAGCAGGCAGACAGTGTATCGCTGTTGTGTTTTTCGGATTGCATCTTGAATCGTGTGCCCGCCAGTTCCAGACGTACCCAATTGCATGCTGTATTGGCGGCCCTTCATGCGAATCGATCGCAAGGCCGTACCCATTTGGCGGATGTCCTGCATCAGGTGGCAGAATTGACTTCACGTCGCGGTTTGATTGTGTTGTTCTCCGATTTGCTGGATGACCAGCAGGACATTCTTGATGGTCTGGCTCATTTGAAGTATCTGGAGCATGATGTGCTTGTGTTTCAGATACTGGATCACCAGGAACTGACACTGGATTATGAGGGAGCCATTCAATTTGAGGATATGGAGTCTTCTGATAAATTGCGTGTGCATGCACCTGCACTCCGCACGGCGTATCAAGATCGCGTGCAAGCCTTCTTGAAAAAAATTCAAAAAACACTGGGCAGCAGTGCCATAGAATACTGTCTATGCGATACATCGCTACCCATGGATCGGGCCATGATTGCCTATCTGGCCAAACGCAGGAGAATGAAGTGACATTTGTAAGCGTCATATTTTTGCTGGGTGTTCTGGGCGTGGTGGGCCCGATCGTGGTGCATTTGTTGGCACGCCCCAAGTTCAAACGACTGCCCTTTACCATGCTCCAGTTTTTACGGGAAGGTCAAAGTGAGAGTCAGGCGAGAAGGCGGCTTCGGGATTGGATTATTCTGTTGCTTCGATGTGCTATTGTCGCATTGCTCGCACTGCTTTTTGCCCGCCCCATATGGGAAACCCGTTTGCCGCGTGTCGCGTCTCAGGAGGTCTGGTTTGTAGGATTAGACAATTCCCTGTCCATGACCTATCGTGGTGAAGGGGGCACGCTTTTGACGCAGCTCAAATCGCAGGCCAAAGATGTCATTCGTGCCTGCCCGGACGAAAGCGAATTTCATGTGTTCCTGGCGGGTGACAAACAATGGTTTCGCCATATCAATCAAGCACAGGCTCTGGCTCTGGTTCATGACATGAAACCGGCTGAGTCGCCAGCCCAGTTTGAAAACTTCCTGAGTGTGGTTCGCAGCCAAAGCCAAACATTGGATGACAAGACGCAATTAAATGTGTTGCTGGGGAGTGATTTTTCTCATGATGTGATGATGGGACTCCGTGGTTTGATAACGCCTGTGGGTGTTGACTTCCTGGAAGTTCTGCCCGTGATGCCCGATCCTGGTTTAACGAATGCCGGCATTGTGAGTGGTGCTGTCGCTTCCGTGGAAGAACACGAGGTTCAGATTCACGTGACCCTTCGAAATACGGGGACACAAACGACAACGCGAACCCTAAGAGCCCCATCTCTTGAGCCCAGAGAGGTCACACTTTTGCCCCATTCGCATCAAGTATGTGCATTGAGCTGTCCCTTACCCAAAACGGTCAAGAATCAACAGCATCGCCTCACTATCTCATTGGCTGGGCAGGACGATTTTGAAGCGGATGATGAGATACAATTCAATGTGATCATACCGAATCAGACCTTACGGCATGTCTTGCTTGTAGATGAAAAGAACACAGATCGTTTGTTTCTATTCAAGACGGCGATTGAGAGCCTGGCCGATAGAGTCTTGGGCATGACATGGGAAACACGATGTGTCATTGCGGCCCAGATGACCGAGCTTGACCTGGCCTGGGCTGATATCGTTGTCCTGGCTGGTGTGATTGATGCTTTGGATAAATGGGCTGAGCCTATCAATCGATTTGTGGGGCAGAAAAAGCGATTGGTGTGTTTTAATACAGATTGGCCAGACCAAAAGACCGTCTCTAAAGTAGCTCAAAGCACGCACTGGCCAGTCACGCTTATAGAACGTACTACACATTCTGTGCAGCCTGAGCCACAACCTATGGAGTGTCAATGGACTCACGCCGGGGCAGGGGAATCTCTAACGCAGTATGAATTGGGACGTATGTCTCTTAGAAGCACAGCAAGGGTACGTTTGGCGTCTGAAGCAACATGTGCGTGGCGATTACAGAACGGTGAACCCTTTGTGGCGATTCGGCCTCTTGGCCAGGGTGTCATACTATGGGTCAATACGAGTGTGGATGCCTCTTTGAGTGCTTTGGCCAAGTCCCCGGCGGCTGTGGCCTGGGCTCAGTTTCTATTGGAATCTGGCCAGGGATCAACTCAGGAAAAGAGGCATGAGCGGTGGCGAGAGTGTGAACCCGTATTGGAGTCTGCTTCGTTGACGCAGGTTGACCAGGTGACACACAGGTTGTTTCGCGAGACACGTTTTCCCTCGGCTGAGAGGGTTGCGATGTCGCCTGTGACCAAGCAATGGCCGTTGTGGCGACAGACGGCATGGCTATTGTTGATCCTGATGCTCATTGAGCCGTTTGTGGCGGAAAGGATGAAGCCATGAAAACGATCCCAGTGGAGCCCATGTTGAATGATCTGGCTAATCGTGTCACCTCTGTGAGGCAGTGGCTTTTTGTTTTGAAGTCTCTCCATGCAGTGGGTGTGGCGTTGGGGTGCCTGGCTGTGGTGGCCGTGGTGTGTTGGGGGCTTTTTTTGGGGTTCGGATGGCAAGTGGCGGGGCATTGTTTGTGTGGTGCAGTGTTACTCTGTTGTACCGCCGGGGCAGTGCTGTGGATCTCCCATGTTCGTTCAGAGCCCGTGACCTACCGCGAGGCAGGGGCCACCATCGAGACATCGCTCAGTCTGCATCGCCAATTGGTCACTGCCATGGAGTATTACGAGGATCGTTTTCATTTCCCCTACTCCCGTGGCTTGACCCACCATATGATACGACGCGTTTCGCGAAGATCACAAACGCAGGATTTTGAAACCTGTGTACCCAAGAAGAGGGCCTGGGGCTACGGAGGGATCATTGCGATTGAGTTATTAATCCTGAGCGGTTTTGTCGCTTCAGAGTGTTTTTTTTGGCATCGTCACTGGACTCAATCAGCCCAAGCTGCAGGTTTGGGACTTGATGCCAATTCTGCGGTTCAGGAGAAAATGGCCTTGGCACCTGTCACGGGAAACCTGCTTACAGAGCCCAATACACTGGTGACGTTTGAAGCTCGATCCGATCTGGAAGACGCAGAATCTGTCCGATTTGTTATGACAGAGAAGGATCCTAATGGTGAGGCGGGCAAAGCGTTGTTGTCGTGTGAGGTGCCTGCCGTGAAGGATCCTCAGACAGGTACTCAGATGTTTTCTGTACAGCAATTCTGCGAAACACCAGGTGACTATCAATATCGATTTGAATCAGATACCGCTCAAACACCCTGGTCAGATTTGACCGTGTCCCCCAGACCCCAGGTGCAAGCTGTGATGGCGCAAGTGCAGTCGCCCGAGGAAGAGCAAGGCTCTGCCTGGCAACTGATTGACCAGGGGCGTGTGGATGTAGTCCAGGGCCAGGAAGTGGCTTTTAAAATCCAAACGGATCAGACGCTGAGTGAAGTGCAGGTCCGCAAGAATGGCGAACTGGTCGCGACCTTGCCCCCCCAAGGTTCGGAGGCCGTGTATCAGACGATGCCTGAACAGAACCAGTCGTTAACCTTTACGCCCATCAACGAACAGGGACAGGCTGTACAGGAGCCAGTCAAAATTGAGGTCGCGGTGACAGAGGATTATGTCCCACGGTTTGAGTTGGTGGCACCTGAAGGCGACCTGCCCTTGATAGCGCCTGTGCCTGTGCTGGTAAAATTCAGGGTTCATGATGATGTTGGGCTGGCCTCAGTCGAGTTTTTCTATGAAATCAAGAATCGTGAGCCGGAATGTATTGAGATTCCTGTGGCTCATTCAACCCAGGAGGTTGAGTTTGCCCATACGTTGCCTTTGGACAAATGGCGTTTGGCTGAGGGCGATACTGTGATGTTTTATTGTCAAGCCACAGACATTGCTCTGGACCCCTGTCATCCAGGCCAGGAAGCAGCCAGTGAGATCTACCTTATAGAGATCCAGCGAGAGATCAAGATCAAGGCGCCCAAAGAAAACCCGAATCCCATGTTTGCTGAGACCCTAATGGATGCCTTGGAATACACACGGGCCATGATGAAGAAGACCTGGACATTGAGTCATTCCCCAGGCAGCCCTTCTGAGCGTTTGGAATCTTCTCAGGCCTTGATAAAGGACCTGACACACACTGAAGAGGTGATTGCGAAAAACCGTGACAATGAGCAGTTGGAATTTTCCGAGGAGGATAAGGCCGTACTGAATCGAGTGATTGAGGCATTGTCTGAATCTCGTCAGTTATTAGATCAGTTACAAGTGGGTGATGCAGTTGATGCTGAGAAAAAAGGGTATCGTATCTTAAGAGACTTTGTTAATGAAAGTGACCTGACGCCTGTGAAGTCACGGAGTGTGCCCAAGCCCGAAGTGCCCGAAAAAATTAAGCTACAGGAGAACCCTGAAACGCCGCAAACCATGGATGAAGAGGAGGCCAAGACTCAGCTGGAGAACATTCAAAAACAGCTTCAGTCCTTGACACAGAAGCAGAAGCAGCTCAAAAAAGCTCTGGCCAAGACGCTTGAGTCTCAGAAAGCTGCTCCCAAGGCTACTGAACAGATCAGCGAGAATGTCCATGGACACGCATCCCAGCAGAATCCATCCTTGTCTCCCTCCCAGCCCTCCGAATCCGATCAGGCAAAATCTCCATCTTCACAAGGATCTGAGTCTTCTGGGCAGGGCCAGGGACAAGGTCAGAGCCAAGGACAGGGTCAAAGTCCAGGTTCAGGTCAGGGGCGAAGTGGATCGCAAGGCCAAGGACAATCCAATTCAGGTCAGAGCTCACAGTCTTCTGGGAACGGTTCAAGCCAGGGCCAAGGACAGGGGCAATCCGGGCAATCATCCGGACACAACATGTCACAAGGCCAGGGCCATGCTTCAAAGGGCATGCGGCTGGCCATGCTTGAAGCTCGGCAAAAAGCTTTGCAGTCCATGGCGGATCAGATTGAGGAGGCGTTGGACCGCGTGGCCAAGGGGGCACAGGGCACCGAAGGGCGAGTCAGTGAGCAGGCAGCCCAGCATTTACAGGAAGCGTCTGACGCTATGGATCAGGTAGAGACACAACTGGACAGGATGCAGCAGGCCCCTGATCAGGCGGCTTTGAGTCAAAATAATGTGCCCCGGGATGTTTTGGATCGTATCCTGGATCAACTGGATTTGGCGGACACGGCCATGGACGACTCTTTGTTGGACAACCCTCTGGACAAACAAATCAAGCAGGCCCAGAAGATCACAGATCAACTGATGCAGGACATTGAAGCCATGGAGAAGGCACCTCAGACTGTGGATGCTGAGGCCATGAAAAAGAAACTGAAAAATGCGGAGAGATTACTCAATAACCTGGTTCAAGCTCAAAGTACGGTCGTCAAAAAAGGGCAGCGAGGGGAGGGACTGCCCACTTCTTTTGCCTTGACAGATTTTCAGGCGACACCGTTATCAAAGGCGGCTCGGCAAATGGTGCATCGATTGTGGACTGCCATGACTGTCGCGAATCAGACTGAAGGGCGAGCTTTGGAGATGCCAGGGTCTGCCAGCCAATTTTGGGAATCTGAGAACGCTTTCTTCGAGCGAGCTTCTCGGTTTCAGGGAAGGACGGTTGACAAATGACGTGGCTGGACTATCCAGGGCATGGATGGGCAATATTGGCATGCACGCTGGTGTGTGGATTGGTGGGGTATGGATTTTTCCGACTCTTCTTAATCCGCCGATTGCACGCACCAGCGATACTTTTAACAGGCCTACTTCAGGGGGGATGCGCCTTATGGATAGTGCTTATTTTGTGGAATCCATCTGCGATGCACCAGTTGTCGCAGGATAAACGAAATAGAGTGCTGGTGGTCATGGATACCAGTCAGAGTATGTCCATCCAGGACATGGGTCAAGATAAGGGCCAGGGCACACGCCTGGATGCGGCTATTGCGGCGTTTGAAACGTATGCTGAACCTTTGGGTTCGGCAGGGCCTGAGTTTCAGATTTTGGGATTGGACGCCACCTTGTATGGTTGCGATCAACCGGCGCAATTGACACGATGGGGGACTCACTCCAGAGTTGAGCCGTTGGCCAGGCGTTTGTCAGATCTGGTGACAGACGTTAATGCCTCAGCACCACACCATAACGTTTCAGGTGTGATTGTAATGACAGATGGCCAGTTCGAAGATACATGGCATTGGCCGGGTGAATTGCCGTGGCCTGCGTCGCTCAAGTCAGTGGTCATTGGGGTCGGATCTTCAAATCTTCCATCGGATGTAGGTGTGATCGACATTCGTGTACCTAGTCGTGTGGCGCGGGGAAGTGTGTGTCCTATTGAAATAAGTGTGACTTGTACTGAAGAAAGTCAGAAACAGGTGCAGATAGATGTGGTTTTGGATGATGTCACCATTGAGAGTGTTCTTCTGGATGTAAATAGCTGGACGTTCCAGCAGGGCCAGGCCAAGCAGGTTGTGACATGCCAGTGGCCCATGAATGAGCCAGGTCGACATGTCCTGGGGGCTCGGATACCCCAGATTGAAAGCGATAAAAATCCAGCCAATAACGAGGCCTGGACTCTGATGGAGGTGATCGAGCCTCAAACAAGTCGTGTGCTTTTGTATAGTCGCCGGATGACGTCCCAAGTCGGGAAACTTCGACGTGTCCTGGCCGATGATACCCGCGTGGTTTTAGATATGTGCTTGGATGTGATCAAGGATCGTCGTACGTCTCGCAAATCAAGTCACTCACGATTATCCGTGTCCTTTCCGTATGAACTCGCTCAGTTCAAGGTCTATGATTTGATTGTGATGGTCACCACAGATGAAACACAGTGGAATAAAACTCAGATCAATCACCTGTATGACTATGTGGCTCAGCATGGTGGCGGATTGGTTCTACTGGCAGACGCATCTGCGGAGGGTGTTTTGGCCTGGCAACAGGAAAAACTTCAGCACCTGTTGCCTGTGACATCAACAGAGTTGGTCTCAAATGAAGGTCCTGCGGTGGGTATTCTGTCTCCCTCACAGGCGTCTCTGGAAAGGCGACTGTTTCAGGAGTTGTCCTCTGAGCGTCACGACCTTCCCGTTCTGTCCTGGCCTCTGGGGCGACTGAAGCCAGCGACGACATCCCTGGCGATTGTGGATCAAGCACCGGCCGTGGTGGTGCACCGTGTAGGGCAAGGGCATGTGTGTGTGGTGGGCCTGTCCAAATTGTTTCAACTATATCGTGAGGATGAGGCCGGTGGTACGCTGTTTGATTTGATCAGTACATTGGTTCGTCTCGTGTCGCCGGAGCCTGGCCAGAATTCAGGCATGCGTGTGTTTGCTGAGCTGGTGCCTGGTGAGCCAGGGCAGTTGTCGGTGACGGCATGGATCAAGGATCAAGCGATGATGCCTGTGGACCAAGCGGTGGTGTTGGCGACATTGGGCGAGCAGACTGTGGGATTAACCGCTATGGGGCAAGGCCGTTACCGAACCGTTGTGCCGTATACAGGGCTGCAGTCCGTGGTGATACGTGCTGAAGCCCAACTGCAAGGGCAGTATCTGGGAGAGAGTGTCGCTGCTGTACGTTTGCCCGCAGTGCGTTCGGAGATGAGCCGCATACAACTCAATGAATCATGGTTGAAGGATTTGAGTCAGGCGATGAAGGGTGAGTATGTGCCATTAGATGATGTGGATCAGTCACTCTTTGAGCGTTTTGAAGGTCGTAGAGCATTGAATCCTACTGTCGAGGTGACACCTGTGTGGCCCAGTTGGATAGGATTATGTGTGTTCTGCATTTTATTATGTGCAGGATGGAGTATTCGACGGTCATTGGGAATGGGGTAAGTTTTATGGCACCGAAACAAAATAGACGTGGTTTTCTAAAAGAAGTATGTCGGGCGGGTCTAATCGCCACAACGGGGCCCATTGTTACCGCAGGCCCGACTGACACGATGTCCATGATAGACGATCTGGATCGGTATGATTTCATCTTCGCGCGCGTGCGATTTGAAGAAGGTCAACCTTTTGGCAGGAGCCATGGACCGGACATTTGGAACGTTCGACCGGGTGGGGATGCCAATCTGTTGGATGAGTTTAGTTCCGTTATTCGGTGTAAAGTCAAGCCCATTTACAATACGCATGAGTGGCAGCCTCAGTATGCCAGTGCAGGTCAGCTCAATGCTGTGGTCACATTTGAGGACTTCGAAACAGTCAAACCCTATCCCTTCTTGTTTATGACGGGTGAAAATTATTTTAAATTCACCCCCAAGGCCAAGTCGAATGTGAAGGCCTATATTGAGCGGGGCGGTTTCATTTTTATGGACGATTGTGTGGTGGGCGACGGTACGGATTATTTTTATCAAAGTGCTCGTGTCATGCTCGAAGACATATTTGGTCGGGGCTCTCTCAAACGGATTCCTCTGGGTCACGAGGTTTTTAGAAACGTGTATGATCTTTCAGACAAAGGCTTACCCACGATGCAACATAAGAGAATGGAACAACTCGGCTTGCCTTACATCCTAGGGCAAAACCACGGGGCACGTGGGATTTTTGTGGGTGACAGACTGGCTGTCTTCCTCAGCTCCACAGACCTGCATTGTGGCTGGTGCGATCGATCTGGTGTCTATTTTGGCAGCAACAATTACCGGCAGTCCATTAAAATGGGTATCAATGTCATCATGTACGCCATGATGCATTAGTGGTTAAGCTGTTTGGCAGAGTTCTTTTTTTGGGGACACAGTCTGCTGAACCTTTGAACTTAGCTTTGCCATAATAACCTCTTCAACGCATTGACGAACGAATGGGGTCCCTGATTATTGACGTATCGTCTGGGTTGGAAGGCGACTTACCTGTCGCTGTAAGTTGGTCATCCATTTTTAACTAAGAGTTGATGTGCTTTCTCCAGCCAATCCTCCGTGATTTGAGCGTAAGGTCTGAATTTTTCGATGCCGCCTTGTTCTTCGCTGTAGAGAAGTGCCCTATAAAAACCGAGTTGGTTGGCGTGGGTACTGTCAATGAGGTGGCTTGAATCGGTGGCACTCATCTGGAACAGGACTCGATAATCGAATTCCTTTAGGGTTTGTCTGTCCAGGCAGCGTTCTACATTGGCCAGTGTATCAGACCATACGATACAATGCACGCCCACCCCAGGACCGTCACGCAGAAGGGTTGCGAGCTGGGTACTGGGATTGGCTGCGGCTTCTGAATCCATGGAAAAGGAAAACGGGTCTTCTGATCGTCGCAATACGCGATAGTGATGCAAGCCATTGATTAAAACAAAAATGGCGGGTGACCCATGCTCGTCAGATTGTATACGTTGGTCTATGGTGGCAGTCAGGTCGGTCAAGATATCCGGCACCTGTCGCATCGTGACTTGTTCACAATTTTGAGGCAGGCAGGGGATAACGCGATTCAGTGTGTTGTCAAGTGGGCTGTCTTCCGGTGTACTATCAAGGATGACAAAGCGGGTGGCTGTCTTGGGCAATTGAGCGGCCAGGCTGATCAGTCCAATGCTGAACATATGTGTCACCATGTCGTCTCTCTGTCCCACGATGAGACAGTTGGCACCACTTTGGCGTTTGAATGTCACGGACACGGGCGGCTTAATGCTGACAGGCGATCCCAGCCAGATGGCAGGGTGCTTGACTCGTTCTAAGGAACCCGCCTGTGTCAACGTGTGACTGAGGTCACGATTGTCCTCAATATTCGCAGGCTGATTGCCTTCAAATATGATCAAGGGTTCCGTCACATAGGCCTGAGTGGCCATGCGTTCGGTGAGTGAGGCCAGTGCTTTGTCTCTAACGGCATCGGACAGCCAGGCCACCTGAAATGGGCTGTTGCCTTCAATGCGTCCGCTGGCATCATTGTAAATGGCTTCCCCTGGACGCGACAGATAACGGGCTGCCACATTGTCGTCGTCCAGGATCAATTGTGAGTCGGCTTCAGAACATTGCAGTGCAATACGAATGGCCATCTGTCCCATGGTGCTGCGTGCTAGGCCAAAAGCGCCACCCAAAGTTTGTGACCCAAGGATGACATGAATCCCAAAGGCACGGCCCTGTCTGACCAGTTGTTCCAGGGCAATAGCTGCGTCCTGAGAGAGTTTGTCGTCTTCGCTGAAGAAGACCTGGAATTCATCCACAAACAGAATCGTTCTGGGCATGCGCTGGCCTGTGTTATCCCGATACGCTGCTATGTCCTGAACCCCCGCGTCTCGGAATAGAGTACCGCGGTGGGTCATCTCTGCCTCTAACCTGAGCAGAATACTCAAACCAAACTCTCGATCACTTTCAATGGCCACGGCGCGTACGTGGGGCAAATTGTGCGCGGCATAGGTTTTGAATTCGACACCTTTCTTGAAGTCAATGAGATACAGCTCAACTTCATCCGGACTGTACCACAGGGCGAGATTGGTGATCATCACGTGCAGCAAGGTCGATTTGCCTGATCCGGTCTTGCCGGCAATGAGCATATGCTGTGAGACACCGCGTCCCAGGCTGGCATGTTGAAGGCGTGTGGCGCCAGTGCGTCCCATAGCCACGGAGAGTTCATGTCGGCTGTCCAGCGTCCAGGTTTGCTCGGGTAAGGGCGTAATATTGTCAAAGGGGATTTCTACACGAGCACAGTCTTGGCCCGCCTGCCCCACACGCTGCATGACACGGGTCAGTATGGCTTCTTGCGGGGGGCGATCCAGACGCAAGGGGATCTGCTGTAAAAGTGCGTCCTTGATGTAAAAGTGCCCCGCGTCAAACACAAGATGCAGACTGTTGGCGCTGATGTCTTCGAGGTCAATACCCGGGGGTAATTCCTGACGTGTGTCATAGGCAATTAACGTATGTACGCCACATCTCGCGCCGCTGTGTATAATGCTGCTGAGGCGTCTGGCGCATTCTTCGTTGAAGTGTGTCGGGAAATCTGAGATCACCAGAAAGCGATAGGGTTCTGCCAGTTCGCCTGCCTGTTCGTTGTATTGTTCAATGGTTTCAAATTCATTACGCAGATACTTCTGGATGACGTTTTCCATGTGCTGCGTGAGGTCTTCTAGCTGGTGCTGTATTTGGGCAGTTTCTGTCCAGATGCGTCCGCCCACGAGACTTTCCTGATAGTCGCCGGCGTGCATGAAACCGGCGAAGTTTTCTCCCAATCCCACAGGATCAATGATGGTGAACCGAACCTGACCCGGTGGGAGGCAGGTAAAGAGCCGCGTCATCACGGTGCGAAGTGCCTCAATGGCGCCCGTGCGTCCCTGCCGCTCCGACTGCATAAGTAGAGAGCAGGTATTGGGAAACGCCAATAAAGCGGGTACTGTCACAGTGTCTTTCGCCTTCAAGGGGACGTTCGTTTGTTCGTTTACGCAGGGTGCCAAGCGCGACAGGTCCATGGCCAGTGTACCAAAACGTAAGAGTGAGCAGGGCTCGGTGGCAGGGGACCACTCTGACGTGAGTTCTGTTTCGAAGCTATTAATCGCGCGAGGTGACAGGGTTTCCATGCTATCGAGCATGTGGTTGATGCAGGTGAGGCCTTGATTCCAACAGGCTGTCAAGCGTTGTGTATCAGTCTGGTGTGTTTCAGCAAGTTCCTTTAATGACTGCTCGTAGTTCAACTCAACCTCTTTGAGGTTTTCCTGATGTTCACGCACCAGGCTGTCATGCGTTGACTCCCACAGATCTGTGGCTTCAACCATGGCTTGATCTCGCTGGTCGTGAAGTTTTTTTTGAGCCTGTTCATTGTGAGTCTGGATGTCACCGAGTGTGGCTTGGGCGGTGGTTGCCGCCTCATGGAGAAGTTGATCATAGTGCGACTTGATGTCTTTAATTTCCTGCTGATTTGAGAACAAGGAAGCCTCTGCCTCCTGCTCTGCACGTACATTGAGCTGATGCTCATAGGCTTTGTGTGTGCCCCGTGCTCTGTACAATGCTTCATGGAATGCGGGATATAGCCGCTTAATCTGTTGCCCCGACTTAAACCATAGCAACAGGCCAATGCCCAGACTGCTGCCCAGACTCAACACGGTGCTGGCCAGCAATGCGATCGTTCTGGTTTGAGCAGACGGGTTGGTTTTGAGTATCCATAAACCACAGCCCAGCCATGCCAGGGCCGCTGGGGCCAGTCCCCATATGACGGGACGCATGCCGAGAAACAAACGTGCTGACGCCAATTGGTTTAGTTGATTGAGCAAAGTTCTGGTCTCGTCACGATACTGTTTAAACGTTTCCTTTGCAGATTGGTCTGCCACTGTGGGGGCTTCAAATGTGTCCGGGTCTGGCTGGTCGACGTGGCGACGATATGCCGTAAGCAATGCTGTGGCTTCTTCTGCCATGCGTGTCAGCTGTAGTTGATCTGAGACACAGGTATCAAGAATCGTCTTACGCTGCTGCTGCGCCTTGATCACGGCGCCATCACTCATGAATTCAGCGACCAGAAGCTTTTCTTGTTTCTCCTTGGTCAGCATCAAGCTCTTTTCCTTGAGTGATGTGGTGATACGGGTGTGCTTGCGTTTGGCGTCCATATTGACAGCGTGCATGCGTTTTTGGAAATCACTCTGAATGTGCGCCGCTTGATCATCAAATTTGCCCTGTTCCTCCTTCAGTTGAGATTGATGCACTGACTCTGCTTCGTGTTTGTCCTGTTCAAATTGTTGTTTGAGTTCTGCTTGTAATTGAGGCAGCTCGGTGTTTAGCCCTGACAATACAGGTTCTGCCTTGGCCTTGGAAAGGTGCAGCAAAGCACCAAAGGCCGCGCGTTGAACAGACAGGGCGTCATTATCTTGAGCCAAAGACAGTCCCTGTACATAGGCATCAAAATCTTGTGTCATAAGGAGGTATCCTCTCGAGTGCCGCAGTCGCGGCGTGCATGAGTCAGGGCCATATCAATTTGATCCATGGCCTGTAGGGCGTTTTTTATTTCCTGAGTCAAGGGGGCCATGACATGAGTCTCAAAGCGATCGCAGTTGATGTCACGCCAGAGTTCCTGGACCTCCTGCCAGTGGGCGTTCAGCACTTTGGCAGTATCAACCAAGCGGCCTTTGGAATTCGTGGCACTCATGATGGCTCCTCGGAGTCTGGTTTTTCGGGTGGGTCTGTTGTGGGGCGAAGCACAGAAGGCAACGAGGTGCCATTTTTCGCCGCCTGATTTGCGTCTGTCGAGTCTGGTGGTGTCAAAGCGACATAGGCTTCAAGGGAGTCGGACATCTTGTCAAGGCGGGCCCATGCATTGGGCAGATCCACTGACAAAGCCGTGTTGAGTCCCTGTGTTCGCGCTTTGTATTCTGCATGAGTCTTGTCAAGCAGTGGCAGCCAGCGCTGCACGGACGTCAATTTTTTGCGTGCAAACTCCAGGCGTGCTTCAGCACGCTGAAGTGCTTTACGTTCGTCTATGCATGACGTCGGGACGCCCTGGACGGAGCGTTCAAATGCCCGCCTGCCACTCAGAGCGACCTTGCATCGTACGTATTCTTCCTGACACAAAAAGGCCTGTTTTTTCCAATATCGCAGGGCATCTCCCTGCAGCCACGTGCGAGTCCGTTGTACATCACTGTTGGCCTCTTCCAGAATCAGCGCGGCCGCTTCGGAGAATTGGATCAGAGCCGTTCGCAACTGCTTCAAGGCGGTCAGGGATTGGACATTGGCCTGCTGGTACATGGTCTAAGGATACCCTATTTCTGATTGAGATAGTCTTCGATAAGACGGGCCTTTTTGTTCAAGAACGACACATGACGTGTTGATCCTTCAACAAATCGGTTAAGGGTTTTTACAGTCTGATCAAACTCACTGGAAAAGCGTCGTTGCTCCTGGTCGTTCCAGTTCTTTTCGAGATTTTGCAACCGAGAATGTAACCCACCCATTAACGTCTCAAGTTCCGCATTAAAATGATTCAGATCACGGGCAAAACGCCTGAGTTCACCGGGATCCACATTGGCCTTGGCCATACTAACCTCCGCGTACAAGAAACACGGTTCAATAATATCTGATATCAACTCTCATTTTAGCAAAAAAGAAGGGGCAATGCCAGAAACAGTTATATTTCGAAAAGCTTTGTTTTGGCTTTCTCATAGGAGTAAGATGACAAGAAAACCCATCCAATGAATGCGAAAGTGATAATTAAGCTGCTTGCACCCTATTTTGCCGTGGGTATCTTCTGCTGCATCTTTTCGAATGCCTGGCTTGCAATTCTTGCGTATCATGCACAGATCTTGTTTTGGTTGTACAGATCTATTACGAAGATTAAGAGGCCTCGGTGGACGCCCATGATGCTCCTGGCTTTGCCTGCGGCACTTGCAGGGCCGTTGTTGTTTGTGCTTTTGCCGTATATTACGCAGGAGGGCTTGTCCATATGGCTGGCCAATCACCATCTCTCCCGTGTGTCGCTGCTTATCTTGATTCCCTATTTCGGTTTGCTGCATCCGTATCTCGAGCAACTACACTGGGCGCCACTTCGTGAGTATGGCCTGATCTCTCACCTGTTGTTTGCCGGATACCACATGGTGGTTTTATGCACGCTCTTGACCTTGCCGTGGCTTTTTGTGTGTTTTTGTGTTCTTGCGACCGTGTCCCTGTTATGGCAACAGGTGACAAGGCAGACAAACAGTCTTACCGTAGCTATTACATCACACATTCTCGCGGATCTTGGCGTGGCTATTGTGGCTTGTTTGGTGTTCTAAGGTTAAGGCATGAACGTCTGTTTCAACACCCTTGGTTTGGCTGAGGACCAGGTCACGCCGTTTCTTGATTGCGCCTATGATTAGCGGAGGATTACTTGTATTTAGGTTAAATCTGGACTTTTGCAAAGTCCAAGTTTTGGGTTTTTAGTAGGTAGTATACAGTGCAAAAAACGCGTTTTTCTGAAAACTGAATACTCAAAACTGTACACCACAGGGCTTTCTGCAAAAGTCCGGTTAAATGTGAGACGCCTTTTTCTCTCGATGGTTCAAGCCTGCCAATGCGTGTTGGCAGGCTTTTTGTTTTTCATCCCAATTGATCGATTGTCACTATGAAAAATACCTGCTAGCGTTGCCGTGTATATTCTGTAAGTAATTTATATAACATGGGTTAGCTTTAAGAGGGTTGCGGTTTTGGAAACCTTGTCAAACGAATACTGGACTAATGCCTCTTTTCAGTAGATAATAAGTGGTAGTGTGAATAAAAAACCGTTTTTAGGGTTGATGTCGTGTCTATGGCATTCAGTTAACCACGGATTGGCTGGATGTGGATGGGACGAATTTCCAGGAGGTTCTTTGACGTTTTTTTTATGCAGGTAAAATTCATCACATTCTTTGAGTTGGAGATGCTAACATGATGCACAAGCAGGAATTATCAAGAAGAGATCTCTTAAAGGGTTCGGCAGCAGCTGTCGGGACTCTGGCTTTGAGCGGGGCAGTGATACCACTGGCTCAGGCTCAGAGTAGCGATAAAATTCGAGTTGGGGTGATAGGTTGTGGTGGACGGGGCTCAGGTGCGGCCAACGATTGTGTGAAATCGTCACCAGGTGTAGAAATCGTGGCTCTGGCAGATGCGTTTCCTGATCGGATCAAGGGGCTGAAAGATCGCTTCAAAGTCCCGGAAAATCGATGCTTTACTGGCCTAGATGCTTATAAAGAATTGATGGCCTTGGATGATGTTAATCTGGTCATCCTGGCCACCCCTCCGGGCTTCAGGCCGATACAACTTGCCGAAGCGGTCAAACGCGGTAAGAATGTATTCATGGAAAAACCTGTGGCTGTGTGTCCGGCAGGCATAAAAATGGTCATTGAAGCTTCGGAACTGGCCACACAAAAGGGTCTTGCCATTGTGGCGGGTACGCAGCGTCGTCATGAGCCCAAATATATCGAAACCATGAAACGAATCCACGAGGGTGCCATTGGTGACATTGTGTCAGCTCAATGTTACTGGAACATGGGTAATCTCTGGGTCAGTAATCGCCAACCAGGCCAAAGTTACGTCGAATGGCAACTTCGCAACTGGTTATATTTCACATGGTTGTCCGGCGATCATATATGTGAACAACATGTACACAATATTGATGTGATCAATTGGGCCTTTAATGACTTGCCCACCACCGTGCATGGTGTGGGTGGGCGGCAATTCCGCACAGGACCTGAGCATGGCAATATCTTTGATCATTTTGGTGTTGAGTTTGTTTATCCGGGTGATGTGCGGACGATCAGCATGTGCCGACAGATCAAGGGTACTGCTGGTAGAGTGAGCGAACGTGTCGTGGGTACCAAGGGCGTGAGCAACTGTGCCGGTGTGATTGAAGGTGAAAATCCCTGGCGCTACACAGGTGAAAACCCCAATCCTTACGTGGAAGAGCACAAGGATTTGATTGCCAGTATTCGCAGTGGCAAGCCATTGAATGAAGGCAAACGCATTGCGGAAAGTACGCTCTGCGCGATTATGGGTAGGGAGTCAGCGTACTCCAGACAACGGTTTACAAGCAAATGGTTCAGAACCCGTTGCTCCCTTGATCTATTGCCTCCTGATGGTTTAAAGCTTTCCGCAGGCCGTAATTTCGCCATTCCAGGCAAGTACAAACTTCCTGGTTTGGGTGGATAATTGGAAAGCACGGCGAACCGTGTGTCTTCTTGTTTTAGCACAAATTATAAAAAATGACATGCAAAGGAGATTGCTGATGGCAATGTCAGAGAAAAATAATAGCGTTATGAATTCTGTTGCTGCTGGGACTGTGGGGCTGGCCAGTGCAATAGCAAGCAAGGCCCGGGCTCAGGGCTCAGGCAAAATTAAAATTGGATTGCTCGGCTGCGGTGGCCGTGGTAATGGTGCGCTGCGTCAGTGCCTGAATGCTGATCCGGGTGTGGAAGTTATCGCCATGGCTGACCTGTTTGAGAGCAAGGCCAGATCGTCTCGTGCCCGCATTATGAAAGATGATAAGTATACAGGCAGGGTTAAGATTGACGATGATCACCTGTTCTGGGGTTTTGACTGCCATGAGAAATTGGCCAAGTGTGAAGCGGATCTTCTGTTGATGGCCACTGCACCGGCATTTCGTGGTCGACAAATGTTGGCCGCTGTCAATGCAGGCAAACATATCTTTACTGAAAAGCCCGTGGCTGTAGACCCCGCAGGTTGTCGTCAGGTGATGGAAGCCTCTAGAATTGCCAAGGAAAAAGGTCTGGCCATTGTATGCGGCACGCAGCGTCGGCATGAGATGAACCGTGTGGAACTGATGAAACGCATTCACGATGGTCAGATCGGTGAATTGGTGGGCGGTCAGTGTTACTGGTATGGTGGCGGTATCTGGTATCGTGGTTACCAGGAGGGCATGAGTGAACTGGAATGGCAATGCAACAACTGGTACCACTTTACCTGGCTGAGTGGCGATCAGATTTGCGAACAGCATATTCACAACATTGACATTATGAACTGGTGTTTTAACGGTCCCCCAGCCAAGTTTACAGCTGTGGGTGGACGTGCCTGGCGTAGTTTCAACGACAGTCAGGTCAACTCTGCCAAGGATGTTTGTCGTAAATACAACAATGGCAGCGATCAAAACTGGGAAAAGTACAATGGCGATATCTATGACCACATCTTTGCTGAAATGGAATATGCCAATGGGGCTCGTTGTCTGAGCTTTAGCGGCCATAGTCCTGGCACAGGACGCGGCGATGAAAAGATCGTGGGCACCAAAGGCACCAGTAATTGTAATAACAGAATTCTTGGTGACAATGCCTGGCAATACAAGGGCAAACGTGTCAATGGTATGGACCAGGAACACATTGATCTGATCAAGAGTATTCGAAGTGGGAATCCACTTAACGAAGGTCAGCGAATTGCCGAGAGTACACTGACGGCCATTGGCGCACGCATGGCTGCATGTACAGGGCAGACATTCAGCTGGAAATGGCTTCTGAATAGCAAATTGGATCTTGTGCCCAGTCAAGACGAAATGAAAGCTGGCCCTGGGGTATTCCATCCCATAGCCACAGGCTGTGATAAACTCGTATAAACACGAAGTGCTAAGTATGGTTACAAGGGGGCTGAATCACAGGATTCAGCCCCTTTTTTGTTTCGCAACGGGTGAAGTAAACCGATAATCATTCTGTTTGTGTCGGACCTTCTGTAGAAAGTGGAACTGAGATAGAGGGCACTAACTTAAACATGTTTGTCATCCTTGCTCTTTGTCGCGAGCTTTGTCGACAGTCGACAGGCGGCCGCGAATACAGGTTCCTTTGTCCTCGTTTCGACAAAAAGCTTGCGACAAAGTCGAGGCGGGAGGAGAGCCTTAAGTTCGTGACATTCGAGACCGAGACAGATCAAAAAAAACTCGCAGGCTGGTAATGGGGGCCAACCTGCGAGTCAATGGGGTCGCCTTGAAGTTTTCACACGCATGTGTTTTAAAGTCGTAGCATCAAGGCATTTTTAATGGGTTTCATTTTGTATTCAACCGAATTGGGATCACAACTCTCTCCGGATACAAGGCCATTTGGGCATTTGAAGTTATAGTGATATCTTTGGATTGTGCGTCAAAACCATCGTGAGATACGATCAGTTCATAGGTGCCGATAGGGGCCACAAAGATCAATTCTGAATCCGTGCGATAAAGCGGCGTGAGCGTGCCTGCGTCATTGGTTAGCCGGGCTTCTGAAGACATCAAGGGTAAACCATCTTGTCCTGCGACTTGAACACTAATAAGGCCTTGGCCCAGGCTGAGCCACTGCTGGGTGTTGATGGCCAGTTGAAGGGCCGTGGTGTCTTGTGTCAGTGTCAGGGTCTCTAATGGTGCCATATCGGCCAGGAACGTGTTGCTAATACAATACTCGCCTGCGGGGATGTTATTAAGCGTGTAATGCCCATTTCGCTCACGAATTGGCATGACCAAGGTTTTGTCCAGGTTGAACAGAATCAGATCTTGGCTGACTTCATTGTCAAAGGGTCCAGACAGCGTGATATGACCCTGAGGTAGTTCAATAGTCAGGTCCTGGTCCGCTCTGTCAGAGAGCACTGCGATGGGTAGACGAATTGATTGTGAGCCGTCATTCTTTTGTGCTACAACACAATAGTCACCCGCCAAAACATGATCCAGTAGATAACGGCTGTCTCCAGATTCTGGTATCTCAGTCCGTTTAATGAAAGGTGACCACAAGTCATGACTTTCTTGAAGCAGGACGCGCCAGTTTGACGTGATAACCTGTGAGCCTGAGATCAGTGTGACCC
>Ga0307990_1000350_pt1 | contig 43378 bp, 30 predicted proteins | sample EllFjometagen129_FD_203168 | JGI IMG/M metagenome (GOLD analysis project Ga0307990, IMG submission 203168) | Marine microbial communities from Ellis Fjord, Antarctic Ocean - #129 | ecosystem: Environmental > Aquatic > Marine > Unclassified | place: Southern Ocean | collected 2014-10-08
TTAAACTCAAACCGCTTGAAGAATCCGGCGCGCCCTATCGATTTTATCAGATTTCTTATCAAGAGAATGCCAGCACTGACTATGACAACGCAACCGGTATTTTCAACGCAACGGAATCGGGCTGGACTGTTTTATGTTATCTTGATACCGGTGGACAGGAGCTGCAAAACCCCATGCGTCAGCACTCCTTGTATCAGGTGGTGCGAACTGTTTTATGGAATGCGCCGGATGCTCCGGCTTCTGAAGCTCCTGAGTTAAGCATAAGCGTGGGAGATGCGATAATTCCGCGTGCCTCTCGTGCTTCTGCCTTGCTTCCCGGTCCTGACCGTGCAATTGAAATTGAGGCTCGCGATGTAGGTGTCTCTCGAAATGGTCGGCGTTTTACTCTCGCTCCCAGTCTGGCTGGAGAGGTGTCTGTGGAAGCGACCAGCGGTGATTTCAATATCACGTTTCCGGCAGATGCTGAGTCATGGGATGTGGCAGCAGCGCTTAATGAAAACATAGAGTTCAGCAGCCTCTTTGAAGCGCGTACATTGCCACAAAACGGATTCCTGACGGCAGTGCATCTTAGTGGTTCATCAACGGCGCGGGTGGAACATCAAAACATGGCAGGGCTGGGTGCCGTGTCTCAGGATTTAACCTTTGCCGCCTGGATACGTCTGGACGATGCCGATGGCAAACAGGTTGTGTTTCAATACTATGAAATCAAAGATGCAGCTGATGACTGGAAGCTCTACCGGTTCTGGGTGCGTGATGGACAGTTTATGTCTGCGCCAGTCAATATTGGCACTGGTGGATCATCCGTTGGCCCAGCTCACTATCTTGGGATTGGGCCTCCCGTGGGTGAGTGGTTTCATCTTGCGGTCTCAATTATCGATCAGGGACTCAGGATCTGCATCAATGGAGAGAATATTTATGAGAATGCCAGTTGCTCCACATGGTCGGCTGTGAATAGCTGGAGTGGCTCTGATGGCCATTTTGTTGTGGGTGCCTCGGTCGGTCGTATCGATGCCACACCGGAGGTGAAGGGTCGGTCATTGCATGGTTGTATTGCGGATGTGCAACTTTGGAACAGTGCGCTCAGTGAAGAGCAGGTTGTTCAGTGTGTGGAAGGGGATATTGTTGAGAGCGGCAATGCCGTAACGTGTTGGGGATTATCTGATGTTACAATGCAGCTTGCTGATAACAGTGCTAATGGCAATATTGGCATTGTGATTAATGGTGTGCCACCGGCATCTGAAGTGATAACGGCTGGTGGGTGGCTTGACCATAACGATCCAACCGGAACCGGGTATGTTCTTGACCGCTTGGCTCCGTATGATGGTGCAGGCCCGGACCGTGCTCTGGATCGTGATTCGCGGCAGGGCACTATTCTGCCTGTAAACGCCACAGGCGGTACACACCCTCTGGTTGTTGCATGGTACCTCCGCAACAGTATTGGAGTTCCCTGGCCTTCACATGCCATCAACTATCTTGTTGATTGGCCTGATGATGCGCCTTCTCTGGTGATTGCCGGTCTTGGACAGGCTGAGTCATTTAACTCTTCGGTGTACACAATGGCACGTGTTTATAATCAACCAGACCCTGAATTGCCCGGTTTTAATCCAAATGAGGAGCATGCCGCGATTGTTGCGGGCAAGTTGACAGCCTTGCGTTGTGACCTCAACGTTCTTGGCGGGCACTCTGAGCCCTTCGTGCTGTTGAAGTATCGCGATGTCTTCACCGATGAGTGGAGAATTAGCGTGAACCGTGTTGAAATTGAGGACTCTGTCTATAAATTACATTACCCCTTGAGTGCGGGACAGGAGGTGCAGCCGCCATTTCCTATGACCGCCCTGCCTTTGGCATCTTTGAGTTCATGTCAGAGCGGGCCTGGATGGCGTGATGTCAAAGATAAGTTTTATGCAAAGGCCGCCGGTAGCGGACTCTCCAATGCCGATATTTCAATGCTTTGGTATTATCCGCTTCAGCCCGGGTTCTGGATGGATCTTGATGGAGATAATGTGCAGGACTTTCCAGATGGAACCGAGGTTGCGTTCCTTGGTTATGTCAACGGCGGACAGGGTGTGCCTACTCCGGTTATATACAATATCAGCTGGGCGCCGGGTATGCCGAAGATGCAGCTTGGCGAGACGTTGATGCATGCGCGTGAGGGTCTGCCTGAGATCTGTAATCAGGCGGCGGTTCAGGTGGTTTACGATGGAGTTGATCCAGAGGATATGGATGCGCTAAGGGCATCAGGAAGGATATTCGATCCAATCACCGACCGTATGGTTGAGTTTGTGGAAGGAACAGCGGTCCCGGCAGGTATTGAGTTGCGGTCTATCGGAATGCTCAAGGAGTTCACAGGACTGCCGTTTGCTTTGCGCTGCCGTCTGCTGTTGGATGATATGCGGGTGGGGGAACCGGCGCGTCTTATCTTTCGCGGTGCTTTGGCTACAAAAGGACAACCTCCCGGATCAGAGTTGCTTCTGCCGAATATTATGAGTGCGGAGGAGTGCGTGCAGATTAAGGCGCTTGCGTCCGGCTTTTCCGGCAGCAGCACTTGGCAGACTCTTGTCGATCGGTTGTACAGGCTTACGCGTAATCCCAACCAGGTGGATGTGGATGATAACGGAAGTGTTGATGCTGCTGTTCGAGTTGGTTTGAGCATTGATGCCGGTGGAAATGTTGTTGCGCAGAGTGTGGTGGGAGGGACAAAGGTGCTGAGTACAGGTCTTCCCCTTGAAGATGCGGCAGCACCGCTTCTCATGGTTGATGGACCGGATAGCGTGTTGAGTTTCGATGGTATCATCCAGCGGGTTCAGTTTGCTGAGTTTGGTGCCCGTATGCCCAGCACCGAAGTGACTATTGAGTTTTGGGTTAAGGCTGTAACATTAAGCGGGGACATTGTTTCATTAAATGCACATGATCCTGATAATGCGGTGATTGTCGGCTATGACAATGCATCCAATCTGGTTTGGCGCTTCGGCGCAGAGGAACAATCAATGACTCTGAATGTCTCCGATAATGTCGGCGAATGGCATCATTATGCATGCATCTCCAGCAAACGTGCAGGCGTGATGTGTATCTATCGTGATGGTGAGCTCAAGGAGGTTGATGAAAGTGCCGGATATTACAGCCGTTCCAGTCCGCAGGAACCTCTCTTTGCAGGGGGTGCCGGCGGTGGCTTTCAAGGCACGATTGATGAACTCCGTATTTGGTCGGTGGCCCGATCTGAACAGCAGGTGCACGATGTGATGTCTACATTTTTAGAGGGTACAGAGACCGGTCTCGCCGCCTACTGGCGTTTTGATGAGGCCTCCGGTGTGTATATTCGCGATGCGTCAGGGCGGGGGGCAAACGGAACTCTGCTGGGCGGAACTCCTTTTTGGTATAATTCATCCCGTGATGTCGCAAAGGTTCCCAATGCATACATAACGCTTGCATTTAACAATGATGAAAATCTGCCGGGGCTTCCTGTCGGCTTAACTCCTTTGCTGGTAGATTGTTCCGAAGGGATTTATGCAGGGGATATTCGCGTTTTGCCCTCAGATAATGTATTCGATGAACGTCTGACCTTGCGTCATGATGCGGATTTTGGAGGTGCGCCGGAAAGTTTTGAATTTGAATGGTATATGTATCCGGGTTCTGACAATCCAGAGGACGACTCCGGTAATCTCATCTATCCGCTCAGCCCAACCGGTATTTTGAATCCCGGGTGGATTACGTTCGCTTTTGGTGAAGGAAAGAACCAGATAACTCTTGGTGAGGGAGGAGAAAGCGGCTTAATGACAATCAGTGATGGCCGTTGGATGATGCGTTATCGCGGTAATAATCAACCTCCATACAATGCTTTGGCTGTAGGAGAGGATACTTGGTCAGATTGGGCCGGTGCCCCGAATGCAGAACCCCCGCAGGCGCAGCTTGCCGAGGGCTATGTTAAACGCGTTACACGTGAGTTGAATCCGCTTGATGCGCGTACGGATGACTTCAGAAATTCTGAGGTGAACACCTATGCGAGTATGCTCGTCTCGGCTGGTACAAGGTATGAAGGAGATATCGCATTCAACCCGGATGCCGATAATTTAAACAGCATAGGATTGATTGAGTCTTATGAGACCCTGTTTCGGCGTGCCTGTGATCTTAGTATTAATGCAAACTTCAACTACGCACCTGCAAACGATGCCGTGCTGCTGGCGGCCACAAAGTTATCCGATCTATACATGCTCCTTGGCAATGAGGCCTATGGCGATGCTGTCGATCCTACCATCGGGTTTACTACCGCTGATGGATCTGTGGGGCAGATTGCCTCATCACTTTTCGCATTTCGGAATCAATTGGATTCGCTATTAACAGAGGAACTTACATTGCTGCGCGGTCGCGACTCCAGCTATGGTGCACCTGTCTATGCGAGAATGCCTTGGAACTTCACCGGTGCCGAAGGACAGGTTGCCTACCAGCAGGTATATAACATTTCCGACACCGAGCCCCGCGACGGTTTCGTTGATGTTTACGATGCTGCCCGTCTCTTCCCTCAGGGGCACGGCGATGCATGGGGACATTACCTGAAAGCTATAAAATACTATTATCAGATTATGAATAATCCAAATTTTGAATGGCGGTCACGCTCTGAAAGTATTTTGCTCGCCGGTGTTCCGATTGATGTGGACTATTTGGATGAACGCAAGTTTGCCGCAATTGCCGCTGCCAAATCCCGAACTGGACGTGAGATTCTGGCCTTGACCTATCGCGATGTATATACAGGTGATGCAGACGGGCAGTGGCAGGGATATCCCGATACCGATTCGGAACGGGCATGGGGACTCTCTGAGTGGGTCAGGCGCTCAGGGCAGGGAGCCTGCTTCGACTGGATTGTCGGCAATGCAATCCTCCCGGCAGTTGACCCTGATGAACGGCATACCGGGATCGAAAGGGTTGACCGCACAACTGTATCGGAATTAACCGAGATCGTCTCTAATTACGCAGAGATCCAGCTCGAAGAAGATAGTGCCAACAACGGCATGAATCCGCTGGGATTGGCGGATGGCGCATTGACATTTGACGTTAATCCCGCATTGGTGGCCAAAGATTTTGGTGGGCAAACTCACTATGAGCAGATAGCAGATCGCGCTAAAAATGCTCTTGCTAACGCGGTAAAGGTCTTTGACTACGCCAACGAGATGACCCGTAATCTGCGTGTTAATCAGGATACAGCCTCAGAGTTTGCGGCCAATGTGGCCGATCAGGAGGCCGACTATGATAACCGACTGATTGAAATGTTTGGATATCCTTATGACGGACATAAGGGGGCCGGGAAACCCTATGCATCATCCTATGAAGGGCCGGATCTGCTCTACTATATGTATGTTGATAAGACAGATCTCACAGGCAGCACTGCTTCAATTGATAGCATCACAGGGTTGGAAAATGCAGGTGAGTCGCTAACTGCCTTTTACGCTGTCACGGGAGTGCAGATTACCTCTCTGGATACATTGACTGATTACGCTGCCGATCAAACCTTTATTGAAATTGAGTATCCGCTTGCAAGCGAAGGCTGGGGGTTCAGCCTTGATACAGCGCTAATGGGAACGCGTAGGGCACCAGGGGAAATTCAGCTTGCCATATCCGAATTTCTTCAGAAGTGCGCCGCTTATGATCAGGCACTGAAAGAGTATGATCAGATTTTGTGGAAAATCACAGATCAGGTTGCAGGGGTTCAGGAAATATATGGAGTTCAGCAGGATAAGATCAGTGTTTTGAACCGGCGCAAAAATGGAATCATTTCAATGAATGCCTTTATCGGGGCGCTTTATGCAACCCAGAAAGCACTGGAACGGACTTCGGGAATTGTTAAATCTCTTACCGAAGCAGGATCGGATGCTCTTCCTAAAGTTGTCGGCACATCGACTGATGCATTCTCAGCCGCCCGTGCAGGAATAACGGCAATTGGATTTCCTGTCAGTCATGGATTCGGGATAGCGGCAGATGTTGCGGATGTTGCTGCAAACTCTATTGAACTTGGTAAAGAGCAGCTCTCGCAGGAGTCTGATCTGGAACTGCAGGTCATTGATTCTCGTTATGAGGTGATGCAGGCTGTTTGGGAGTTGAATGGCATTATGCGACAGGAGCCACCGAAGCGGGTTGAACTGCTTGGACTGCAGGAATCGATTGAGCAGGCGCGTGGTCGTTTGGCGCAGGTTATGGCACGTGGCGTGCGCCTGCTGGATGAACGCGAGGCATTCCGTAAACGTGCCTCCGGTGATGTCTCTGAGTATCGTTACAACGATCTGGCTTTCAGGATCTTTAGAAACGATGCAATCCAGAAATATCGCGCCCAGTATGATCTCGCGGCAAAGTATGTATATCTGGCTGCCACCGCATATGATTTTGAAACGACCTTCCTTGATGGAAGTCAAGGTTCAGGAGCACGTTTCTTTGAAGATATTGTGAAACAGCGCATGCTGGGAGAGTTTCGCGACGGAGAACCGATTGTCGGTCAACCCGGACTTGCAGACTCTCTTGGACGGCTGAATATGAACTTTGATGTGGTTGCCGGACAGCTCGGTTTTAACAATCCTGAGCTTGAACAGGGACAGTTCTCATTACGCCACGAATTATTCCGCCAGAAACCTTCTGCTATGGATGATCCGCGTAATCCTGAAAGTCTGGGTAAGAGCTGGCGTGATATTCTGCAAAAGCACTGGGTTGATAATCTTTGGGATGTTCCCGAGTTTCGTCGATATTGTCGTCCCTTCGCGCCGGAACCATATCCCGGCGCAGCCGGTGAACCGGGACTCGTAATTCCGTTTTCAACTACCGTGACTTATCGCAGAAACTTTTTCGGGTGGCCACTTGGTGGCGGTGAGGCCAGCTACGACTCCTCTCGTTTTGCCACGAAGATTCGTTCGGTCGGGGTCGGGTTCGATGATTACCCCGCCACAACTCTCGCATCCACACCACGCGTGTATCTGGTGCCTGCAGGCATCGATGTACTTCGTAGTGCCTCCGCTTATTCACTCGAAACACGGGAATATAAGGTCTTTGATCAGAAGATACCCGAGCCATTCCCCTTGAGTTCATCGGCGTTGTATGGCGATGATTTCATTCCGATGGAGGATACGCTCAGTGGTTCGTTCGCTGAGGTTCGTCGTTTTGCACGGTTTCGCGCCTATCCCAATACATCACTGTTTGATAATCCCGTCAGTGACAGCCGATTAATTGGACGCTCTGTCTGGAATACCCGCTGGTTACTCATCATTCCTGGCGGCACTCTTCTCTACGACTCCGAAGATGGATTGCAGACTTTTGTAGATGAAGTCAGTGATATTAAACTTTTCTTTGAAACTTACTCATACCCGGGAGAATAAATATGAAAAAAACTATCTTATCTCTTTTTGTCATTCTCTGCGCTAGCCGGCTGGTCGCAGCAATATCAGAGCCTGATAATATCATCTATGGACGCATCGTTATTGATGGAGCGCTGGTAACCGCTGCTGATACCACTGTCACAGTTTCCGCTGTTGGAAGTTCGGGTGAGATCTATTCCACCTATGCCATGGGCGAAGATCCCTCGACGGGGGATTTTTATCGGCTCATTATACCGGTGGAGGCGTTTGGCCCGACCACCGTGAGTAATGTGTCTGTAATTGGAAGCAGTGTCAGGGTTGTTGTGAAAAAGAGTTCGGTCGAGGTTCGCGATTATGATGTAACCATCACAGATCGCGGAGTTGTTGCCCGTATAGACCTGGGAGGTGTTGATGACGATCATGATGGAGTTCCGGATGCCTGGGAACTGGAACACTTTGGAAATTTATCAACAGTTAGCGCTACAAGTGATTTTGATAATGATGGCATGATCGATAGAGACGAGCTGATCGCAGGCAGCGATCCTGATGATCCATTGAGCCTTTTTCGCATTGATGATGTGAAGAGCCTTGATGATGGCTGGTGCCGTATCAACTGGAAAAGTGCTGCCGGTCGAACCTATAAAATTATGACCAGCACCAACCTTCTTTCAGGAGCATGGCAACCCATGGTCGATGGCGTAATGGCCACACCTCCTGCAAACACCTATGAGATCAATGCAGGCAAAGATGCCATTTTCTTCCGTGTTTATGTCCGCGACTCAATGACAAACCCATAGAAAACAGGAGAATAGCTAGCGGTGCGGAATAGATTCAAAGAGTGGCGGGAGATCCTTCGTATGGTTGCGGAGCTAACAATTGCACTTTGCCTGATTGTAATTATTACTGGTGATTGGCGTCGTGTTAATAATCGCAGCAACGATCTGCCAAAGCCTACGCATGAACTGCAACCTCCAAAGGCATTGGCTGGCGTTGCCGAATCTGTTATAACCATAGAAAAAATTGAATCAGCCATGCGGCAGTCGCGTTCAACGAATGTTTCTGCTATGGTTGACCGCTTATTGGATCAGGAGGTTCTGTATGCAGCAGCTTGTCGTGCTGGCGTGGATATTGAGCCTGAAGTTGCCGCCGCTGTACGCCGGCTGGTCGCATCGACCTATCTTCAGCGCCTTAATGTAGAGGATGTGTCGCTAACAGAGGCAGAGCTGCTTGCATGGTATCGAAAAAACAAGCAGCTCTATTACAAACCGGAAAGACGCTCAGCGGCAGTGATTCGGATAAGCGGGTCAAGCACCGCTGATGTGGAACAATCTGCCAGAACAGATGCAAGGATTAAGAGCATCCGCTCTCTGATAGGAGAGTGTAAGGATTTGGACTTTGGACGGTTGGCGGCAACGAGTTCAGATCATCAGGGGAGCCGATTTAAAGGGGGGCGCATCGGCTGGGTGGCGAAGGAAGATAAATCCGTTCCCTCTGAAGTTATTTCAACACTTTTTTTGATCGAATCCAAGCAGGGAGTGGCTGAACCGGTTCTTGTCGGTAATGATTGCTGGTTTGTTAAATTGATTGATCGGCAGGAGAGTGGAGTGCTGCCGTTTGAATCAGTTAGAGAGCGAGTCAAATATAAAGCGGAGCGTGAGGCATCTCTCCGCCGCCGCCGTCAGATTATGGAGGCTCTAAGAAAACAGACCAACGCCTGGGTTGATGCTGATGAGGTTGAGAAGTTTAATGACAGTTATCAAAAACGGAGTGTTTCGCCAAAGGCCGCGCCTGTAAATCAGCTGCCGGAAATTGTGCATGAATAGAAAATCGGCTATAAAAACCCCCGATACTTTGCATCTGCGGCTTATCGCGGCTGTTGCATCCGCATTGCTTTTATACGCCGCATTCCCCCCTTTGGAAATAACCGCCCTTGTGTGGATGGCTCTCTGTCCTCTTTTTTTTATTGCCCGGTTCAGTCGGCCTGCTGTTGCTTTCAAATGGGGGTGGTTGAGCGGCACGCTGTACTGGCTAATGAGCACTGGATGGATTTTGAGTATGGGCCCAACTCGAACCGGAAATGCGGTTGCCTCTTCATTTTGGATTTGTCTGTCACTCTATCTTGGTGTTTACGTTGGTGCATTTACTTTCTGCGCCTCCCTTCTGCTCAAGAGGGTGTCGGTTGTGAATTGTAGCTCGTCATCCCTGCGTCGGCATCTTGCCGCCTCTGCTATCTTAATTATGGGCATGCCTGTCTTATGGATAGGCTTTGAATATTTGCGCAGTGTGCTCTTTACAGGCATGCCCTGGAATGGACTAGGCATTTCATTGTATCGTCATCTTCCTTTAATCCAGATTGCAGAGTGGGGTGGTGTATATGCTGTATCAGGGTTGATTGTGATTGTAAACACATCGTTTGTTCTGGCAGTCTGGCGCTTCATCGACTTCAATCGCATTAACACGGTGCAGGCGGGCATCCCATATGAATTGATTTTCGCTGTTGTACTGGTTGTGCTTTTAAAATTCTCAGGCGAGAATCTTATAAAACGAAGCACTTTAGAAGAAAGAGAGAGATCCACTGTGGAAATTCTCCTGGTGCAGCCGAATATACCACAGTGTAAAAAGTATCGTGCGCAATTCGCTACCGCAAAGCTTACGAAACTGGAAACGTTGACTATGCTTGGCGCCGCTGGGATTCCTGCGCTGGATTTAATTGTATGGCCTGAGACCGCTTTGCCCAGCAATGTTATTGTTCCGAAGTCTCGATCAGGTATACTTGTCGAAAGAGTGACCAGCATAGCTCCTGTTTTAACAGGAACAATGGAGCGAGAAGAGCTGGGGGATGAGAAGGTCTGGTTTAATGCCTCTATGCTCTTCGATCGAAAAATGGATCTGCCTCAGGTCTACAGGAAACAGCACCCAGTTCCCTTTGGTGAATATACTCCGTTTGAATCATTATTTCGTCGGTTGGGGTTGCCGGATCTGAGGTCGCTCACTGTTGCAGCCGCTGGTCCACAACCTCTGTTTGATATAAATGAGGGATCTTTGCAGTTTGCCGTGTTGATCTGTTTCGAAGATGTTTTTGAAGAGCTTTCCCGAAATAATGTGAGAAAAGGTGCCCAGTTCTTGGTGACCCAAACCAACGATGCATGGTTCGATCCTTCTGCAGAATCACTTCAGCATATGAGCCACGCTGTATTTCGCTGTGTAGAAAACCGTGTTCCCATGGCGCGTTGTGCAAATACCGGGGTCACATGCAGTATTGATCAATCTGGACGAGTCAGGAAATTGACCGATTCCACCGGGCGTGTTACCGGTGTAGATGGTTATCAGCGAGTTACCTTAAATGTGTTAAAATCGCCTTTTTCTGGAACTATCTATACCAGATTCGGTGATTGGATGCTCTCAATCCCCTGTTTAGTTCTAATACTTCTGTTTTTGTTAAGTCTTGGTTGTCAGACAAAAACATAAAATTCTCTATTTGATCAAATTCAGCTTGGTGAAAGTATAAAAATATCTTAATATATGTGATCAAGAGTTTAAAATTGCGTATGTTTAAAGGATGGTTATATGTTTAGGAACTATTTGTTTTTTGTGTCAGCTCTAGGTTTTGCGGCATTTTCAACTGCCGGGGATTGGACCCAGTGGAGGGGTTCAAACCGCGATCTCCTGATTGTAGATGAGGTTGTTATGGAGAATTGGCCGGAAAATGGACCAAAGCAGCTGTGGCAGATGGATTTAGAGGGTGATGGGTACTCTGAGCCAATTGTGGTTGGAGGTAAAATCTATATCACCGGCTGTGTCGGCGATAAGAAAAACCGCAAGGGCAAGATCTACTGCCTGAATGCAAAGGATGGATCTCCGGTCTGGAATACAGAGTATGGCCCGGAGTGGGGTAAGAGCTTTGAAAGAGCCAGAACAACCCCGACCTTTCTTGATGGTAAACTTTATCTGATTGGAGGTATGGGTCATGTTGTCTGCCTGGATGCCGCCAAAGGCTCGATCGAATGGAAAGTCAATTCACATAAAGATTTTGGCGGCTCTAATATTACATGGGGAATTGCCGAGAATCCGTTGATCTATGATGACAAACTGATTGTCCAGCCGGGTGGAAAAAATGCCGTGGTTGCTTTGGATATCAAGACCGGCAAAGCTGTATGGAAAAGTAGCGGTCTGAATGAGAAAAGTGCCTATTGCTCCCCGGCTCTGTTGGAGATCAATGCTAAAAAACAGCTGGTGAGCTCTATGGAACATAACACCGTTGGTTTGGATGCCGCTACTGGCAACCTGATCTGGAAATATGCCTACCGCAACAAGTATGCGGTACATCCCAATACCCCGGTTCTATGCGGTAAAGACCGCGTCTTTATATCATCCGGATATAAATATGGCGCCGAGGTTATTGAGATAAAAGGCAGCAACGTAAAACAGTTATGGAAAGAGAACAAGGCTTCGAATCATTTTCAGGGGGTAGCTTTCTACAAGGGACGCATCTTTTCCGCCAGTGATGGAAAGGGATTATGGTGTTTCAATCCTGCTACAGGCAAACCCGCGTACATCATTAAAGAGGCCAAGAAATCATCTTTCTGCATATTGGCCAACAACATGATGATCACCTATGATGATAAGGGCGGTAATGTTATGCTGCTCAAGGTGGATGAAAACAAATATGAGGTCAAAGGAAGCTTCAAGATCAAGTATGGCAATAATCAGCACTGGTCGTCACCGGTTGTCTCCGGCGGCGTCATGTACCTGCGCCATGGCAAGGGGCTTGCCGCATTTGCAGTGGGAAAGTGAATTTTTGAATTTAGTCACGCATTTGTAAATGAGCGTTGACATCGTATAACAAACAACAAGGAGTGAGTAATGGGGATAGTAGATATTATTGTATTCTTTGCATTTATCGCATCGGTAATTGCAATAGGATTGATTAAAAGTAAGAGCGCACATAGCGAAGAGGGCGGTGCCGCAGATTATTTTCTTGCAGGGCGTGGATTGACCTGGTGGCTGATCGGTGTTTCTCTGATTGCCGCAAATATCTCGGCTGAGCAGTTCGTCGGTATGTCCGGTCAGGCCGCATCATATCTGGGTATTGCAATCGCCAGTTATGAGTGGATGGCAGCAGTGACGCTGGTTGTTGTGGCATTTGCATTTCTGCCCTACTTCCTGAAAACCGGTATTTATACTATCCCCGGCTTTTTAGAGCATCGTTATAACCATTTTGCCCGCTCATCTATGGCAATCTTTATGATGATTATCCTTGTAGGTGTATCACTCGCCGGTGTTATTTATGCTGGTGCGCTACCAATGCGTGATCTATTGAATGATAGCGGAATTAATGTGACACTGACTCAGTGTTGCTGGACTATGGGTATTCTTGCTGCGGTATATGTTGGTGCCGGTGGTTTGAAGGCCTGTGCATGGGCTGACTTGATTCAGGGAACAGCTTTGATTATTGGCGGTGGTATCATAACCTGGCTCGCATTCAGGGCTCTTGGTGCAGCTCCAGCCGCCGAGCTGGTTGACGGAACCGGTGCCGCAGCCACAGTTGCTGACAGTGCAGGCAGCATGACAAAATTCTTTGCATTGAATGAACCTAAGTTACACATGTTCCTCCCCGCATCAGATAAAATTATCCCTTGGACAGCACTTTGTGTGGGCCTCTGGATTCCTAACTTTTATTACTGGGGGTTGAATCAGTATATTACTCAGCGTATTCTTGGGTCTGCTTCGCTGGCTGATGGACAGAAAGGTATCGTGTTTGCCGCGGCTTTGAAGCTGATCGTTCCCTTTATTATCGTGTTCCCCGGAATCATCGCTTTCAATTTGTTCAGCACAGATATGGAAAAGAAGGCGGAGGAGGATTTTCTCGGTGCTTTCGATAAGGTGTCAAGTGCGGAGACTGTTTCTTATATGACCTTTAAACCTATGCAAGAGTGGGTTGCGGTCAATCCAGTCAAAGCTCAGACTATTACAACGTACAATATGAAGACAGAAAGTGCTGCTAAGACGGCAGACAAGAAGGTCAAAGTTAAAGAGCAGGTGCAGTATAAGTCTGATTCGGCCCTTGGCCTTTTAATCGGGCGGTTGATCCCTAAGGGGAAAGGACTCTTTGGGTTTGTGATTGCAGCACTGTTAGGTGCAATTATATCGTCTCTTGCTGCTGTTTTGAATGCTGCTTCAACCATCTTTTCAATAGATATCTACCACTCATATATCAACAAGAATGCAACTCAAAAACAGCTTGTCTCTGTCGGACGTATCTGTGTGGGTGTTTTTGTTGTGCTTGGTTGTGTGGTTGCTCCGCTGTTAAATGATCCCAAGTTTGGCGGTATCTTCACATACATTCAGGAGTTTCAGGGCTATGTTTCCCCAGGTATCCTAGCTGTATTTGTGTTTGGTCTTCTGAATCGCAGAGCTGCAGGCATAACCGGTGTTGTGGGGCTATGGTCAAATCCAGTTTTGTATTGGCTGTTGAAAACATATTGCCCGCAGGTCGATTTTCTGAATCGCATGGCAATATGTCTTGGGGTCATTTTGGTCATCATGTTTGTTATTGGTCTTTTCTGCAAGCTTGATAAGCCGGTTGAGTTTAAATCGAACACAACTATGAACCTTGAGAGCTCCAAAGGTGCTAAGATTGTTGGTATCGGTGTTGTTATTGCAACAGCGGTGCTCTACATTATATTCCGCTAATTGCGCTATATATGCAGAATTAAAAAAAGGGATGGAGTTAAACTCCATCCCCTTTTTTCTGCAACCGTTATCGCTCAAGGTAAGCAAGTTGTTTGCGCTGTTTCATTTTTACTGTGAGAGCACAGAGAGCACAGAGTGGATTTTGTGCATGTGATTGCTACGCAGGATAATTGAGGGGTAGTTGCACGGTTCGGTTTAGTCGACTCACTCGATTATATCGAATCACTCGAAAAACAGCGAAGCACCTGACCCTGATACTCTTAACTGATTCGCGTTTCAACTAAATTGAACCGGACCAGCGACCAGAAAACCCTTGCAATAAACGCTGTATTTGATACATTGACTCAAAACAAATTGAAAATATAATTTCGTGTATAAGTAATACAAATTTGTTAACTAATTTAAAGGAGACTAAAATGAGCGAATATATCAATAGAGTTTTGAAGGATATCATTGCTAAAAATCCGGCGGAGCCTGAGTTTCATCAGGCAGTAAAGGAAGTTCTGGAGTCATTGGCTCCCGTTCTTGATAAGCATCCGAAGTATGAGAAAGCAAAGATTCTTGAGCGGTTGACAGAGCCTGAACGTGTTATTATGTTTCGTGTTCCTTGGCTTACCGATAAAGGAGAGGTGCAGGTAAACCGCGGCTTTCGTATTGAATTTAACAGTGCTATCGGTCCATATAAAGGGGGTCTGCGTTTTCATCCGACCGTTAATCTTGGCATCCTGAAATTTCTTGCCTTTGAGCAGGTCTTTAAGAACTCTCTGACAACTCTGCCTATGGGCGGCGGTAAGGGCGGCTGTGACTTTGATCCTAAGGGCAAGAGCGATAATGAAGTGATGCTTTTCTGTCAGTCGTTTATGACTGAACTTCAACGCCACATCGGTCCTGATACTGATGTTCCGGCCGGCGACATTGGGGTGGGCGGACGTGAAATTGGTTTCATGTTCGGTCAATACAAGCGCATCCGCAATGAGTTCACCGGAATTTTTACTGGTAAAGGTCTTGGATGGGGCGGTTCTTTGATTCGCCCGGAAGCTACTGGATATGGTGCAGTTTACTTTGCGGAAGAGATGCTGAAAGCCCGTGACGAGACCATTGAAGGTAAGATCTGTACTGTCTCCGGTTCCGGTAATGTAGCGCAGTATACCGTCGAAAAAGTGACTCAACTTTACGGTAAATGCGTGACACTATCCGATTCATCCGGTATGATTTATGATCCTGATGGAATTGATGCGGACAAACTGGCATTTGTGATGAATCTTAAGAATGTTAAGCGTGGCCGGATCAAAGAGTATGCTGATAAGTATGGCTGTGAGTATTTTGAAGGCCAGCGTCCATGGGCTGTTCCGTGTGACTGTGCTTTCCCGAGCGCAACCCAGAATGAGATCAGTATTGACGAAGCCAAAATGCTGCTGAGCAATGGCTGCTATGTAATCTCTGAGGGTGCTAACATGCCTTGTACTCCGGAAGCGGTTGACCTGTTTGTAGAGAAGAAAATTCTTTATGGGCCAGGCAAAGCTGCTAATGCCGGTGGAGTCGCTACCTCTGGTCTGGAAATGTCACAGAACTCAATGAGGACTTCATGGGCTCTCGAAGAGGTGGATGCAAAACTCAACGCAATTATGGTTGCTGTGCATCAACAATGTGTCGATGCCGCAAAAGAGTATGGTAACCCCGGTAACTATGTAATGGGAGCAAATATCGCCGGTTTCGTCAAAGTCGCCGATGCGATGCTGGATCAAGGACTTGTATAATTTACTGATTCACTTATAAAAGAATTAACCCACACCGGATGTCAGCGATATCCGGTGTTTTTTCTTGATTATTATAGGCAATCGCTTATGCTCAAGGTATACGTTAATAGTTTTTTCCCGCAAAGGCGCAAAGTGGATTCTTTGCATGTGGTAGTTCTTTTCAGATCTGCTGAACCGTAATAAAATGCTCTGAATACTTGTTCGGTTGGATATTTCTTGTTGGAGATTGAAGATTGACGTTCATTTTATCGAAGAAATCAACGGCTGATTGCATCAATTGCACATTTTGCAGTTGCGAAGGCTGCGGAAAGGTTATAGCCGCCGGTGGGACCGTCCACATCCATAATCTCCCCGGAAAAGTACAAACCAGGGCATTTGGTTGACTCCATTGTGCGCGGGTTGATCTCGTTTAAAGGAATTCCTCCGATGGTTACAATTGCCTCTTTCAAGGGGCGGGTTGCAGGTTTAGTGATGCGGATCGTCTCTCCCTGCGAATTCCACTTCAGATCAAATGTCTTCGGCTGGTTGCGTGCCACCCAGCGGCTGGCGTTGTAGGCGGCCGCTCCGCCAATGCCCCAGCTTTCACAGTCTAGCTGACCATCGCCTGCATAGGTGATCTCGTTGTTGCAGATCACGCGTATGGTAACATGTTCCATTGTATGACCGCACCGTGATTGAATCCAGGGGTGCGTGCAGACAAAGCCTATCAGCCCCGGTCGGTATGGACGTAGTGAGTGGCCCAGCGATTTGGCAATTTTCTGCCCATCTCCGACCGAACCCGTTTTCGGGTAGCTGACCCCACCGGTTGTTAACAGTACATTCTGTGCAAAGACCGTGAAGTTCTGAGTGGCAACCCGGAATCCGCGTGCAGGGTGGTTGCTCTGTTCGACTGAGACAACTGCGGCATTTAAGCAAAGCGAAATGGAACTTTCGCGCAAGGTGTCGGTCAGGGTGTGCAGAACATCGGAGGCCTTCTCAGAACGTGGAAATACCCGACGGTCTGTCATCAGTTTTAAATTCAGATGATGCTGTTTAAACCATCGCTGGATTGCGGATGGAGGGTAGGCATTCAGCGCGTGGCTTAAAAATGCGGCAGATGGCTGCCCCATATCTTCGAGCATCTGCTTAGCAGAAATGTCTTTGCTCAGATTACAGCGGCCATTGCCGCACATCAGCAGCTTACGTGCGGGTTTGTGCTTCCGCTCCATAATTAAAGCAGGCAAACTGCTCTCTCCCGCAATGCAGCCGGCAAAGAGACCGGCTGCTCCTCCGCCGACAATTACCAGCGGCAGATGGTTGTCTCTTTTTCGAGGGGTGATTTTTTTTGGTTTGCCGTTAAATTTATATTTGTTCCGCATGTGACGCTTTCGTTTAAACTTTGTGAGTGCTCTCTTTCCTGCTAAACAAGCTGTTAACTCTGGATGCTTGAATACAGGTGTTAATTGAAGTATAATACCAAATTAGTGAGGAGTATAATGAGATTAAAGTTCACAGTGTTAATTTTTTTATTATAATGATTAATGTTAAATGGAAAATTCTGAATATTTTTATCAGGCTCTGGTAATTTTTATTAGCGTTGTTACCGCTGCCACTCTGCTTTTGTGGGAGCTTTTGCGGTCCCAGCTGCGGTTTAAGGCTATCTGCGAAAATTCCGGTAATATGGTTGTTATCGGCCGGGCTTTGAGCGATAGATCAAAACGAGTTGTCGATGCTGAAATTGTCGGATGTAATGCAGTTTATGCAGGTCATTTGGGGTTGAAGATTAAAGATGTTGTCGGCATGCGCATTATCAGAGATTTATATGACGGAGAGGAACCTGAGTGGTTCAGCTCTCTCAGGCAATCAGTTATATCTCATGATTCGAGACATATTGAGTTTGAGTACAAGCCTTTGGGAACCCGCTATTCCGGGTCTGTTTTCTGTATAAGCCCAATCCGTAAACGCTGTTGTCTTATCATGGACGAAATATCAGAGAAGTATAATCGCAAACAGGAACTGGAAGAGGTAAGGAACATGATGGATACTGTTCTGCATCTTAGCGACATAGGCTTGTGGCGATGGAATTTGAAAACTCAAAAAAGCACAATAATCAGGCCCGCTTCCAGGTTGTTCGCCAGCCATGCTGCTGAAGAGGTTTCAAAACACACCCTGTTGCAAAACATTCACCCTGACGATATCCCGGTGGTTAAAGAATTTCTGAGGACATATCCAGAGGAGGGACACACTAAAGAACAGATTGTTGTGCGCGTGAAAAATCACGAAGGGAACTGGCGTTGGGTGCAGTCCGTGGCGGTGAAAACTGAATATGATGAAAATGGAGTGCCATTTATTATGGATGGGGTCTCTCTGGATGTGGACTCGCTCAAGCGCTCACAATTGAAGATATCTCAGATATCCAAAGAACTTGAAGTAAATCAACAGCACCTTATCAGCACATTACGGCAGTGTCGGACAGGTATACGACAATGGGATGTCAGAACGGATAAGGTTTATTTCGAAGATAATTTCTGGGAGTCGATCGGGGGTCTCAGTTCAGGCCTTGGGGTGCCTGTTCCGGATACCATGGAAAGCCTTAAGACTTATGTTATCTCTGATGAACATGATGCGATAGAGGGATGGATAAAGCGGGTTCGTGAAGGTGATAAAACTATTGATGAATTTAACTTTCGCTGTCGGATTGCCTTTGTTCCTGATGTTTGGCTGGAGGTTAGAAACTCCGTTGCCGAGCGGGATAAGAGCGGTCGTCCCCTGGTTATAAATGGCTTTGTAATTGATATTACCGATCTCAAGAAACATGAGCAAGCTTTGGAGAATGCAATCGTTGATGCAGATGACGCTAATCGAGCAAAGAGCCGCTTCCTCGCGATTATGAGTCACGAGATCCGCACCCCTTTAAATGCCATAATCGGTTTTAGCTCTCTGATTAAAGATGCGGATATTCCCGAACAGCTGAAGTCATATTCCGGATCAATAAAAAAATCGGGTGAGATGTTGTTAACCTTGATTAATGATCTGCTGGATCTTGCTAAAATCGATGCCACCAAGATGGAGCTGAGCAAGAGCCCTGTAAATCTTCACAATCTGCTTTTTGAGTTGAGAGGCCTTTTCTTACTTAAGGTTAAATCAAAAGGTCTTTTCCTTGATGTTAAATGTGATGATATTCCTGTTTTGGTTTTAGATTCCAAGAGGATTAAGCAGGTTATGATTAACCTTATAGGAAATGCCATAAAATTCACAGATAAAGGCGGGGTGACTGTGGTGGCAAAAGTGTCGTCCTCGCCAATTCAGCCTCCAGACAATGCTGATCTGGATTGTTATTGCGTTGAGATAGCGGTCAGGGATACGGGAACAGGCATTTCGAAAGATGACTTTGATAATATTTTCAACCCCTTTGAGCAGGCCGCAAACAAAAATAACCATTATGTTGAGGGTAGTGGCCTGGGGTTGGCAATATGTAAGAATCTTGTTGATCTGATGGGAGGAAGCATAACCTGTGAGAGTCAGCTCGGATCGGGCAGTAATTTTACCGTAACTCTGGAAAGTGTTTCTGTCAGCAATACCTCTAATGATAAAGTGGAAAAAATAAAGCGTTTTGATGAAGATAGCGCGCATATCGCTGGCGGAAATATACATAATATAACTGGAGCTCAAAAGGCGTGCTTTGCTAAAATAAATTCGCGGTTTGGAAATCACCTGCTTGAGCTTGAGAACGGTATGCATGTTCAGGAAACATGCAGGATGCTGGAAGAGTTACAGGAGTGGCTGGATGAGAATAAAGCACCTCAGATTCAGTCGCTTACGAACTTGCTGAAAAAAGCAGTTGAAGATTTTGATGTCAGAGAGGTTAGACGGATTAGTAGAATTTTTATTGAGAAGGGCGTTGATGATGGCAGATAAAGTAATGGTTTCACCAGTGGCGGGCCAGTGGTATGCAGACCAGGAGGCCTCGCTGCGGAGCGATATTGATGAGATGCGTAAGAGTCTGATGGTTGTGCGCAGGAAAGGTGTCTGCGCAGCTGTAGTGCCGCACGCCGGGTACAGATTTTCGGGTAGCATTGCCGTTGGTGTGTATCAACGCATAAATCCACGTGGTTATAAACGGATTCTTGTTCTTGGGCCAAGCCACTATTGCGCATTAAGGAACAAGATAAGCATTCCGGATGCCACCCATTATAAAACTCCGCTCGGTCTGATCAGAGCGGATCTGGATTTCATCAGCAAACTTAGAAAACTGCCCTTTATTACATCCGAAGCCGCTGTGCATGAACGCGAACACAGCGATCAGATTCAACTGCCGCTGATACAGGTCTGTCTTTCCGCAACCTTGCCGGTTGTCTGTATGGTCTGCGGACAATTTGATTCAGAAAATATACTTGAGGCCGCAGTGCAGCTACGTGCTGTGCTTGATGATAAAACTCTTCTGGTGGTTAGTTCGGATTTCACGCACTATGGACATAACTATGATTTTGTTCCCTTTGATAATAATGTCCAGAAGAATATTGAAATTCTGGATAACGGGATCTTTGAGCTGTTTATTCGTAAGGATGTCGAGGGATTCATAAAAAAACTTAATGAAACCGGGGCCACTGTCTGCGGTCGCGATCCGCTCTCGATCTTGCTGGCAATGATGCCTGCTGATGCCAAAGTTGAACGGACGGCCTATGATACATCAGGACACATGCTTCACGATAACAGCAACTCAGTTAGCTACCTTGGCGCACTTGTCACAGGAAATTGGTCTGCCGCACCGCAAGCAGAGGAGGTTATATCTGAGGGCCAGGTCCTCTCGGATGAGGCTGGCAGGGTCCTGCTTGCCCTTGCCCGTTCAACCATTGTTAAGGCACTTGAGAGCGGCCAGACAAATGTCGGTTTTATTTCTGATAAACCTGAAAAATGTATCAGTGAAATGAACGCCAGAAGGGGAGGTTTTGTCACCTTGAAAGTAGCTGGCCGTTTGCGAGGTTGTATCGGTGAGATATTTCCTTCTAATGAGATCTGGAAAGTGGTTAGAGAACATGCCTATAATGCAGCTTTCAGAGACCCCCGTTTTTCTCCATTGAACAACTCTGAGCTGGATGCGCTGGAGATTGAAATCTCGGTTTTATCGCAACCCTCTCTGGTTGATAGCCGGGAGGATATTGAGGTGGGTCGCCATGGCGTGGTTCTGAGTAAAGATGGATCGAATGCAGTTTTTCTTCCGCAGGTTGCACCCGAACAGGGGTGGAGCCGGGAGGAGATGCTTTCTCATCTCGCCGTGAAAGCCGGCCTGGCTCCGGATGCCTGGCAGGATGATGCCACCTTTATGGTCTTTGAAGCACAGATCTTCGGGTAATGCTTTCCCTCAGTCACTGAGTCACTGAGCCACTGAGCCATGGAGTCATTGAGTCACTTGGTCACTTGGTCACTCAGTCAGAAAACCCTTTACACCCGACACCCGACACCTGACACACCGTTATTTCTTGAGCAGGTCATTTGCTTTTGCAAGAACGTTAGCCGCTGTGAAGCCGAACTTTTCGGCTAGCTCATTAAAAGGACCGGAAGCACCGAAACGATCAAGCGTAATGAATGCACAGTGACGTCCGGTGTAGCGCTCCCATCCAAATGATGTGCCGGCTTCAACTACCAGAGTGCGTGGACAGTCCGGATCGATGATGCGTTCACGATAACCTTTGTTCTGAAGCTCAAATAGCTCCCAGCTTGGCATACTGATGATACGTACGTTTCTACCTTCAATCTTTTTGGCTGCTTCCAGTGCGATTTCAACCTCGGAGCCGGTTGCAATAATAATCAGATCCGGTGTGCCGCAACCACTCTGCCAGAGAGTGTAGGCACCCTTTTCAAGATTACATGCGGAGGGATACTCTTTGCGGTCGATCACTTTCATGTTCTGACGAGTGAAGAGCAGTGCTGTAGGGCCCTTCTTGTTTTTCAAGGCTGCAATCCATGCCGCTCCGGTCTCGGTAGGGTCGGACGGTCTGATGACTGTGATATTCGGCATGCAGCGCAGTGCGGCCAGCTGCTCAACCGGTTCATGCGTAGGGCCATCTTCGCCCACGTAGAAGCTGTCATGGGTGTAGACATAGATGTTTGACAATCCCATCAGAGCGCCCAGACGCATCGCGGGGCGGCAATAGTCGCTGAAGACAAAAAAGGTGCTTCCGAAGACACGGAACCCACCATAGGCCTGCATGCCGTTCATGACCGCCGCCATAGCAAGTTCGCGTATGCCGAAGTGAATGTTTCTACCGGAGAAATCACCGTTTAGAACTTCACCCATATCATTCAGCCAGGTTTTTGTGCTAGGTGCCAGATCGGCAGATCCACCCACCAGCTGCGGTAAAACCTTGGCCAACGCGTTCAGAACGGTGCCGGATGCATTGCGTGTGGCAATAGCCTTTCCGCTTTCAAACTCAGGCAGAGCACTTTCAATGTCCGCAGGGATAACGTCGTTTGCGGATTTTTTCCAGATCTCAGCTTTTTCAGGATTCTCTTTTGTCCAGACCTTGAATTGGCGCGCCCACTTGTTGTGGATGCGTTTCAGTTTTGCGGCGCGGGTTGCAAACTCTTCGTAAACCTTTTCAGGAACGTAGAAAGATTTGTCCTCGGGCATTCCTAATGAACGTTTTGTAAGTATAATCTCTTCTACGCCAATTGGTTCTCCGTGGGCTTTAGCGGTCCCGCCTTTATTAGGGCTTCCTTTACCAATGGTTGTATGACAGATAATGAAAACCGGTTTGTCGGTTGACTTGGAGGCCTTGCGGATTGCACGGTCAATCTGATCGTAGTCGTGCCCATCAATCTCAAGAACCAACCAGTTATATGCCTGAAATCGTTTTTTTGCATCATCGCTCATTGACAGGCTGGTGCTGCCTTCAATTGTGATGTGGTTGCTGTCATAAAACAGAACGAGATTTTTCAGCTTAAGGTGACCGGCTAACGAGCAGGCCTCATGGCTGATACCTTCTTCCAGATCGCCGTCTCCACAGAAAACCCATATTTTGTGATCAATCAGGGGAGCGGCTTCATCTGTGTTATAGCGTGCTGCGGCCATCTGTTCCGCGATAGCCATGCCAACACCATTTGCAAGGCCCTGGCCCAGAGGACCTGTGGTTGTTTCCACACCATCGGTTCTTCCACGTTCAGGATGCCCAGGGGTCAAACTTCCGGTCTGACGGAATTTTTTGAGTTCATCAAGAGGCAGGTCGTATCCAGCCAGATGCAGAAGACTGTAGATAAGCATGGAACCGTGCCCACCAGAGAGAATAAAGCGGTCGCGATTGGCCCATGAGGCATCAGAGGGGTCGTGTTTGAGGTGGGTAAGCCATAGAACTGCGGCAATATCAGCCAGCCCCATAGGTGCTCCGGGGTGACCTGAGTTGGCAGCCTGAATTCCATCCATAGCAAGGCCTCGGATTGTATTGGCTGCCATTGGAAGTGCTTCATTGTTTAATTTCATTCTATGATCCCTCTGCTAAACTATTGTTCTGAAAATTTATAATTACAAAGTATCTCATATTTGACGTTCTGTGTCAAAAACAAGCTTGCTGCTGTCACTCTGAAAATTTGGGAGGGGTCTATCAAGGGGTGGAACTTAAGCATTTTTTTGATTCTAAATTCTGTCACGAGATTGTTCCGTTGTATGGAGACCACGTAAGGGTATCCGATCCTGTTTGCGAAGGATTTTCGCTTTGGCTCCGTCGCATACGCGCCCTCGACCCATTCGATAAGCTACTTCGATAGGCTACTTCGACAAGCTCAGCACAGGTCAGCACGGGTTAGCTGACGAGAGGCACGTCCCCTTTATGGTGTAGGGCGTGCTTCTCCCGCGACTGCGGGAGGGCGCGCAAAACATACTTTAGTTCCTTCGGCGATTCGACTTCTCGGACCTCCAACCTTTTTCGAACAGGCCCATCTCAGCAGTCCAAGGCCTTAAGTGCCTCCTTACAACAGTGCTCAATGCAGGGAGAGCTGGTCAGGGTCTTGAGATAGCTTTGTCGGAAATCTACCACTTTGCGCTCTCTGATGATCCTGAGGGCAGTTTTGTTGTGAAAGCCGCTGATTATCCATCCAAGCTGAATAAGAATGAAGTCGGAGCGGGATTTGATCTTCGCATAGTCAATCGGCTCGCCCTTTATGATTGCCTCGACAACCTCCGGGTTGGGATCGCCTCTGATATCCAGACCCCAGGTGAGCTCAGGGGTGTTCTCTATGCTGCCATCTTCGACCGCACTCTCTATCACCCGGAAGATATCGAGCTTGTCGGCATCCCGTAACAGATGAGCCAGCTTGGCATTGTCTTTATCCATCTGCTGCGGCAGCAACTTTTTGTTGTGCCAGCTGATTGCATTCTCAATCTGCTGAGATTCTCTGAGAGAGACCCCTTTAAGGATGTTGGTCCTGGATATAATCTCAATTCCGCGCCGGGCATGGTCAATGGACTCCGAATCGAGAAAGGTTCCGAATTCATGGAACTGGGAGAAACGCCCGATATCGTGCAGTAGCGCACATACCTCCCCGATTGGAGTACTCTCTTTGTTCCATTTCTCGCCCTGCATAATGAGTTTGGCATCTTTGACTACATGCATTGTATGGGTCAGCTTGAGCTGGAGCATGCGAGAAAGTTCACCGGCGTTATCACGGAAGCTGTCAACATAGCTTCCGAACCGCTGTTCAATAATTTTGTACATCTGCGTTGTCATAATCGCATCATAATAGCATACATGTATGGTCTTTCCTAGTTTTCAGAGTTCAGAGTTCAGGTTTGATAACCAGGTCACCAGGTCACGGAGTCACCATGTCAGAAAATGGGCCACATGGGCCTGATGTTTTTGCTAGCGCAACCCTTAATGCCGCCCCTCCCTTTTTTATTTAACTTCAGGTTCCTGTTTGGTATCCTTAAGCATTGTCTGATTTATCTGCCATAAACAATTAAAGGAAGCTTGAATCAAATGATTAATGAGATAAGTTTGTATGACACACATGCACATTTCAATTTGAACCCGGGTGAGAGTGCGGCTGTTATGCTACGTGCGTTTGAATCCGGTGTGAACCACCTGGTTGCAGTTGGCGGAAGTCAGGATCTGAATGCCGGGGCCATCGCGGTCGCGGAAGTTTATCCTGATAATGTTAAATTAGCGTTGGGGTTTGATCGCAGCCAGGCCAAGGATTTTGACTCAGCGGTCTGCATCGAAATATTAAGAAAACTCAACCGGAACACAACACTGGACGCTGTGGGTGAAACGGGTCTGGATTTTCATTATGAAGCCGACAGCGCCGATGCGCAGTGCCGGCTTTTTGCGGCACAACTGGGATTGGCAGATGAATGGGGTAAACCAATCATTATTCATACCCGTGAGGCGAATGAGGCAACTCTGCGGGTGCTCGATGAAACTCCCTGCTCAGGCAATCGACGACGTGGTGTGGTTCACTGCTTTACCGGAACCAGAAGTTTTGCAAAAGAGCTGCTTGATCGTAATCTTGCCATCAGCTTCAGCGGGATCGTTACCTTTAAAAATGCGGATATGCTGCGAGAGAGCGCCCTGTTTGTCCCTGACGACAGACTGATGATTGAGACCGATTCACCTTTTCTTGCTCCCGTGCCTATGCGTGGAAACCGTAATGAGCCGGCCTTTGTAAAATATGTGGCTGAGTCTCTGGCTAAACTCCGTGGAGATTCGGTAGAGCATATTATTGAAGTTACCTTCCGCAATGCCCAAGCTATGTTTGGTTGAATAAGCCCTCTTTTATAAAATGAGGCTTCGGATCGTGCATTACTGCATTTCCTGTACTGCGCTGTGCAGGTTTGCAAAGAGAGTTTCCAGTTTTTGAAGTGGCACAGAGGAGAATGCGATTCTCAGCAAGCCAGTGACCACGATTACGCCGGTGCTGTATTTTTTAAGCAGCAACTTGCGTAGCTCCTCGGGTTCAACATTGATAGGCTTGACGCACATAAAGTAGCCGGAGTTAAAAGGCATCGGAGTAAAGGACGCAGCGTATTCCGGATGTTCAGTGAAGATTGTCCGGATACGGTTGTAGCGTTCTTTCAGTGTAATGAATTTATTCTTTTTCTGTCCTTTATACTCCGGTAACTTATAGGCGTGCAACAGAAAGTGCTGGGCCAGACTGGATGTGCTTGAAATTGAACCACGCACAATTCCGGCAGCCTTTGCTTCAAGTGCCTTGTAGTGTTCTGCGGTGCAGGATTTGCATCCAAAGGTAATGAATCCTATGCGGAAACCCCAGACATAGTCCTCTTTTGTCGCCCCATCCAGTTTGATGGACAGAACGTTCTCGTGGCAGTTTGCCAGATCAGCAAAGAGTGATTCGGTATGCAAGCCCTCTTCATAAACGAGGCCGAAGTAGGCATCATCAAGCACTACTACAATCTTTTTACCGGCATCGGCTGCACGAACCACTGCTTGACAGATATTTGCGGCATCTTCGATGGTGGCGGAGTATCCGGTCGGGTTGTTGGGAAAGTTCAGTAGGACAATCTTTTTCTCGCCCTCTGTCATAAGAATGTCTTCCATCCCGGATACATTAAAAGAGCCGTTCTTAAACATGGGAAAGGTGATCAGTTCTGCGCCGTAGCCTTCGTGCATGAGCAGGTCATAGTTGTCCCAGTAGAGGTCTGGGAGAATAACAGCGTCGTTCTTATCTATAAAAAGGAGAGATGAGATACTTAAACCGTGTGTCAGGGCGTGGGTAACTACGGGAACACTGAAATTTTTGTTATTCAGGGTTGAGTTTTTCTCAACCATCATCTTGCGCCATTTCTTACGTAGAGCGGGAAGGCCGTAGCTGGGGGTGTAGAGAAATGCTTTGTTGTCGAGTCCCACTTTTTCGGCGAGGCACTCCAGAGTCAGTGGTGTTCCGTCATTCTCAAAGGCGGTTCCGATACTTGCGTTAATATCAGCTCCTTTCGCCTCTGCACTTTGACCGAGAATTCCCCTCGACGGGAAATAGTACCTCCGGCCTCTCTCTGAAAGTAAAGAGGCAACTGGACAGTTATCAGAACCGAGTACATTATTCAGTTCAACAGCTAATTCATGAAGTTTTTTTGACATTTTCGATCCTCAACAATTCAGACTCTCTAAATTTGCGGGTGCTCACCCCTCTATAGCTGCAATATTATACTGAAACGAAATGCGTCTGTCAATTGTCAGGAATATGAGTAGCTTTGTGTACATTTTTATAACTGACTGCGCGAAGTGCTACTTCTTAAACTTACGCACTCTTGCACTTTAGAACTCGCGCATTAACTTGGTTACGGCATACGACCCGAGAGAATATCCCTGTATGATGGGGGCGGGGTTCCAGTTGGCATAGATACGCACAGCTCTTTGTAAAGATGTGCCGCCTCATCTTCTCTGCCGGCCGCATTAAGCTTTTTGGTGGCAACTGCCAGAAAACGCAGATAAACGTTGCACATATTCCTGGTTGGATAAAGGAGTAGGGTCTCTTTCATGTATTTTGCTGCTGGTATCGCAAATGACAGATTTGGCTCGGTACTCCATCTCTGACTATTAAGATCACCTGTAAATCGACCCTTGAATGTCATCAGCATCAGTGGTTGATAGAGCGCGCGGCGGCATAGCAGAATCTCACTGCCAGTTGCGTAACTTACACCCTGATCAGCCCAGTAGAGAGCGTGTGCATCTGCTATGCGCCAGTCAAGCTGACAAAATTTCTTCTCCAGTGTCTTCATCAGTTCAAAATCCAGCTGCATCTCTTTCAGTTTAGCTCTGTTGGCCGGGGTGTCGATTAATGCGCCATCTTTATTTAGCAACGGCTGCATCGTGGCTGCCAGATCCAGCTTGTAGATAAGATGAGCAGAGTCAAGCTCGGAGCCGATCTTGTTTTGATAGAGCCAGGCGAGCTCCCTGAAGATTTTCGGATCCTTCGGGTTGTATCGCAGGGCTTCATCACGCAGGATCGATATGCCGTTTTTGACCCAGCGCAGGCGGTCCTCATCTCGTATCATCATGACGCTGATGTTATAGGAGAGATTCCAGGCATTATATGTCCAGGATTCAGAGGCATGTGGATCGAGCATGGTGATCCACTCGGAAAGCTGTACCAGCTCCATGTACCGACCCTCTTCCTGAAGCCGGTTGACTCTGAACCAGAGCACCTCGGAAACAATACCCCGGAATCCTCCCAGACCAGCCATAATAAAGTTCAGGGCGGGGGGCACGTCGGCATTGTATCCCTGATAGGCCTCCGGCATCCGTGAACGCCGGGTCTCTCCGAGTCGGCTGCTCTGCCAGGCAGCCAGCAGGACTATCGTGATAATGAGTGCTATTCGTTTAAAAAGCATGCTTGTATTATGGCAGAAATGGGTTCGAAAATCAATTATCTGTAAGAATTTATAAAATCGGATTGACAAAAACAGAACATTTGGTTATATTGCCAAATAACCAAACGAAAAAAGGTTTTGAAATATGACACCTGAAGAAAAAAAATTACTGGAAGCAAAGGCAAAGGTGCTGAAGGCATTGGCGCATCCCACCCGTCTCTGGATGGTAGAGAAGCTGGAAGAGGGGGAGAGGTGTGTCTGTGAGTTCGTCGATGGTGTTGATGTGGACTTTTCCACAATATCCAAACACCTCTCTGTTTTGAAGCAGGCGGGGATTGTTTCTGATGAAAAGCGTGGGAAGCAGGTTTTTTATACATTGAAGGTGCCCTGTGTTAACAATTTCATGGGGTGTGTTGAAGCTGTTATTAAATCGCAGGCGAATGATCAAGCGGCACTTGTGGAGTGCTCGCTATGACAAAAATATTTTCAATATTCACTAAATTGGCAGCCTGGTTGACCTATGGGGTGTTCGGTATCGAAGAGGGCAGTCATTTGGGAGAGATGGTTCTCTTTTTTATAGAGGATGTCACTAAGATTCTTGTCCTTGTTCTGATTTTGATCTACCTTATCGGGATTTTCCGGGCCTCAATGAATGTGGAGAAAGTCAGGGATTATCTGCAGGGCAGGAATCGTTTTGCAGGTTATGTGTTAGCTGCTTTACTGGGGGCTGTGACTCCATTCTGCAGCTGTAGCAGCATTCCTATATTTCTGGCATTCACGGCCGCCCGCATTCCAATTGGAATCACGATGGCATTTCTGATTACCTCCCCGATAGTTAATGAAGTTGCGGTTCTGGTGCTTGGATCTGTGCTGGGTTTGCAGTTTGCGCTTATATACATTGGTATCGGGGTGCTGGCCGGAGTTGTTGGCGGTTTGTTCTTTGATTTTATTAAAGCGGAGCGCTATCTGACCGACCTGGGTACAAAATCAAGGGCCATTGGGCAGATAGACGGTGCCCCTGCAAGAAGCTCTGAAGGAGAGAGTCTTAAATTGAGCTGGAAGGAGCGGCATCGTTTTGCAAAAGGCGAGGTTGCTGACATTTTCACCCGAATATGGAAGTGGGTGCTGATCGGTATAGCCGTGGGGGCCCTTTTTCACGGACTGGTGCCGGCAACATGGGTGGAAAAACATCTTGCCGCAGGTCAGTGGTGGACCGTTCCCGCTGCCAGCGTGCTGGGCATTCCGCTCTATTCAAATGCGACAGGAATTATTCCGGTGGCGGAGTCCATGCTGGGTAAAGGCATTCCCATTGGCACTGTGCTCACCTTTATGATGAGCGTAGTCGGGGCAAGCCTGCCTGAGTTTCTCTTGTTGAAGCAGGTGATGAAACCAAAACTCCTGATATTCTTCTTTTTTTTCCTGCTGGTATTGTTCACACTAACTGGCTGGATGTTTAATGCGGTGGCTCCATTGATGGGGCTTTAAAACGAACGCGTTAGTCTCTGTCGTCAGGATTAGGTTAACTCGATTACCTCGATTCAGTTGATTCCCTCGATAAAAAAACAGGAAATTTATAAGACAATTGGCTATTCCGATTTTTGAGTGGGTAGGCCGTCCGAGCTTAAGGAACTCGGCTACAGCAAAAGCATTGATTGGCTATAAAACTTTAGGGCGGGGGCCATGACCCCGCCACGCAAATTACCAAATGTTTGTTTTACCCATTAAAAAATCGGAAGCCCCAACAACACAAGGAAAAAAATGAAAATTCAAGTACTGGGAACAGGTTGCAAGAAATGCGCCACTTTAGCCAAGGCAACTGACGCAGCCGCCAAAGAGCTGGGAATTGACTATGAGCTCGAGAAGGTGACGGACATCGTCAAAATCATGGAGGCTGGTGTTATGACTACACCGGCGCTGGTGATAGACGGTCAGGTCAAGGTGTCCGGCCGGGTTCCTTCCGCAGAGGAACTGAAAAAAATACTGATTTAACGTAAGAAGGGGAGATATGCTCATGAAATTATTCTTAAAATCAATCTCGCTATTTGCTATTATATTAGCAACATGTAATCTGTGCGCCTGCAGGAAAGAGAGTCCCGCTGTAGATAAAACAAAAGTTCAGGCACTTCCCCGGCTGTTGGATCTGGGAGCCCATAAGTGTATTCCCTGTCAAAAGATGGTGCCGATTCTGGATGAATTGGCCAAGGAGTACAAAGGGATCTTCGATGTTGAGTTTATCGATGTCTGGCAGCCTGAGAATAAAGAACGGGCAATGACTTACAAGGTCGAAACGATCCCAACTCAGATATTCTTTGATGCCGACGGAAATGAGCTCTGGCATCATGTGGGCTTTATTTCCAAAGAGGATATACTCTCCAAATGGCAGGAGTTTATTACTATCTGACCCGCATTGATGGATTGCCTTTTGCTTTATTATTATACTCGGTCACCAAGTCATACAAAAGGAATATATGAATAATTTATTAAAATATCTGACGGGAATCCACTGCGGCCTTATGCCGATGGTCGCAGGAGTTATTACGCTGGCTGGTTGTGCGCTCAAGGCAGACGAGGAAGCTGCCCGCTTTGCGGGCAATGCCAGCCATCTGCAGTTCATCCGGGCGAGGCATGAGATTGAATATAGCGTTGCCCGTGTCTTTGCGCAGATTCTGGCACAGCGCAAGCTCATCGAATCCTTGCAGTTCAATCAGAAATCGCTGGGTAGTCATTTGAAGATAGTCAATGACCTTATCGCAGCGCAGAGGGCCGCCAGGATTGATCGACTGCGTGTGGAGGTACGCATTGCAGATCTGCAGCAGAGTCTGACACGCGCAGGCAATGATATGCGTGTTTCCATGCAGGTGCTTGCCAATTTGATGGGGTTAGACAAGGTTGAATTTAAAATTGCCGGTAAGTTGACCCCGCCGGGCAAGGATGCATCGCTCCTGCTTGCATCAATCAAGGAACAAGCGATGATAAACCGGAACGACCTGGCCGCCATGGATGAACGTCTTAAAGCACAGGCCAGACAGGTTGATGCGGCCAAGGCCCAGACGAAGCCCTCTGTTTTTATCTGGGCTGGGTACGGCGGACGTTGGGGGGCCGATCCTGATGATGATCCCGCCGGGGCTGACAGCGCAGACGACATCGGTCGCGTTGGAATCTCCATCATCTATCCGCTCCGGCATGGTCGGGAAACGGCTGGCCAAGCTGGACATACCCTACGGCTACAGCATTCAGGTTGCCGGGACCGGCGTCGATATGAAAACCGGCCAGCAGGAGATGGGCCGCGCCCTTGTCATCGGCATTGTGCTCCTCTTCATCCTGCTTATTGCCATGTTCAAGTCCTTCCTGCACCCATTCACCATTATGGCTGCCATTCCTCTGGCCGTAGCCGGCGGTTTCTGGGGACTGCTCATCTTCGACAAACCCATGTGCAAACCGGCTATGATGGGACTGATTCTGCTTGGCGGCACCATTGTCAACAACAGCATCCTGCTGCTCGACTTTATCATCAACGCCCGCCGGAACGGAATGTCAAAGAACGATGCCGTCGTTCACTCTGTCCGACTGCGGCTGCGACTCATTCTTATGACCACCGTCTCCACCATCGTCGGTCTGACGCCCTTGATATTTGAATTGGCGGTCGGCCTGGAGCGCATGAGCCCGTTAGGCATTGTGGCCGCCAGCGGGCTCCTTATTGGAACTTTCCTGACCATGGTTGTCATCTCTGTTATTTACTCAAGCCTCGATAGTCTCGCGGAATTTAGCAAACTCTTCTTCGGCTTGGAGCAGAATACAGAAATTGGGTCTTCGTAGTTTTTTTGTGGATAGGAGAAACACCTGGTAAGTTACGTGGTGGGGTCACGGCCTGTCCTGAGCCTGTCGAAGTGGCCCCCGCCTTACAGTATTTATAGCAGTTAAAGCCATTTTCTGTAGCCGAGTTCCTTGCATGCCACGGCGTAGTCCCGCTTGCGGGCGAAGACGGGAGCTCGGACGGATTAGCCACGAAATTAATCGAATAACCAAATTGGGAAAGTTAATATATATAACAAGTAATACTCAAACAGCAGTTTCGCTTGTGGCGATTGCTACGAAAGGTAGTTGATATGGATAAACTTAGAAAAATTTTAACCTGCGGGTTGCTTGCCTTTGCCTTGATCAGCATTGGGTTTGCACTGGGAAAACACTCGGTCCGGAGTGACCGCTCCCTTGCGGATCAACCGGCAGCGCAGGGTGATTATGTGGCCGTCTATTATATGCACTCCACTTTTCGTTGTGTTACCTGTAACACGATTGAGAAAATGACGAAAAAATTACTGGATCAATCCTATCGTGAAGAGTTAACGGATGCCCGCATCAAGTGGCAGGATGTCGATTTTCAGGAGAATGAAACCCTTGCCCGGCAGTTTGAAATCGTTTCCAGCTGCGTGGTGGTGGCTCAGATAGAAAATGGGCAAGTAAGCGATTTTAAGCGTCTTGATGAGGTTTGGACCCTGATGAAGAAACCGGATGCCTTCAACAAATATATAGGAGATGCCATCAACTCATATCTCGGAAGCGATGGAGGTCAGTCATGATCGGGGTCTCAATTTTGTCGGCGCTCTGGCTGGGTATTCTGACGGCGGTCAGTCCCTGTCCTCTGGCGACGAATATAGCCGCAATCTCATTTATCGGAAGGAAAGCGGGTCAGAAAAATGATGTCATCGCTTCCGGTCTGCTCTATGCGCTGGGCCGGACAATGGCCTATGTTTTTCTGGGAAGTATTATTACCGGAGGGCTTCTGAGCAGCGCGGAGAGCTCCCGCTTTCTACAGAAATACATGAACGAGGCCCTCGGCCCGATTCTGATCATTCTGGGGCTTGTTCTGCTGGGCTGGATCGGCTCCGGCGCATCGCTCAGTCTGGACGCTACGGGACTGCAGAAACGGGCTGAAACCGGCGGGATTATCTGGGCCGTTCCGATCGGTGCCCTGTTTGCATTGTCATTCTGTCCTGTTTCCGCCGGGCTGTTTTTCGGAGGACTGCTTCCGATGGCATTGAAACAACACTCTGTTTTTGTTCTGCCGATTATCTATGGCATTGGAACTTCATTGCCGGTTATTGCATTTGCCTTTATTATGACCTTTGCCTCCAGTTATGTGGGCAGGGTTTTTAACAAACTGACGCAGATTGAGTTATGGGTGCGCTATATGGCCGGTGCCGTTTTTATTCTGGCAGGCATTTACTACTGCCTGACACATATCTTCGGAGTGACTTTATTTTAAAATGGCTTACAGTTGCATTTATTCGGTCACCAAGTCACCCGGTCACCCGGTCACTCGGTCACTAAGTCACTAAGTCACTAAGTCACTAATTCACCAAGTCACTCGGTCACCCGGTCAAGAAACAGGAAGAACCATGAACGAAAAGCTGAATGTACTCTTCCTGTGCACTGGCAACTCCTGCCGCAGTCAGATGGCTGAGGGATGGACCCGTCATCTCAAAGGCGACCGGATTAACGCCTATTCCGCCGGGATTGAAACCCATGGCCTTAACCCCAATGCGGTTAAAGTCATGGCTGAGGCTGGGGTGGATATCTCCAGGCATCAATCGCAGCATATTGATGAAATATCAGGGTTTGATTCCAGTCGGGTGGATTTTCTATCTGATTACGGAAAATAATGCATCTAGCATTGCCAAACAGCTAATCGAGATGGGTGCGATTCAATTTAGTTGAAACGTGGCTTTTTCTTACAAAAAACACGCTGAATCGTGAACTACATACGAAAACTGGTATGTAGTTCACGCTTTAGTGTGCTGTTTGAGCACTTTGGGATGTCTTTCAACTAAATTGAATCGCACCCAATTGCCCTAAGTTCTCTGCTTTCTTGTTGAGTATGACGATAACTCATGACATAGTATAAAAGTATTTTTACTAAAACCCGAAAATCAGCTATGCTATCTATCATGAGAACTAAAAGATTACCTCATCCAATACCCTACCAAGGAAGCAAATGAAATTTAGCGTCTGACATTTTACGATATTTTCCTGATACAATTGAAACTCTATATGAACCGTTTGCGGGATCTGCCGCGATTTTTATTGCAGCTGCCTCAAAAAAAACGGCTAAGCATTATGTCCTTAATGATTTGAATAAACCTTTGATTGATTTATGGAAAGAGATTATTTATAACCCATATGATTTGATTGAAAAGTACAGCAAGCTATGGTACGAACAGTTAGATAATCCAAAAGAATATTATCTAAATATCCGGGAGAAGTTCAACAAAACAGGTGCTCCTGAATTTTTTCTGTATTTGCTGGTTAGATGTGTTAAGGCCTCAGTCTGATATAATTCAAAAACAAAGGTTGTCACCTGCTGGATGTATGCCAACTTTTCTGATCTTGTTTGGCACATTCTTTCTTTTTTGCTTTACTATAATGTTATGGATTAGGTTCTGATGTCTTTTGCTATTGGCATATATAGGTTAATAACATAATGATCGGCAATATAATATTTAGTTTTTTTCAGTTTTTCAAAAAAACGGAAGCCACTTAGTTAACGACAATTACACTTCCCTTTAGCGACAATTACACTTCCCTATTAAGCGGTGAAGCCCGAGACTCTATTTTCATAGATATGCTGTTAGCGGGGTTAGTTTACACTTTAGGTTCTGCTGAAAATGTCGGGCGGACGACACGGAAGTCGTCCCTCCAGTCTCAGAAAACAAGCGTTACTTTATATTCTGGAGGGTCGGGCTCCGTCCCGACCGCAAATTGAGACTTTTTCAGCAGAATCATATTTTGAAACGCGACTCCGATGCGTTCCAAAAGGACGAATTGTAGAATTTTGAACTCGTGATTAAGATTCTATGGTTCCTTGAGGTTCAGACGTTACATAAGAGGCACTTTCTTCTGAGGCTTGCAACACTTTTTCGGAATCACAGTATAACGTATCGGGGCATATATCCTGTTCGTGGGGCCAAGTCACTGTACCGTATTGAACTCGTGCTTGACGAAAATAATTCACATCGTTCAATTCAGTAAATACTCCGAAATCCAGCAAGTGAGAGCAATTGAACTCGCCACGCTCTCCATTCGTGAACTCAAGCAACAGCTTGAAGTCTTTTGTTGGAGTAACACTTTTAACTCTTGGATTCATAAACTCACCTTAGCGGCAATGACAATACAACTTCTTTTCCTTGGTAACTCACATGCGCCTATCGGGGTCGTGTTTCGGCATTGGACATTTAATGTTAATTTGTTGTTTGTGAACACTTCACGGTCCTGAATCGCTTAGGGTTCAGTCTTCGTTAAGGTTACACCCCTTATTCATACCCTCTATGGATAGTTAATATCCTTATTCTCCGTTATAGCTCCACCGGGCACCACGTCCTCGTCCTGAACAGGCGGCTTTGCCTTCCTGTTTTAGTCCATTTCAAAAACATTGAACAACCACCAATCCGGTCAGCGCGGTAACTCGGTGCCTTCATTCATAATTCGAATATATTGCGCATAGGAATAAAGTCGGTTTCGCTTCTGGCCGGTAACCTCTTTGACTATGCCCAATTTTTCCAACTCACGTAGACAGGTATTCACCGTGGCCGGTGAAAGCTTTGTTTTTTTCTGTATCCATTTCGGTGATGCCATCGGGCGTTCCAGCATCGCTTTGTGAATCAGATGCGCAGAACCGGAAATGCGTTTCAATCCGTTAATGCGTTCTCCATCGGCGGCTGACAATCTCATCAATTGCTGAGCGGTTGCCACCGCCTGAGTTGCTGTATGAATTACGGCATCGGCGAAAAGATCAAGCCACGTCTCCCACTCTCCTGTCAGGCGCACTTCGTTGAGTAATTCATAATATCGCTGGCGGTGAGTTTTGAAATAGTTATATAATGACCCTGCAAAAGAGATTCTCGTTGGAGACGGTCCAGGTTTTCGAGCCAGGTCACGGAGAAGGAGGAAGAGACACAGATCTGTTATGCTGAGCGAGGGAGATATGAGGGCTTTGTTTGTTGGTTTGATTTTGTGTAAAAACGGGGTTTTGTCATTAAAACTGAGGGAAATAATCAAGATTAGGAAGCATGAAAAGCATAGGGTGATGGGTCAAAAAAGGCATAAGCAATAAATTGAGCGGTAAAAGCCAATGATTAAGGGCGTTAGGCAATGAGATTTCAGGATAAACCGGTGAAAATGTTTTCCCTCTGAGTGGACGGACAAATATCGTTTTTCACGTATTTTCATCGTAGGTGAAAAATATCCCTCCGGTGGACATTTTGTTAAATAAAAGTAATCTGATCACAAATACCATTGGCAAATTAAAAAAAAACAGTATTTTGAAACTAAGCAAGGCTGTGTGTTTGCTGAAAACACACAATCAATGATAATTTTATAGCTGGAAACATAAAGGAGAATTATAGTGGGATATAAAGTAGGTGATGTTATTGAACTTAAATCAGGCGGCCCAAAGATGACGGTCAAAATTATCGTTGGTGACCCAACAAATGGAATCGCTGATGGTTCTTATAAAATGCAGGGCTTTGTCGATGGTGATATTGGATGTAACTGGTTCATTAAAGATGTTTTGAAAGACGGACTATTCAAAGCTGACATGGTTAAGCTTTGCGAGGAAAAATGATTTCCAACCAGAACATGGAACTGACACGGTACAACGCACAATTTACATGACCAAAGTACAAGGCCGTGCCAGCTCACGTTTAACGTTGGAGAGAAAAAGTAAAGAATGAAAATGAGGCAATGGGCGGGTTGACATCCTTTCGAGCTTCAGGAGAAAATTGACATGAGTGGTTACGGAAGATACAGATTGATTGACCTTTTTGCGGGCTGTGGTGGCATGTCGCAGGGGTTTGTTGATACGAAACGTTTCCTGCCCATCTTTGCGAACGACTTCAATGCGTATGCACTAGAGTCCTATCGGGAAAACTTCGACCCGAAGCCCGGGCACAGTATCGGCGGTGACATAGTCCATCTTCTTAAGACAAAGGCCGATCTGATCCCCAGGGCCGATGTCGTTGTCGGCGGCCCGCCGTGTCAGGGGTTTTCGCTACTGAACAAGAAGCGCTTGGGCGATCCAAGGAGACAGCTCTGGTATCAGTTCATGCAGGTTGTGGACCTCTGTGGCACCAAAATCATTGTGATGGAGAATGTTCGCCAGCTGCTTACATCGCCTGAGTTTGTACAGATCGAGGCCGTGCTTCATGATTTCGGATTTCATCATGTCGATTCAAAGGTGCTGTGTGCCGCAAACTACGGTGTTCCTGAGATGCGCTTCCGCACGATAATCATGGCGAGTAAGGTCGGGCCAATATCCTTGCCACGGCCGACACATTTTGACCCCAAAAAAATCCCAGCACTGTTATCCCAGAGTGATTTCTTCGGCAAGAGAACATTGCGATCTTGGCGGACTGTGAGTGAAGCAATTAGAGACCTTCCGCAACCAGTTGGCACAGAAATACGCGATACCCCCCCCACCTTTGGATCTACAGTTCGGTAGAACGCCGACGCAGAAGAGTAAAGAGCGCTATCTGGCAATACCACCCGGAGGAAACCGGTTCGATCTGCAGAAGAATCGGCCGGACATCACGCCTGACTGCTGGATCCGAAAGACACATGGCGGCACGGATCTCATGGGGCGCCTGTGGTGGGATCGTCCATCAGTCACCATTCGCACCGAGTTTTTCAAGCCGGAGAAGGGCCGATACCTCCACCCGGTGCAGCATCGCCCAATCACGCATCGAGAGGCCGCCCGGATTCAGTCTTTTCCAGACAGCTTCAAGTTTATTGGAAGTAAGATTGAAATAGCCCGACAGATAGGGAACGCAGTTCCTCCACTCATGGCCAAGGCCATAGCGAGGCAAGTGGTTGCCTGCCTGGAGGGGAAAACCAGCCCTGCATATGTTGCAGAAACGCGCCAAGCGTATGGAGTACTTAAGAACGGTGGGAGCAGATGACTATGTCATGCTCTCCACTGAACAGGACCGCGAAGCCGCGCACCGCTGGAAGATGGCGAATGGCATCAGAAAGAGCGGGGGAGGCGCAAAAACGCACATCCTTGAGTACCTTCGTGAGAATGTGGGCAAGTCAGTCAGTGGTGATGAACTACGTTACGTTACCGGAAACAAGAAGGAGTGGGCTCGCCGTGTGCGCGAACTTCGCACGGAGGAGGGCTGGCCCATCAGCACCTACTGGAATGGACGCCCGGAGCTGAAGTCTGGCCTATACATGCTGGAGGAAGACCGGCAAATGCATGTCCATGACCGGACTATTCCAGACGATGTACGACGTCGGGTTCTCGTGTGCGATAGTTACACGTGCCAAGCTGAAGGATGCGGCTGGAATCGAAGCCAGTGGGTGCAGGAAGACCCCAGACATCTCGAACTACACCATATCGAGCACCATGTCCGCGGGGGGGGGCAAACGAAGACGATAACCTCGTCACGCTCTGCAATCGCTGCCATGACGACGCACACAGAAAATAGCACGCACTACTGATGACTTTCCTCTTCACTGATATCTGATTAAGTATAAAATAGCCGCTGTAAACTTCAATCACCTTCGTCCGCTCAGATAATAGGACCTGTCGAAGAAAGCACTCCACGCTATTCGTTACAGCTCAAGCGTGAGTGCAGACTTTGGAGCTTCCTTTGTCAATGTGATCAAGAAACCCCACTGTAATACTTAAGTTTTTTACTTTCCGATTCTTTTAAAAAAAGGAAGCCTTCGGCAGAATGTGGTACGCTGTAGGGGCGAAGCTCCCTTAAGTAATGTCTTCTCGTCTCTCTCATTGTAAAGATTTCCAAAACATGGGGTAAAGCTCCATCCGGTCAGCGCGGTAACTCGGTTCCGCTTCGGGCCGATAACCTCTTTGATTATTCCCGATTTCGCCAACTCACGCAGGCAGGCGCACTTCGTCCAGTTCGACAATTTGAACTTCCCTTTCTGGTTGTTAATAAGTTAGAAATATGACATAAAGAAGGAGTTATGTTCTTTTTAATTACATATGATCGCTGCAATAGCAAACTAGAAGAAATTAAAACGTTTCCCAATGAAAAAATAGGTGATGCAGCAAATCAGCGTTTAAAACTTGAATTAAACAATCTCAAACGTGGCATTGAAAGGGAAGTTGTAATACTTGACGCTCGGAGACTCGCTCGCGGCCCTTCGAAAAGCTCAGGAGAGCCGAGAGCGGGCTACATCCAGCAAATCCAACCGGATTTTGCGCTAATAACTTAATCACCCAAATAAGTCTTTATATACCGTTATGCAACAACAACTTGCGCGGTTATTCGTTTGTCTGTTTCACTTGCCTCCTTGGCCACTTATTGTAGCATAATGAGGTGGTTTTTGTAGCAAAATCGTGGTTTCTGCGCTTTTACAAGTTTTTCTATTGCGTCACCAACAAATAGAAGATATTATTAATCATAGGAAGTTTCAATAATTCCCCATAGGGTATAGTCATTTTTATCTGTTGTAATATGACCGGACAAGTGCAATAAAATATACAGGAGAAAATATATTTATGAAGAAAATCGTTACAATGGCTCTTGTTTCGCTTGCCTCGACACTGCTGTTCTCCCAGCAGGTGATCACCGATGAGGAGGTGGTCAATGCGGCCGAAACGCTGTTGAAGACGCAGAATGATCCCAAGGTCTGGCAGACCTTCCAAAAGATCATCCGCACAGAAAACTATGCTCCCGATATCCGCAGCCGCGTGATGCTTTTGTACGCAGTCAAAAACCTGCTTCATATGAACACCAATCTGTTTGCTTCAGCCACGCAAAAGTTGCGGACGAGTTATCCGAAAGAAGGCCCGGCATTGGCGGATCGTCTGACTTCCGCTGACTGGCTTGTACCGTGCCGGATCTGCGGGGGTAAGGGAATGAAACAATTAGCCGTGCCGACGGCAAAGGGCGGTTCTGTCCGCTGCTTAAATTGCGTCGGAACCGGTAAGATTTTCCGCTTAAGTCCGCGCGTCAAAGAGCAAGTCGGAGTGGTGCTGAATGAAATCAAGGCCCTCGCAACCGAAAACATCCAGTTCGCAGAATCGTTGAAAAAAGCTTTGGCGGAACAAAACCCACAGCGATGCATCACGGCGCTACAGGAATTGCTGAGCAAATACGCCCAACGAACAGACCTTGATGATGTGAGGCAAACCATGGAAAAACTAGAGGCTGAAGTTGCGGAGAAAGAGGCGGTCGCCCGGCAGAAAAAAGCGGTGCGGGAGCTGCTCAAGCAAGAAGTGAGAGACTATCGGACCATCTGTTCGAACCTGGAAGACCTCCCCACCTCAAGCATAGACTTTATGATGCGTGAGATTGACAGCTTTGTTGAAAAGTATCCGAAATCCTTCAATCGCCTAGAACTGGAAATCAACAAAAAAAAACTGGAGCGACGGAAAAAAATCACCGCCTACATTAGGATAGGGTTTTGCATTTGCGCAGGACTGGCTTTCGTTTCTTTCTGTTTCTCGTTGATCAAAGGGCTATTTATGCACAAAAAAAGAGAGACGGGCCCACTTCCTGTTCCCGGCTTAACCGAGATGAACGAGGATTCCGACCCTTTAGCTGGCACATTTACCGACAGCGATGAACTCTAAACACACAACCCACACATACTAAAGCGAATGCCCTATGACACTCTTTCACATTCTCCTGCAACAGGCCTTGGCACTGAACGCCTCCGACCTCTTCATCACTGCCACCAAGCCCCCCTTCTTTCGCGTCAAGGGACAAGTCACGTCCGTTGAGGATCCGACCCCCATAAAGGAAGAGGATCTTTCCGCCTTCCGCCGTACCATTCTCGACGAGGACGGCGAGGCCGTCTATCAGCGCAAAGGTACGTATGACATATCTTTCATGCTGTCGAAAACGGAGCGCTTTCGACTCAATTTTTTCTCTACGTTGCAGGGCTCTGCTTTTGTCGCGCGTCCCCTGAGTATGGGAGGCCAGCTCAATGTGGAAACACTGCACCTGCCTCCGGTCCTGCTGGATCTCTGCAATCACGACCGGGGTCTGGTTTTGGTTGTCGGCTCAACGGGCAGCGGGAAGTCCACCACGCTGGCCACCATGGTAAATCACATCAACCGAACGGCGAGCAAACACATCCTGACACTGGAAGACCCCGTCGAGTTTGTCCACACCGACATTCAGTCGCTGATCTCCCAGCGCGAGATCAATATGCATGCGGAGAACTTTGTCGACGCGTTGCGCAGCGGACTACGGGAGAATCCGGATGTCATTCTGATTGGGGAAATGCGTGACACGGAAACCATGCAGGTCGCCGTCAACGCTGCGCTCACGGGACATTTGGTTATTGCGACCGTCCACACCTCAAACGCAATCCAGACGATCGAGCGCATCATCACCATGTTCCCTTCAGAAGTACGCAACCAGATCGCTACAGACTTGTCCATGGCGTTGCTGGGAATCGTGGCACAACGTCTGCTGCCGTCGGCGAAGACGGACGACATGGTGCCGGCCGTTGAGGTACTGCTGTCCTCATCGACCGTTCGCAAGTTCATTGAGGAGCGCAATTACCTGATGCTGGACGACCTGCTCAGGCAGGCCAGCGTACCCGGTATGCAAACGTTCTGCCGAGAGATTTTACGCCTCTACAGGTCGGGCGAAGTCACACTGGAAGATGCGAGGCGCGCAGCCGACAACGTCGAAGAGTTAGACTTGCTGATTCGTGGCATAGAGGCGGGTGCGGACACGTTTCGTCATCATTACGGCAACAAGTCCAGCCCAGACGACACGGACACGCTGGACATGATCGACCTGCTTTCCCTGGCCGTCCGCCAACGGGTCAGCGACCTCTTGCTGACGGTCGGCAAACCGCCCACCGTCCGAGTCAACGGGGAGTGGTGTCCCATCGATTTGCCGCCCTTATGTGACAGCGACGTGCGCCGCCTCATCTTGAGCATCGTCAACCAGCGCCAGCTTACCTTACTGGAAGAGAACCGCGAACTCGACTTTTCGCTGTCCGTCCTCTTGCCGGATGAGAGCGGAGAAAAAATAAACAGCCGCTTCCGCGTCAACATCTTCTATCAGCGGGGCTCACTGGGCACCGTTCTTCGCATTGTAAACACCGAAATCCCCAAGCCCGAACGCCTTGGAATCCCTCCCCGCATCATAGAACTGTCTCAGAAGAAGCAGGGGCTTGTCCTGGTCGCAGGGCCGACTGGCAGCGGAAAGTCCACCACGCTGGCCAGCATCATCGATGCCATCAACCATACGCGCCCCGCGCACATCATCACAATCGAAGATCCGATCGAGTTTGCCTATACCAGCGATCAGGCCATTATTGAGCAGAGGGAAGTTAACTCCGACACCCATTCTTTTGCGGCTGCCTTGAAATACTCCATGCGCCAAGCCCCCGACATCATTATGGTCGGTGAAATGCGCGACACTGCGACAATGGCGGCTGTGGTGACCGCTGCAGAAACCGGGCACTTGGTTTTTGCGACCATTCACACAAACACGGCATCGCAGACCATCGACCGCATCATCGACTCTTTTTCGGCGGAGCATCAGAACCAGATGCGCCAACAACTGGCTGCCGTGTTGGTCGGGGTCATCTCACAACGCCTCTTGCCCCGTCGTGACGGCAAAGGACGCATTGCTGCATATGAGGTCATGATCGCCACGCCGCCGGTCTGTGCGCTGATCCGCGACAACAAAACCTTCCAGTTGCAATCCATTATGGAAACCAGCCAGAAGGATGGCATGCTGACGCTCGAATATTACATGAACGCCCTGCTCGAACGTGGCCTGATTGCCGAAGACGAGCTAGGAAAATATATGGCCGAAGCCAAGCGGTGGTCTTGAATAAGCCCCTGATCTACGGAGGTGCAACCGACGTAATGTCGGGTGTTAGTCTGTTCGGATATGATAATATAGACGTATGTGAATTTGCTGGCATGCCAAGCCGTAGTCCCGTCGCGGGTTTGTTGGTCCACCTTCGGTTACTTTGTTATACTTAGCAACTTTACGGCGTGACAGCCTTCGCTTTACGCCATGACACGCCGTAGCTTTAGCGTAGGCGGTTTTGCTTGTCTTCTTGACCACTTATTGTCGCATTTTATATTACAATTTTGCATCATGAAAACTAATCAAATGCCTAATTGACCAATAAACTAATGAATTGTTATACTATTGGATAACAATGGATTCAGGACAAAAACACAAGGAGAAGTACCATGTTGAAACGTATATCTAAATTCGCTGCTGTCGCCGCTTTCGCGGTAGCTCTGGGTACAGCGTATTCTGCTGAAACCCCCGTCAAGATCTACATTCTTTCCGGGC
>Ga0307990_1000351_pt1 | contig 43250 bp, 48 predicted proteins | sample EllFjometagen129_FD_203168 | JGI IMG/M metagenome (GOLD analysis project Ga0307990, IMG submission 203168) | Marine microbial communities from Ellis Fjord, Antarctic Ocean - #129 | ecosystem: Environmental > Aquatic > Marine > Unclassified | place: Southern Ocean | collected 2014-10-08
TTCAGCGATTTTTTACTGCTTGTTTGCATTAGTAATGTAGTTGTTTTAATAGTGATATTCAGGCACTTTATCAGAGTTTCTATAAAATCAATTTTGGCGGAAACATTAAATGCAGTGATTTTTACGCCCAATGATTACCTATATCAAATGCCGAAAGCAATCGATTTTTTCTTCATTCAAAAAGCGCAACCACTACGTGGTAGTTTTTCTTTAGGGATACTGATTTACTACAATACCTAAACTTTCCGAAGTGTCGGAACAGGCTATACTGAGTTTTTAGCAACCCGGTACGGGTTGAGATATTTTAGCTAAACAAAGTGATCATGATTCGAAAAACCCGGTACAGCCCGTCCCGCCTATGCGGGAGGTTTCGCTATTTAAATATCGATGCCGCCATAATTAAATTTCGTAAAAATATTTTGATAAATTGTTTATCAGTTAATTAAAAATCGAAAAACACAAATTAATACCCCTAATAAAATCGCTGATCCTTCGGGGGGCTAGCACCTCCCAAGTACTCCTATGGAGAAGCATCATTCAATATCTCCATAGGAGTCCTTCGGACATCCGTGCATCTCCCGAAAATCGGGACAGGCAGTGGCTAACTATAATTTATTGCTTGATATTATCGAGATGACGATTCTTTTTCGGGGCAAAAATATCATTGATGGTAATGATGATTCCCGATTCTTCCACATCACCAAAATTGGCGTTAATGGAGGTTCCGAAAAATTTCATGGTCGATGAAAGATTCATGTATGCATTTACAAGGGGTGGAATGTTCTCATTTTTACTTCTTACAAACTGCTGCAAAAGTTTATAATTTTCATTATAATTTGAGCCCGTAAATATTTCATCAAAAACGTCTTGCCCAGTTTCTAATAAAACCGGAATATGCGGGTAAACAAGCCGGTCAGGGTCAGGAAAATTCTTTTGAAGGAAATAAACAATTGCTTCGCGTGCCTGCAAATCGGTATGACGGTACATGGTAATTTTTCCAAATAAATACCTCACATCAGGATTTCCTACTACAAGCGAGCCAAGCCCGTCCCACAAATTATCGAGAGAGTAAAGCCCTTTCCTCATATTTTTCATGGGCTGATAATCGGGCTGAACAAATGAGCGCCCCAGCTCGATGGTTTTGGGGATATATGTTTTAACAAACTCATCAGAATATCCAAAGAGCTTTGAAGTGGGTGTTTTTACAGTTCCATCATCATTGATCTCCAACTCCTTGCAATGCTTAAACCGATAGCCTCCAATAATTTCTTCATCTTCGGGATTCCAAACAATGAGTTGCCTGAAAGGATTATCACCCATATCATAATCGTCAATATCAATGGGTTTTCCGGTGCCGCCACCTGCCTCCCTGAAAGAAATTTCACGCAGCCGTCCGATTTCCATTAAAGTATTTGGGGCATTTTTTGCATCAAGAATGTAAATTTCGTTTTTTCCAAAATTTGTATGACGTACAAATCTCTCTTTGGTTAGCTCTGATTTCAGAATAGCTTTTTCTATTCCGGGCATAATATCTTTCATTTTCATCGAATTATCAGTCAGCAAAAAGTAGTCTTTTATATAATTTCATGGGTTTCCCCCCTACCCAAGGCATAAACATGTTCCCTTAAAATCTTTGCCCATTCGGCATGAGTATGCCGTTTATCAAAGGTTTCGATGGGAATCAATTTCCCAAAAGTAATATTAATTATCTTATTCTTTTGTTTGAACATTTCATCCACAAGGTAAAGCATTTCTATGTTTGATTTAATTCCTAAGCGTTTTCGCCAATTGGCCAGATTATAAAAAAAATCGGTGTTTCGCCCTGAAATATGCATAGGAATAATATCGCGTTTGTATTTGATCGACTTAGAGAGAAATGTCTTTTTCCATTCAAGATCAAATATCCAGCCTTTTACTTTTCTTGAAACAAGGCCTGCCGGAAAATAAAGCAGCAATACATCGGATGCAAAAGCTTCGTTAAAAATACGGATATTATCGGCATTGCTTCCATGCTTATTTACAGGGATAAAAAGCTCTTTTAAGTTTGGCAGATTCATGAGCAGGTCGTTTACCGGGAACAGAAAATCTTTTCTCACCTTTCCAACTTCGCTCATTAATGCAATCCCGTCAAGCCCGCCAAGGGGATGGTTGGAAGCTATTAATTGTCTTCCGGTTTCGGGCAAATTCTCAATACCCTTTAGTTTAACGACAGCTCCAAAGGCCTCAAGCATTTTCCTGGCAAAATCCACCCCATAATATTCGCGGTTTTGCCAGATTACTGAATTTAATTCATCCTGATGGATAACCCGTTTTAGGTAGGAGATTAAAAATTTTGGCAAAACCTTGAGGAGGTAAGGATTTTTACTCGCTATCACCTTTTCAAGATCAATGAAGTTTTCAGTTAATTCGCTAGCCCTGGTATTTTCCTGCTGATCTGACATAATAAATATTTGAATAGAAACACAAAATTAAAGAATATAAAATAGTACTTGATAAAAAATAACTTTTTGATTAATCTTGCATCGTAAAACCTTTTAAAAAGCTCCTTAATTATTGCCTGTCCATAAATTCAACTATCTCGATCCGAGGCCAAAAAATATCCCGCAGATTTCGCCGATAAGCGCAGATTAAATCTGCGGGAAACATTACTAAAAATACTGGCTCTAATTAAAAGATGTCATCTTAAAACCAATAAAAAATCTTAAAACATTGAATCCATCAACTTTTTTTAAACCCGCTATTTTTTAATCATTCTCTATCAATGCCTTTATTCATCGATATTACAAATGGCAAAAATTGCAAGTAATGGTGGTAAAATGTGGTAAAAGTTATTAACAAGGTGTTGTTTGGTGGTAATTTTTGACATATATTTGGCCTTTAAAAAGCTAAAACGTGGTAGATCTTACTTACACTTACGAATGTAAACTGGATAACAAAGGCAGGGTTTTGCTGCCCGGTAAGCTCAAGAGCGAGCTGTCGCAGGAGTTAGCCAATGGGTTTATCATGAAACGAAGCGTTTTTAGCCAGTGCCTTGAATTGTGGCCCAAGGAGGAATGGAACAGCAAGCTTTTGGAAATCAACAAGCTAAACCGTTTCATAAAGAAAAATGCAAAATTTATTCGAAAGTTCCTCGCCGGAGTTAAGCCTGTTGAACTCGACAGCACCGGCAGGCTCAACATCCCGAATGATTTAATGGCTTTTGCCGGTATCTCAAAATCGATAGTAATCTCATCACAAATCAATATCCTCGAAATATGGGATAAAGATAAGTATGAAGCCGAAGTGGCTTATGAAGAGGATGATGAGGATTTCCAAATGCTGGCCGAGGAAGTAATGGGTAATAAACCTCCTGAAATCCAAGTATAATGTATCATAATCCTGTTCTTCTGCACGAAAGTATCGATGGAATGAACATTCAGCCAAACGGCATCTACGTGGATGTAACTTTTGGGGGAGGTGGACATTCAAAGACCATCCTTGATAAACTTGAAAAAGGTCATTTGTATGGATTCGATCAGGATGATGATGCCCTCCAAAATAAAATTGACGACAAAAGATTCACTTTGATCAATCATAATTTCAGGTATTTGAAAAATTTCATGAAATACTACGATGCAATTCCGGTTGACGGCATTTTGGCTGATCTTGGCGTAAGCTCTCACCAATTCGACAATGCGGCGAGGGGCTTTTCTATGCGCTTCCCCGATGAGCTGGACATGCGCATGAATCGCAAACAGAAAAAGTCGGCATGGGAAGTATTGAATGAATATAGCGTGAAACAGCTCACCTACATTTTCAGAAATTATGGAGAACTAAACAATGCAGGGTCTTTGAGCAGGGCCATCGACAAACAACGAAAATTAAAAGCTGTCAGCACATTTGCCGACCTGGAAAAAATCCTGGGCAGGTTTGCCCAGCGCGGAAAAGAAAATAAGTTTTTTGCAAAGGTATTGCAGGCATTACGAATCGAAATTAATGAGGAACTTGAAGCGCTAAAAGAAATGCTGCAACAATCAGCCGATGTTTTAAAAGAAGGGGGAAAACTTGTCGTGATCAGTTACCATTCGCTTGAGGATCGGCTGGTAAAAAACTTTATGAGAACAGGAAATTTTGAGGGCAGACAGGAAAAAGATTTCTATGGTAATCCGCTTCGGATTTTTGAACCCGAAAACAAAAAACCTATCGAAGCTTCTGCCGAAGAGCAGCATGTAAATAGTCGTTCAAGAAGTGCAAAATTGAGAATAGCCTCTAAATTAAAACCAATAAAATCATGACTCATCAAGTAAACAAAATCAACCCGGAAAAACAAAAAGACCGGGAAAGACAAAAAGACCGGGGAAAACCAAAGACCGGGAAAAAGCAAAATGCTTTCCTTAAAGGCACACACGATGTGCTGGACGGTTCATTTATCAAGAGCGGAAATCTGAAGGCTAAAATCCTGTTTATCCTTTTTTTGGCAGCATTGGGCTTACTTTATATTGCAAACGACCACTTTGCCGAAAAGAAAATTCGTGAAATCGACAAGCTTAAAAAAGCAAACACTGAACTGAGCTTTAAATACCTGAGGATGAAAACCAAGCTCAACGAGAAAAAACGCGCATCTTACCTCGCTGAAAAGCTCGCACCCTACGGCCTTAAACCATCAACCGAACCTCCCCAAAAAATTTTAGCAAACCCTTAATCAACCACAATGAAAAAATCAACAAAAACCCCAAAACAAAAGGTACAGGGTCCCGGCAAGGAAAGCATGGCCAGGGCTTATCTTATCTTCATTATTCTCTTCCTCTTCGGCATCGGCATCATCATAAAAGCTGCCCATATTCAAATTATCGAAGGCCCGGGGCTCAATAAGCGTGCAAGAGAAATCGAATTCAAGTACTTCGAAACGGAGGCCATGAGAGGTAATATTTATGCCGCCGACGGAAGCCTTCTGGCAACATCAATACCAACATTCGATATCCGCTTTGACGCCGCCTCACCCTACATTTCCAATAAACTGTATAACGACAGCATTTCAAACCTTGCCTGGTATCTTTCTAAAATGTTTGGCGACCGCACAAATTGGGGCTACAAACAATACCTTATCAATGCCCGCAAAAACGGAAACCGCTACTTGTCGATTCATAGAAATGTGACCTACGACCAACTGAACGAAATAAAAAAATTCCCCATTGTAAACCGGGGAAATATTAAGGGAGGCCTGATTGCCGAGAGAAAAATACAACGCGAATATCCTTTTGGAATTTTGGCAAAGCGGACTGTAGGATACGCCCGTGTTAACGAAAAAGACAGCGTGCTGGTTGGCCTGGAAGGTTATTTTGACCCTTACTTACGAGGCACACCAGGAATACAACTGCGCAAGCGGATGGCCAACAATTCGTGGAGGCCGATTTATAGCGAAGTCGATATAGAACCACAAAACGGATTGGACGTAATAACTACAATTAACACCTATTTCCAGGATGTGGCAGAAAATGCTTTACTCGAACAGCTCATCGAACACGATGCCGAAAAGGGAACCGTGATTGTGATGGAAGTTGAAACCGGCGAAATTAAAGCCATCGCCAATCTTATCCACAACGAAAAGGACAACACTTATAACGAAACCTATAACCTTGCAATAGGTGAAGCCATCGAGCCCGGGTCAACATTTAAGTTAGCCTCGATGATGATTGCCCTGGAAGACGGCACCATCGACAAAGTTGATTCGGTGTCCATTGGAGATGGATGGACTATGTATCATGGAAAAACCATGAGAGACTCTCACCTGATTGATGCCGACGGTTGGCTTACACCCGAGGAATGCCTGGTATATTCTTCAAATGTTGGAGTATCAAGAATCATCTACGATCATTACACAGGAAAAGAATGGGAGTTCTATCGCGGCCTAAAAAAATTATTTCCCATCGAAACCACCGGAATTGAAATATATGGTGAACCCACTCCGGCCATCAAAGACCCCGACGACCGTAATTGGTCCAAGGTTACATTGCCATGGATGTCGATCGGATACGAAATTACGGTTACTCCCCTGCAAATGCTCACCTTTTACAATGCAGTAGCAAACCATGGCAAAATGGTTAAACCCCGTCTTGTTAAAAGTATTAATGAAGCTGGCAGGGTGATCGAAGAATTCGAACCTGAGGTTACACGAAAATCAATTTGTTCAAACAAAACCCTGGCCTTAGCACAACGATATCTGGAAGGCGCGGTAGAAAGAGGAACAGCCACAAACATCAAAAACGACATTTATACAATTGCCGGAAAAACCGGGACTGCCAAAGTGAACGAAAACGGGGTTTACATCCCAAAATACAATGCATCTTTTGCAGGTTATTTCCCTGCTGACAATCCAAAATATTCATGCATCGTGGTAATTTATCGCCCTAAGGAAGGCGGATATTATGCCACGCAGGTTGCTGCTCCGGTCTTCAAGAAAATCGCCGACATCATTTACGCCACTGAAATCGACATTCATCCCGACTCAAAAAACAAGGTGGATCATTTAATTGCTCAAAATTTTAAACTCCCTGATAGTAAAAAAGAAATTTATGATTTGGGTTTTGATGCGGATGAAATAATGAATGTTGAGACCAACAAGGAATCTTATGATGAATTCATGAAAGTAAAGTCGATCCCGGATGTTACCGGGCTTGGTGCAAAGGATGCCGTGTTTTTGCTCGAAAACATGGGATTGATCGTGAACATTAAAGGGCGTGGACTGGTAAAAAAACAATCGCTTGCCCCGGGAACAACGCTGAAAAAAGGTTACGAAATCTACTTAACATTAGAAATTTAAACGTTTGAAAAAACTTAAAAACATATTAACCGATGTAAGTATTCTTGAAATTTCAGGAGACGAAGAAGTTATGGTTAATAAAATCACCTTTGACTCCCGGGAGATTGAGCATGGCAATTTATTTATAGCCATCAGCGGCACACGGGTTGACGGGCATAAGTATATTGATAAAGCAATCGGGAAAGGTGCTAAAGTTGTTGTTTGTGAAAGCTTACCCGAATCTCAACCTGAGCATATAACTTTTGTGAAAGTTGAAAATTCGGCCAAAGCGCTTGGATTGATAGCTTCAGCATATTACGACCATCCTTCCCGGAAATTAAAAGTAATCGGGATTACGGGAACAAATGGAAAAACCACCACAGTTTTCCTGCTATACAAGCTTTTTAAATCGTTGGGCTACGAAGCCGGTATGCTCTCAACCATCGAAAACCGGATCGGCAACACCATCGTTAAATCAACACACACCACGGCCGATGCCATCCAGATAAACAGGAACATTGCTGCAATGGCAGATGCCGGTTGCGATTATTGCTTTATGGAAATAAGTTCGCACGCCATCGATCAGGAACGCATCAGCGGATTACAAATCCACGGTGCTATATTCTCGAATATCACACACGACCATCTGGATTATCATGCAACATTTGATAATTACATTAGTGCTAAGAAAAAACTTTTCGATGAATTGCCCAAAGAAGCTTTTGCTTTGGTTAACAGCGACGACAAACACGCGGGCGTTATACTTCAAAATACCAAAGCAAGAAAACTTACGTACAGCTTAAAAAATGTATCAGATTTTAAAGGAAAAATTCTCGAAAATCTTTTTGAAGGTCTTCAAATCCGGATAGACAAAAATGATGTTTGGATCAAACTTGTCGGAACCTTCAATGCCTATAACCTGATGGCTGTTTACGCCACCGCAATCATCGACGGGCAAAACCGGGATGAAGTTTTACTTAACATCAGTAAGCTCGACCCTGTGGAGGGAAGGTTCCAGGTGATCCCCAACAATTCGGGAATAACAGCCATTGTGGACTACGCTCACACCCCTGATGCATTGAATAATGTATTGCAAACTATAAATAATGTAAGGCAGGGAAATGAACACTTGCTGACCATAGTTGGTGCCGGCGGTAACCGCGACAAAACAAAAAGGCCGCAGCTTGCGCAGATTGCGTGCAAATACAGCGACAGGGTAATCCTGACTTCCGATAACCCGAGAAACGAAAATCCTGAAGACATCATCCAGGACATGGAAAAAGGATTGGACAATGACAATAAGAGAAAAACAGTAAAGATCACCGACAGAAGAGAAGCCATTAAAACAGCCTCAATGATTTCGGTTAAAGGCGATATTATCCTGGTAGCCGGCAAAGGCCACGAAACCTACCAGGAAATTAATGGGGTGAGGCATCACTTCGATGACCGCGAAATATTAATGGAATGTCTGAACAATTTATGAATCAACAACTGATAAGATAAAATGCTTTATTACCTTTTTGCATATCTCGAACGTAACTTTGATTTTCCCGGTGCCGGGATGTTTGAATATATTTCTTTCCGTGCCGGGATGGCTGTAATTACTTCGCTTGTTATTTCATTACTTTTCGGTAAACAACTCATCAGTTTTCTGAAAAGAAAGCAGGTAGGCGAGAGTATCCGTGATCTTGGCCTGGAAGGGCAAATGGAAAAAAAAGGAACCCCAACCATGGGCGGCCTCATTATTCTTGGCGCCATCCTTATTCCTACACTGCTTTTTGCCAAGCTACACAATATCTATATTATCATCATTCTAATTAGTACTGTGTGGCTTGGATTTATTGGATTTATTGATGATTACATTAAGGTTTTTAAAAAAGATAAACATGGACTGGCCGGAAAGTTTAAAGTAATTGGGCAAATTGTTATTGGTCTCTTTGTAGGGTTGATGATGTATTGGAGTCCTGATATTGTAATTCGTGAAAAATCAACCGATGTTTCATTTATCGATCAATCAATAACTTTCGACAATAATAAAACAGGTGATGCAATGGTGCTTTTCAATCCTGAGCCCATTAAATCAACAAAGTCAACCATACCGTTTTTCAAAAACAACGAATTTGATTACTCGATCTTTCTATCCTGGCTTGGCGAAGCTTACAAAAAATACACATTCCTGGTATTTATTCCGGCGGTAATTCTCATCATTATAGCTGTATCAAATGGTGCAAATCTTACTGATGGTATGGACGGACTGGCTACAGGGACATCCGCGATTATCGGTACCACGCTGGCGATATTTGCTTATGTTTCGGGCAACATCTTTTTTGCCAATTACCTCAACATTATGTACATCCCCGACACCGGCGAACTGGTAATTTTTATAAGCGCCTTCGTGGGTGCATGTATTGGCTTTTTATGGTACAACTCATTTCCCGCCCAGGTTTTTATGGGCGATACAGGATCGTTGGCCATTGGCGGAATCATTGCCGTATTTGCCATCATGCTGCGCAAGGAGCTGCTCATCCCGATTCTTTGTGGCATATTCCTCGCCGAGAATTTATCGGTGGTAATGCAGGTAAGCTATTTTAAATATACAAGAAAGAAATTTGGTGCCGGACGGCGGATTTTTAAAATGTCGCCATTGCATCATCATTATCAACTGAAAGGATATTCGGAACCCAAAATTGTGCAGCGATTTTTCATCGTTGGGATTATGCTTGCCGTATTCACGGTAATCACGTTAAAAATAAGGTAAGGAGGATATGGATTGTCAAAAATGATAGCCATACTGGGGGGGGGCGAAAGTGGCACCGGCGCAGCGCTCTTAGCCAAAAAAAAAGGCTTCGGTATTTTCCTTTCGGATAAAGGAAAAATTAACAACAAATACAAAACAGTTCTTTTACAGTCTGACATTGATTTTGAAGAAGGCAAACACAGCGAGGCCAGGATACTTGCTTCTGATTTCATCATTAAAAGCCCGGGCATTCCCGACAAAGCCCCTTTAATTAAAAAAGCGCATGATTTGGGAATTCCTGTAATTTCTGAAATTGAATTTGCAGGCCGCTTTACAAAGGCAAAAAAAGTGTGTATCACCGGCAGCAACGGGAAAACAACAACAACGCTTCTCACTTACCACATTATGAAAAATGCAGGATTGGATGTGGGCCTTGGCGGCAACGTGGGTAAAAGTATGGCCTGGTTGCTTGCAGAACGCGATTATGAATACCTGGTGCTCGAAATCAGCAGCTTTCAGTTGGATGGCATGTTTGATTTTAAAGCAGAAGTTGCAGTGCTGATGAACATCACGCCCGATCATCTCGACAGGTATGATTATGATTTTGAAAAATATGCAGATTCGAAGTTCAGGATTGTCCAAAACCAAACAGGATCGGATGCTTTCATTTATTGCCGGGATGATGAAGTAATCAAGCGGAAGCTGGAAACCTTAAACAGCCTGGCACAAAAATATCCATTCAGTCTTGAAAACAAGAAGCTTGAAAATGGAGCTTTCTTCGAAAGAAATAATACAGATTATCAAAAAAGCAAAATAATTATCAATATAAAGAACGATAAAATGGTAATGACATTAAAGGAAATGGCGCTTAGCGGAAGGCACAATGCTTACAACTCGATGGCTGCTGCAATCGCCGGCAAACTTTTCGATATCAGGAAAGAAAACATCAAGCTCAGCTTGTCGGATTTTCAGGGCGTTGAACACAGGCTGGAGCAGGTTGCATCGATAAGAGGCATCGAATTCATCAACGATTCAAAAGCCACCAACATCAACTCAACCTGGTATGCGCTCGAAAATGCAACCCGTCAGGTAATTTGGATTTGCGGTGGACAGGACAAAGGCAACGACTATGCTTCGCTTTTACCGGTAGTAAGCGAAAAAGTGAAAGCCATTATTTGCCTCGGCATCGACAACAACAAAATTATCGATACATTTTCGCCGGTATGTAAAATTATTCTTGAAACACAAAGCATGGCCGAAGCCGTGTTGATGGCTTACAAATTGGGTGAAAAAGGTGATATTACACTGCTTTCGCCGGCTTGTGCCAGTTTCGATCTTTTTAACAACTACGAAGACCGGGGCAACCAGTTCAAAACTGCTGTATTTAATCTATAATCTTATCGGATGACTAACCATTGATGAAACACATTACTCAACATATTACTTTTTTTATTTTTCGATCAAGCCTTATTTTATCAACCCTTAAAACTACAACCAAATGATTACACGAATGATTAACGGAGACAAAGTGATTTGGGTGCTGGTCATTATCCTATCGGCAATTTCATTGCTTGCAATTTACAGCTCCACGAGCTCGCTGGCATGGCGCGAGCAAAACGGCAATACAGAGTATTACCTGATTCGCCAGTTTATTTTTGTAGTCCTCGGATTGCTGATCATGTTCGCGGTACACCGCATGAACTACCTCTACTTTTCGCGGGCAGCACAATTCCTGTTTTACGTATCTATTGTTTTGCTTATTGCTACCCTACTGTTTGGCCCGGTAATTAATGGTGCAAGGCGTTACCTGCTCATTAACATTCCCGGATTTGGCATGATTACTTTTCAAACTTCCGACATGGCTAAACTGGCCCTGATGATGTACCTCGCAAGATTTCTTGCAAAAAATCAGGATGAAATCCGAAACTTCAAAAACGGTTTTATAAAAATTATTATCCCAATCCTGGTGATTTGCGGTTTGATTTTACCCTCTAATTTTTCAACGGCAGCCATGTTGTTTGTGGCCAGCCTCGGCATTCTTTACATTGGCAGGGCCAGCATAAAACACATTACAGCACTAATTGGCATTGGAGCACTTAGTTTTGTAATGTTGTTGACGATAGCAAAATACCAACCTGAGTTGCTGCCAAGGGCAACAACCTGGTACAACAGGGTCGAATCGCATTTTACCGAAGACTCAGAACCGGCATTCCAGGTTTTGATGTCAAAAATGGCCATTGCCGGAGGTCGCCTGTTTGGCAAAATGCCGGGAAACAGCACCCAACGCAACTTCCTGCCCCACTCCTACTCCGATTTTGTGTATGCCATCATTATTGAAGAATACGGAATTATTGGAGGTGCTTTCGTTATACTTCTTTTTGTGGTACTCATGTTCAGGTCGATAAAAATTGCACGACTGTGCCAGACAAAGTTTGGGAGTTTCCTGGTTATTGGCATCAGTTTCCTTATGGTATTTCAAGCCCTTATCAACATGGGGGTAGCGGTAAATCTGCTTCCTGTAACCGGGCAAACACTTCCATTTATTTCGATGGGAGGTACTTCCTTCTGGTTTTCGTGTGCCAGTTTAGGAATTATTTTGAGTGTTAGCAGGTCGATTGAAGAAACACAACCGGCCTTGGAAAATAAAATATCTTATGCAACAGCCTAAATTTAAAATATTAATCTCAGGTGGGGGAACCGGTGGCCATGTATTTCCGGCCATTGCCATAGCCGAGTCGCTGATAAGGATCGATGATGACATCGATATCCTTTTCGTTGGCGCCAAGGGGCGAATGGAAATGGAAAAGGTACCTATGGCCGGTTTCCCTATTGTTGGTTTGTGGATTAGCGGATTTCAACGTAGCCTCTCGTTGAAAAATCTGTTGTTCCCTTTTAAACTCCTGTTCAGCCTGGTGAAAGCCGGCATGATAATCCGGTCGTTTAAACCTGATGCCGTGGTTGGCGTGGGTGGATATGCCAGCGGCCCAACAGGAAAAATGGCCGCAAGAAAAAAAATACCATTACTCTTGCAGGAACAAAATTCGTTTCCGGGAATGACCAATAAATTACTTGCAAATTATGCAGAGAAAATTTGTGTTGCCTATCCGGGGATGGAAAAATATTTCCCTAAAGAAAAAATAATTATTACAGGAAACCCCATCCGGCAACATATTATCGAAATTGAAGGCAAGAAAGAATACGCATTAGAATACTTTGAACTGAACAAAAACAAACCGGTAATTCTGATAGTAGGAGGAAGCCAGGGAGCGCTGTCGATAAATGAGGCTGTGGATAATAGCCTGGAACTTTTTGCCATGAAAAACATACAATTGATATGGCAAACCGGAAAAATGTATGAAAAACAAGCCAATAAATCCATACTCGAAAAGTTAAACGGGAACAAGAAAAAACTGATTAAGGTAAAAGCTTTTATAAGCAAAATGGACCTTGCTTATGCTGCTGCCGATCTGGTAATTTCGAGGGCTGGCGCCATTGCAATCTCCGAGTTGAGTGCCGTGGGGCTGCCCAGCATTTTCGTACCACTGCCAACGGCTGCCGAAGATCACCAGACACATAATGCACAGGTCTTGGAAAGACATGAAGCAGGGATTCATTTGGTGAATTCGCAAGCCAAAGCAAAACTTGGTATGTTGGCCATCGAAATACTGGGCAACAACGAAAAAAGGACAACACTTTCGGAAAACATAAAAAAACTCGCTCTAACAAACTCAGCCGAAATAATTGCCGGTGAAGTACTAAAAATGATTAACACAGGTAAAAACAATGAATAACTTTTCGCACATATTTATGATCGGCATTGGCGGAATTGGTGTTTCGGCACTTGCCCGTTACTTTGTGCGAAGCGGCAAAATAGTAGCAGGATACGACCGTACACCGACAGCGCTCACGGCGCAACTCGAAAGCGAAGGCATTAAAATCACATTCGAGGATAAGCTATCATTTACTGATGCTTCATTTTCAAATCCTCGAAAAACGCTGATTATTTTTACTCCGGCAGTAAAAGAGGATAATGGATTTTTAATGTATTTCCGTGCCAAAGGATTTAAAATTATGAAACGTGCAGAAGTTCTGGGCGAAATTACCAAACAATACAAAACCATCGCGGTTGCCGGGACACATGGAAAAACAAGTGTTTCGTGCATGATGGCACACTTACTCTATGGCTCCGGAGTTGGTTGTACAGCCATTCTTGGAGGAATCCCGGCCAATTACAAAACCAATTTCCTTTACAGGGAAAATACAAGCTTTATGGTAACGGAGGCCGATGAATTCGACAGATCGTTCCTGAAACTCCACCCCTGTTTTGCTGTTATTACCTCGGCCGATGCCGACCATCTTGATGTGTATGGTGATAAAAATTCGCTTGTACAATCCTTCAATGCTTTTGCAGGAAATGTATCAGAAAATGGAGTATTGCTTGTAAAATATGGTGCAGACATCAACACTTCAACATTAAAAACTAAGGGAATCTATTCGTACTCGCTCAATGATAAGCAAGCCGATGTATTTGCCGGGAATATTAAGATCGATAATCATCGCATGGTTTTCGACTTGTTAACTCCTGATGCCGAAATTAAAGGATTAGAGATGAAAGCCCTGGGTTTGTTCAATGTCGAAAATGCTGTTGCCGCAGCTTTTATGGCCATAAAAGCAGGAGTATCTGAAACCGAGATCAGGGATGGGCTTTTAAGTTTCGAGGGTGTTTATCGCCGCTTCCAGCGCAGGTTTGTTTCTGAAAATGTTATTTATATTGATGATTATGCACATCATCCCGAAGAGATCAAGGCACTGATAGCATCAGTTAAGTCGGTTTATCCGGGCAGAAAGATCACAGGTATTTTCCAACCCCATCTCTATTCCCGTACCCGCGATTTTGCAGATGGCTTCGCCGAAAGCCTTGCATTATTGGATGAAATTTTACTGCTTGATATTTATCCGGCACGAGAATTACCCATCGAAAATGTAAATTCAAATCTTATATTTCAAAAAATCAAACACACCAACAAATTATTAATTAACAAAGAGGAATTGCCCGGCATTATTAAAAATGGAAATTTTGAAATTCTCCTTACCATTGGCGCCGGCGACATCGACAGGTTAATTGTTCCGATTAGAGAAATCCTTGAAAAAAAATATAAAAAACAACAACAATCATGAAAAAAATAATTCACATATCAGTTTGGCTTATCCTTTTTAGCGGGATCATACTGCTGTTAAGTTTTGCTGTAAAAGACCAAAAGCATGTAACATGCACCGGTGTAAATTTCAATTTTACCGATAAACAAACCAATGGTTTTATTAATAAGGAAGATATTGAACAAATCATTATCAAACAATGTAATTCACTTGAAGGGCAACTATTGGACAGCATCAACACAAGCAGCATTAGCAGAACCCTGGGCGAAAACCCATACATTAAAAATGTACATGTATTTAAATCGCTAAACGGCCAAATTCAAATTGATATCGAACGGCATTTTGCCCTGGTAAGAATCATCAACAAAAACAACAAGAGCTTTTACCTTAGCGAAAATGGTGAAGTATTGCCATTTAGTAGAAATTATACTCCTTTCGTGATGGTGGCAAGCGGAAACATCAGCGAAGATTATTCAGCAATTAAAGCTTCCGGATATGATAATGTGGATGCTTCAACATCAACTCAAAGTATGCTTTCTTCGGTATATCATTTATCGAAAATGCTCAAACAACATGAATATCTAAACAAATTCATCGAACAGATTTATGTAAACAATCAAGGCGAACTTGAACTTGTTCCTTCTGATGGCGAACATTATATTATTGTTGGTAACGTTGATGCATTGCAACAAAAATTGAATAATCTCATGGCCTTTTACCGTGAAGGTTTACCTAAGATGAAAGATAATTTTACTTCGATCAATCTAAAATTTACTAACCAGGTAGTCTGTAAAAAGTAATTAAATATGGAATCAACTAATATTATTGTAGGTCTCGATATCGGGTCAACCAAAATAGCTGCAATTGTTGGCCGACGAACCGACCATGGAAAAATTGAGATTCTTGGATATGGTAAAACCGAATCGATTGGCGTGAAGCGCGGCGTGGTTTCAAATATCGAAAACACCGTCCAGTCCATCCGAAAGGCTGTGGATGAAGCCGAGCAAAAATCGGATGCAGAAATTAAATATGTTAACGTGGGTATTGCAGGGCAACATATCAGGAGTCTGCAACATCGCGGCAGCCTTATTCGCCAAAATAACGAAGATGAAATAAGCCAGAAGGACATCGACAGCCTGCTCAACAGCATGTACAACCTCAACATGAGTCCGGGAGATGAAATTATTGATGTAATTCCGCAGGAGTACATCATCGATAATGAGCAGGGAATACGCTATCCCATCGGTATGTTGGGCAATTCGCTCGAAGCAAATTTTCATATTATTATCGGGCAAACCACAGCGGCAAAAAACATTTACAAATGTGTAAAAAAAGCCGGGCTTGAGGTGGTGGATCTCATCCTCGAACCTATTGCATCGTCAAACGCCGTGCTGAGCGCCGAAGAAAAAGAGGCCGGGGTAGTGTTGGTTGACATTGGCGGCGGCACTACCGACCTGGCCATTTTCCAGGATGGTATCATAAGGCACACGGCAGTTATTCCGTTGGGTGGCGATATTTTAACCGAAGACGTGAAAGAAGGCTGTAGCATTATTCGCAAACATGCCGAAGAATTGAAGGTAAAATTCGGTTCGGCACTGGCCAACGAAAACAAAGATGAAGAAATTGTTGCCATCCCGGGATTGCGTGGCAGGCCTCCCAAGGAAATCAGCCTGAAAAATCTTGCCAGTATTATTCAGGCCAGGATGGAAGAAATTATCGAGCACATTTATTATGAAATAAAAAATTCGGGTTTTGAGAAGAAACTCATCGCCGGCATCGTACTTACAGGTGGTGGTGCATTGCTCAGGCATATTGCCCAACTTACCGAATTTATGACGGGCATGGACACAAGAATCGGATTTCCAAATGAGCATCTCGACCCGAATACCCCCGATGAAATGGGAAGCCCGATGTATGCCACCGGTATAGGTTTGGTAATTGAAGGCCTTGATCGTTTTGAAAAAAACCAGGTTCGTGAAGAAAAACAATCGGGAGAAAAAACCGATGACAAGCGTAAAAAGAAAAAAACAGAGCAAAAGCCCAAAAGGCAGGGAAGTTTTCTAAAGAAAATCCAGGAATTTTTTGAGGATGATCCTGAATAATTTCAAAGCACTCTATATAGTGCCCGTCAATAAAGTCGTCTTTTTTCAATAAATAATAAAAAAAAACTCCCGCAGACTTCGCTGATTAGCGCAGATAAAATCTGCGCTAATCAGCGAAGTCTGCGGGAAAAATTACTAAAAAGACTGGCTCTAAAAAGTAAATATTTTAAAAATCAAATAATAACAACAGAAAAAAGGAGCAAAACTATGACTGACATGCTAGAATTTGATGCCCCCAAGCAGCGTGCATCAATCATTAAAGTACTGGGCGTTGGAGGCGGAGGCAGCAATGCCGTATCTCACATGTACCAGCAGGGTATTAAAGGTGTTGACTTTATAATATGCAACACCGATTCGCAGGCGATGGACATAAGCCCGATACCAAACAAAATTCAACTTGGCAACAAAGGTCTTGGCGCCGGAGCCATTCCTGAAGTTGGCCGCAAATCAGCCGAAGAAAACATTGAGGATATTAAAGCCATTTTGGAGAGCAACACCAAAATGCTGTTCATTACCGCCGGAATGGGTGGTGGAACAGGTACGGGCGCAGCGCCTGTAATTGCTCAAATGGCCCGCGAAATGGATATTCTAACGGTGGCCATCGTTACACTTCCCTTCTCGTTCGAAGGCCGTAAAAGGCGCTTACAGGCAGAAAAAGGAATTGAAGAACTGAAAAAGCAGGTGGATACCCTGCTCATTATAAGTAACGAAAAATTAAGGGAAATTCATGGAAACCTCAAACTATCAGAAGCTTTTGCCAGAGCTGATGATATTCTGACCATAGCATCCAAAGGCATTGCAGAAATCATAACAGTAACGGGTTACATCAATGTGGACTTTGAAGATGTGAAAACTGTAATGAAAGACAGCGGTACAGCCATCATGGGATCGGCAACTGCCGAAGGTGAAGACCGGGCAAAAATTGCTGTGCGAGAAGCCCTGGCATCACCCTTACTCAACGATAACAAAATTACAGGCGCCAGCGATATTTTGCTATATATCTCATCGGGTTCCGAGGAAATTACCTTTGATGAAGTTACCGAAATAACCGATTATATCCAAAACGAAGCCGGCCAAAGTGCCGAAGTGATCTGGGGCAACGGTTTTGATGAATCTTTAGGCGCCAAAATCAGTATCACATTGATTGCAACAGGATTTATGTCGCCGGAAGACATAGAAGAAACCACCCTCAACAAAGAAAAAAAGAAAACTGTTTATGCTCTTGGTGATGCGCTTCCCAACGAAAAACAAAGTACGCCGTACGAGCCTGAAATAAGAGAATCAGAACATGTTGATGAGAGCATTTCAGAAATTCAACTGGTAAAAAAGGATGGCAATAGCACACGAACCGAAAATATAACTGATAAAAAGGAAAGCAAACAGCCACTTCCATCACTTTTCGATCAACCTGAAAGTGAAATGAAACGCCCCGATCTTAGGACTCCGGTGCAAGAGGGAATCGCGAAAAATGAGCCCCTTTCCACCACCAATAAAACCAAGGGCAATCTTCGCATCAAACATACCGTGGGTTCGCTTGAAACAGATAATGTAAAACAGGGCGTTGAGCAATCGCAAGTAATGCAAAAGAAAAATGAAGAGCGAAGAAAAAAACTGCTGGAATTCAGTTTTATGTCGGGCAAGGCAAACAAGGACATCGAATCACTTGAAAAGATTCCGGCCTATGTAAGAAAAAATATTGAACTGAAACAAGTGGCGGCTTCATCCGAATCCAATGCGGCGCACTACACACTGGGCGAAGATGAGCATAAAAATATTGAACTGGAAACTAAAGACATCCCATACATCCACAATAAACCGGATTGATCATAAATACATGGACAGGATTTTTTCGTGTTGGATCGCTTGTTCTTCAGTAAATTGTAATGAAGTCTTCAGTCCACAGTGCCGGGCTTCGCCCGTGCCCAGGATTCACGAATCCCGGATTTGCAACATCCCTTGCCTCGCCTATACAAAAGCCTGCACTGGCGGCAAGGCGGGCTCGAAAAATTACGAAAATTGTCCGAAGGACTCCTTTGGAGAAAATTTTCTATTTTTCGGGATTCTCAGTATCATTTAAATAGTAAAAATTATGAGTCTATCAGAGAAAATCAACAACGACATCAAACAGGCCATGTTAGCCCGTGACAAGCGCAAACTTGAAGCGCTGAGAGCCATCAAGGCAAGCCTCCTGCTGGCTAAAACAGGCAAGGATATGAGCTCGGGAGAGATACCGGAAACATTAGAAATGCAGCTTTTGCAACGACTTGTAAAACAACGCAAGGAATCGGCACAGATTTACAAGGAACAAAACCGTGAGGATTTGCTGGAAGAAGAAATGTTCCAGGCCGGCATTATCGAGGCCTATTTGCCACAACAAATGAGCGAAGAGGAAATAACTGTGGTGGTAAAAGAAATAGTTGAACAAACCGGTGCCACAGAGATGAAGGACATGGGAAAGGTGATGGGAGCAGCTTCCAAAAGGCTGGCCGGCAAAGCCGACAATAAGACAATATCAAATATTATAAAAAGTATTCTTCAATAAAATTTAAAGGGGGATTTAGTTTTGCTCAATGAGGCGAACCGTCAGTGGTTCGCCTTTTTTGCATCTGATGGCAAGCATAAAAAACTGATCTTTGCTCTTGAAAAACATGAATATGCCCGAAATCATTTACCGCGATAAACAGCTCATTGCCATCAACAAACCTCATGGCCTGTTGGTACACCGCAGCAGTATTGCAAGCGATGCCACCGAATTTGCAATGCAAATGCTGCGCGATCAAATCGATCAACATGTTTACCCGGCACACCGCCTGGACCGGAAGACCTCGGGGGTTTTGCTGTTCTCGTTGGATAAAACCACCGATTCGCTGATTCAGCATAAGTTTGCCACCGGTAAAATCCATAAAACATATTTAGCCATTGTCCGGGGTTATACTGAAAATGAAGGAACCATCGATTACCCGCTCCGTAAAGAAAACGGCGCTATGCAGGAAGCCGTAACACAATACCTTACCCTTGCCCGGGGAGAGTTAGAATTGCCAACCCAGCAACATCCCACTTCAAGATATTCTCTTGTAGAAGTCAGCCCCGAAACAGGCAGGATGCACCAGATACGCCGCCATTTTGCCCACATCCTCCACCCAATTATTGGCGACAGGCCACATGGATGCAACAAACAAAACAAACTATTTAAAGAAAACTATAACATGACCACCATGCTGCTGCACGCCCTCGAAGTAAATTTTGAACATCCTCATACAAAAGAAAATGTAGTAATCAGAGCCGGATTGAGTGAAGAATTCAAAAGGATGCTTTCTGTGCTATTTATGGAAAGTAACTTTTCAGAAAAGTACATATTAATGCAGGTGCAAGTTCCATGGTTATATTAAACATTCCCTTGAGCGAATTGCAAAAATGGGATACTAACACCAATAGTTGGAAGTTGTATCCCGGCACATATTCGGTGTATCTGGGAAAGAATGCTACGGAATTTTACCTTGAGCAGGAATTTATGATTGAATAAAATCAAGTTTATAATCCCCAGGACGGATTACTATAAAAATATTAATGTATCAAAATAAATTGAAATTCGTTTTTTGTATTTAATTTGTCTTTCTAAAAAAACACAATGTGAGGAAAATGGTGAACAAAGAAACGCAATCAGGGGCTTTGAGATTATGGCAAGACAATCTTGTTCAGGATTATTATATAGATTATTACAATAATCTTACAGCTAAGGAATTAGATCAGGAATTTAGAAAGGATATCAAAATATTTACAAAAGTATTCAGTAAATTATCTGACTCGAAAAAAAAGGTTTTTATTAATTATTTTTCTAATTATATTGAATTCTATTTAGATCAAAAAATTGAAAAAACGATAGATTCTTCATTATACAAAATTCTTAAGCTCACATGACAGAAAAAGTGAACGAAGTTATAATTTATTACTCCTATTGATAGGGATAGTTTTTGTTGTCTTTCTGATTATTTTTTTACAATCAAATGAAGACTTATTAATTAAAATCGTCATTGCTATAATTTCTTTCATTGGAGGTTTTGGTTTTGGGAAAACAACATTTGGCAAGAAGGATTAGTTCACTCATACAAATATGACCAAACTTCCCGATTAGTTAAAGTTTATACAAGAGCATCTTTATTCACCCATTTCTTTCCGGCACTTTCTTTGATTTTTGAAAATAACTCTTGTTATTAGAGATATCAACATACTATGCTTTCTGAAACATGATTTAAACATCAGGAATACAAAATAAATAATCCAAAAATTTTATGTCAAAAAAAATAAACTGGGGTATTATTGGATTGGGCAATATAGCCCATCAGTTTGCCAATGATTTAATGCTTTTTGAAAAAGCAAAACTGCAAGGTGTTGCTTCGAGAAGTCCGGACAAGGCAAGAGCTTTTGCCGAAAAATACAATTCAGTAAAGTATTACGGTTCATACCGTGAATTGGCCGATGATCCGGAAATTGATGCCATTTATATTGCTACACCACATACCTCTCATTTCGAAAATACCATGATGTGCCTGCAGGCCGGAAAAGCCGTATTGTGCGAAAAACCGATGGGCGTAAATTCAGAGCAGGTAAAAACCATGATTAATGAAGCAAAATCAAGAAAGTTGTTTTTGATGGAGGCTATCTGGACAAGGTTTATTCCGGCTACCGAAAAAGTGCTTGAACTTATCGAAAATCAAAGTATTGGGAATATTAATTTTGTACGTGCAGATTTTGGTTTTAAAGCTGATGAAAATCCGGAAGGCAGGGTTTTTAACAAAAAGCTTGGTGGCGGAAGCTTGTTGGATATTGGCATTTACCCCATTTACCTCAGCCTGCTTATGCTGGGTGTTCCCAAAACCATTCATGCTATGGCACGGATGACCGAAACACAGGTTGATAGTTTTTGTGCCATGCTTTTTGATTATGCCAATGGTGGAAAGGCTATTCTGGATTCGACGGTTGAAACTTCAACACCCATCGAAGGCACTATTTATGGAACGAAGGGAACCATAAAAATGCATAGCCCTTTCCACCATTCCAAAAAAATAACGCTTTCACGATTTGAAGCACCTGATGAAGTTTTTGAAATTGACTATACCGGCAAGGGATATTATCATGAAATTGAAGAGGTAACCAACTGTTTAAATGCCGGGATGACTGAAAGCACTAAGCTCCCGCACGGTTTGAGTTTGAATTTGATAAGGATAATGGATCAGGTAAAACAAATCATCGGATTAAAATACGATGCCGACCTATCCTGATCTCAATAAAAAAAACCACTTCCTGAATCGTAGGATCGAAAACATCAACAGTATTTTATTCTTATTTATAAATAATATCTGCAAGAAAACTATTAATGTTGAAAATCAGAATTCACCCCGACCCTAAAGGGAGTTCTGATTTTCAACAGTTTGCTCCCTTTAGGGATGGGGTGAATAAACTGTTGAAAATCTAATTGTTGAGGTTTTCTTGCAGACGCTAAATAGTTTGCTTGCCCCATAAAGTCATTATTGAAAAAGTAATAAAGCCCTCAAAGGATTTGTGATATGAAAGCCATTAAAAGAAAGATTGCAATGCAAGTGCCTGATTCAAAATAGCTAATTTTGCAGGCTTTCATCAAACCTTATATTGAATTTTCACAATGAAAAAAAACGTAATACTTTTTCTACTTCTGGTACTAATTATCCCGATCTTATTATCGGCACAGGAAAAACGAGCAAAAGTTGCAGTAGTTAGTGTAATCGACACAATGCTAACACACGTGTATGGCAACCGTTGGTATTCGAGTGCTTTTGAAAAGGATGTTTATAACTATGGCGACGAAACCATCAAAGGACTGACTTCTATTCTGGGAGATGCAAATTTGGAGGTGATCGAGGTTGACATGCCTGCATGGATTAATAAAATGTCGCTATTTAATGTGTTTGGAAAGCCATCGAAGCAAATGGAAAAATGGTTTCAAATACTAAAGAATGATCTCGATGTAGATTTTTTGGTGATGGTGGTAAAAAAATTTGAACCAGAAAACAAGATCAGCCACCGTTTTTTGAATGGCAAACAATATGGTATTGCTACCTACACCAAATACCCCGATGCTATAAATATATTTTCATTTGTAGGTTATCATATTTTTAGTGTTGAAAAATCCGAAGAAATCAAAATTAACAACAATCACGATCAATACCTGTTGATGGATTTGCGGCTGGATAAGCGCATGACTAACCGCGAATTAAAAGACCTGCCTCAAAAATACCTTGATCTCACCCGCGATAAAATGAAACAAATTGTGAATACACGAAACGTAGAGATTAAACGTTCGCTGCTGGAGTATTTAAATCAATAATTATTTAGGTACGTAATATTTCTGATTTAGTAAAATGCACAAATTTATTTTTCAACAAAACAAAAACACAAATTCTATACAAAATATGAAATACTTATTAAATTTCACAATGCTATTGATGGCAGGTTTGGTAATTTTTTCCTCATGTAAAAAAGATGACGACACTGCGGCTAAACAAGCCGAAATTGATGAGCAAATCATAATGGATTACCTTGCAGCCAACAACATTGATGCGCAACGTGATGCTTCGGGCTTGTATTATTTAATTACCGATGAAGGCACAGGAGACCAGCCAACCATAAATTCTACAATAGAATTATACTACAAAGGGTATTTTACCGATGGCAGCATTTTTGACCAAAGCACCCAGGGGCCAACAACCAATCCTTTGCGAAATTTTATTACCGGCTGGCAAATCGGAATTCCTTTTATTAAAGAAGGAGGTTCAGCAACTTTATTTATTCCGTCAGCTTTAGCTTATGGCACCACTGGCAAGGGCTCAATTCCCTCAAATACTGTTCTCATTTTCGATATTGATTTAATTGGTGTTTTGTAACCTTTTTTTGAAAATGAAAATTTGTATTTACTGTTCTTCCAGCGCAACAATTGATCAATCCTATTTTGTAGCAACTGAAAAGCTTGCCCGGATTCTGGTAAAAGAAAACGTTGAAATAGTATTTGGTGGCGGAGCTATTGGATTGATGGGCAAACTTGCGGATACTGTCATTGAAACCGGTGGGAAAATTAAGGGCATCATGCCCAAATTTATGAACGAAGTGGAATGGGCGCATAAGGAAGTATCTGATTTTGAATTCACCCAAACCATGCACGAGCGTAAGGCTAAATTTCTGGAAGGTATTGACGGTTTGATTGCCCTGCCGGGTGGTAGCGGAACGCTGGAAGAGTTGCTCGAGGCTATAACTTTGAAAAGGCTGGGAAAATTTACCAAACCTATTATCATTTTGAATACTAACAAATTTTATGACCCCCTGAATGAAATACTAACCGGCATGGTTGCTGAGAATTTTATGGATAAAAGACATTTAAAAATGTGGACTTTTGTTGATGATCCTGAGCAAGTTTTGGATGCCATTAAAAATGCAGAACCATGGGACGAAAATGCCATAACTTTCGCCACCAACAGATAAACTTATGAAAATCCATCACATAGCTATATGGGTAAATGATCTGGAAAGAGCAAAAGAATTTTATACCAAATATTTTGGATGTGTTGCTGGTGAAAAGTACTCCAATCCGATAAAACATTTTACATCCTATTTTCTTTCATTTGCTGATGGTGCATGCATTGAACTAATGAAAAAACCTGATATTCTCTCACCCGAACAAAGTGAGAAAATTGGATATACCCACCTTGCCATTGAAGTGGGAAACCGTAAAGATGTTGACAATCTCACCAGGACTCTTGAAATAGATGGATACATAATTGCAGGACAGCCACGCACCACTGGTGATGGCTATTACGAAAGTGTAATCCTCGATCCCGAAGGAAACCGCGTTGAACTGCTGGCAAGCCCATAGTATTTTGATTCATTCGCAAATCCAGGTATTTATCCAGTACAATTATCTCATTTTGCCGCTATTGTTTGCCTATCACACGCCCGGCGATATTAGTTTTTATGCCAATGCAGGGCCGTATTTCGGATTGCTACTCAGCAATATGGTTTATTATGAAGAAACAGATTCATCTCCCGGACAAAAGGAAGATTTTACCAGCGAAACCAACACGATCGATTTAGGACTTTCGTTAGGTGTTGGAACAAACATTACCTTATCAGAAGATTTATTATTGGGTATTGATATTAAAAACAACCTTGGTCTTACCAAAACCATCGGTTCTTCAAAAACCAATTCGCTGGGTTTATTGATTGGTTTGAAATACAAATTATAGAAGGAGGATTTTTTTCATCGTATAGCCAAAAGGTCGCCAATGGAGAAGATTTAGAAACCCTGACCGGCAATTTACAAATCAACCATTCTTTTTACATTTTCCTAAGTGCTCCTTTGTGTGCTTAGTGCCTCAGTGGTAAGCTTCATATTGCTATCACTCAGACACTCAGGGCATGAAGATTCACTAAGATGCATTTTTTACAATGCTATATTTACTTTTAAGTAAAGATGTTAAATAAAATCAGCAAGCAATTTTTTAAAACAAAACACCCCGAATCAAATTTTGACCCGGGGTGTTTTTTAGTTTTTAGATTTGAACTTACAAACCCTTCAATCTTTTAAAGATATTTATTGAACCAAAATTTTTCCGGAAGAATTGGATTGACTGTTATTGGACAAGTGATAATAATACAAACCATTATTCACTCTTGCACCATTGGCATTTTTCAAATCCCAATTTAAAACCTGATTTCCTGATGATAAATTATTGAGGTCAAATAACTGGACAAGTCTGCCCAATTCATCATAAATTTTGAGGGAAACATCCGAATTCTCTTCCAAGTCAAATTTTATTGCAGTGCTTGCTGTTGCAGGATTTGGATAAGCTATAGATACAAAATTCGCTGTCTGTCCAAAAGCCTCCTTAATGTCGGTGATTGTAGAAATACCCAACAAAAAGTCAACCATTTCAGCCATCAGGTATGGTTTCATACTCAGGCTGTCGCCATCGCGTAAAGCCCCGAAGGTCATGGTGGAGGCAATTACTCGGTACGAATCAGCTGCATCATATAAAAACATGCGGGCATATCCGTCATCCGACCTGTATAATTCTTCGCTTTCGGTAGCTACCAGCCTATCAACACTAAATTGTGGTGAAACACCACCATCGTACTTAATATTTATATCGTCAAGCAATTTATCATTCACTCCTGCAATCATATCAAACATATCTTCTATACCATCATCCAGGAATTTAACACCAAGTATTTCAAGGAAATCAGTTCCGTGAAGGTCAACGCCAAGGTTAACACTTTCGATGTAAAGACTACCATTTTGGTTTTGAAGATAATCAATCAGCGTGGCCTGGTCTGTTTCGTTTACAGTACCGGGCGGGGTATTGCCTCAGCTCAGGCAGTAATTCCCCATCGTGGTCACTACAAGGTCGTATTCCTGCAGGTCATCAGGCAGGGAAGTTACAAAATCAATGCTGATGCCACATACCTGGAAAGCTTTTTGCAAACCCTGATGTGGTTCCTGCAACATGCCTGTTTCGGGGTTTTCCACGGAAGCAATGCCATTGTCGTTATCCCAAAATAAAATATTGTAATCTTCGTCAGGTTCAACACGTAAAAATCTACCCGAAGAATTATTATTATTCACAAACTGATCTGTTTGAGATTCTACACTTGCATACAAAACGGTGTTATGGGCAAGATCTGAAGCCCAGTCAATTGTAACAACACCTACATCGCCAGAATTAAGCTCACCATTAAAATAGCCTGTAGCAAGAATTTCATCGCTCTTTGCACTAAAAAGATGTACAGCAAAATCGCTTTCGGAGTTTAAGCCCTGGTTTTTAACATCAACTTCCCAAGTACCGGTTTCCATCATATCAAGGTTTGTAGGCCCTGCAATTTCCATGGCACAAAGCTCGTGGTCGAACCAGGTAGTAAGATTTACATTAAAAATAAACCAGCCCCATAAAGCGCTGGTGGATGCACCATAAGAGCGCAGACGCAACTTAACGCTTTGACCAACATAATCATCCAGTGAAAGGGTGAGGTCGGTACCCGAAAAATCGCCCCATGGACCATCAGTCAGGTTATGTATCCAAATTACATCTTCCTGGTCACCGGAAACAACAGAAATTTCACATTTTTCATCAGTAGTGTTCGATAGGTAAACATCAAGAAAAAGTGAAATAATAATATCTCCCCCGTTATCAGGAACCTGAAATTCGGGGGTGAAGGTTGAGAAATCGTAATCATCAACAATGGGGTAGTAATAGAGCATTAAATAGCCATCTTCCTGCGTCCAGTTACCCTCCATTTCCCAGTCGCTGACCGGATTCATAAAATCCTCGTCAATAATTGCGGTCTGAGAAAAAGCGGTAACCTGCACTGCAAGAAAAAGCATAAGCAAGTAAAAGAGTTTCTTCATAATTTAGAAAGTATTTAAATAATTAGCTCACAAATCTAACTATTTACATGTATTGATAGGAAATATTAACAGTTTTTTGTGATATTGGAATGAAGATAGGGAAATAGTTGCTTAAAGTGATTAAAAAAAAAGGTTGTTAATCTATCGACTAACAACCCTGATTTTTGTTGGCGGTCCGGACGAGACTCGAACTCGCGACCTCCTGCGTGACAGGCAGGCATTCTAACCAACTGAACTACCGGACCAAATTTTATTATGAACTAACTTTTGAACTTGTAACTTTCAAAAGCGGTTGCAAAAATACACTTTTTTTTATTCTACAAAATTTTTTTTCAATTTTTCCTGAATTTTTTTTCAAGGATGCCCGGCAAATATTAATAGATTGTTTTCCGAAATTTCGGGACTACCAATGACAAGTATATGAATGGAGTTGGGGTACACCTTGTGAGAGAGACCCCCGCCTTGCTCGCCTTGCTGGCGAAGCGGGCCGCTAATGATAGCAATGGTACTGGCGAGGCAGGCTCGCCTCGCTGCGAGGCAGGTCTCAGTCTCCACCAGCCGGTGGACCCTTCGAGGTGACAGAGCTTTGGCAGGTTTCTTTCACCCCATTCACAACCCGGGGCTTTGTCATTTCGATGCCGCACATGCGGCAAGAAATCTTTTCCCTTTTGTCATCTCCTCGTTATGCCCAAAAACTTTGGGTGAACTCTCGAAATGATAGGGGGAACTATAATATTTATGTTGATCTTCGCTTTAATCACTTAATTGTTAAAATTGGATAACAACGACCGATATATCCTCAGCCTTATCTCCTCACAACTTAAAAGGAAAAAACCTACAGCCTAAACCTAAGAACTCCCGCCCCATTTGTTAAAATTCAAATAGTTATCTCACTATTGTCGTAATTCAATATGTCGCAGTAGAATCTTTGACTTATTCATTTTTTCTTTGTGTTTCTTTGTGTCTTGGTGGCTATTTCTTATAAAATTGCCACCAAGACTCCAAGTCTCAAAGGTTCACTAAGTGTATCTGATGCGACATGAAAACTATGCCAAGTCAGGAGTTCTGAACATATAAGGCATTGGCTTGTGTTAAAACCCTCGTTGCCTTACAGCCTCAAAAATTACGATGGCTGCCGATGTTGAAACATTTAACGAATCGGCAATGCCCGCCATGGGTATGATGATGTTTTGCCCGGAGGCTTCCAGCCATTGTTCAGATAATCCGGTTGCTTCCGTTCCCATCACAATAGCCGTAGCTTGTGTATATTCAATTTTGGTATAGGGTAAGGAGGCAGTAAGCGCTGTACAATAAATTTGGATTTTTTGGGATTTAAAAAAATGGATAAGCTCGCCGGAAGATGCCACAGCAACAGGTACCGTAAACAGGCACCCGATGGATGAACGAATTACATTCGGGTTGTAAATGTCGGTGTGGGGATCGCAAACTATCACTGCATCAACAGCAGCAGCATCGGCAGTGCGCAGGATGGCTCCAAGATTTCCTGGTTTTTCCAAAGCCTCAAGGACAATAATCAAAGGATTCACTTTCAAAGTGAGACTTCCCAGCTTATGATCTTTTTGTCTTGCCAACACCAGCATTCCACCGGTATTTCCGCGGTAAGTTAGTTTTTCAAATAATGCGGGACTAATCGAAAAAACTTCGGTAACATCCGAGACGAACTTTTCAAGATCAGTTTGAGGAATCATTTCAAGTACAAAAAAGATGGTAGTAAATTCATATCCTGCCTGGTGTGCCCGTTCAATTTCTTTTGGGCCTTCCAAAACAAAAAGACCCTGGCTCTCCCTTTCACGATGTTTTTGCAAAAGCTGGATATTTTTGATCTTAGGGTTTTTGGCGCTTGTCAGGTGTTCGGTTACTTTCAACATTTTAATTCTATTATGGAGAAACTATTTAGTGATGTTTCCCGCAGATAGCGCAGATTCTCGCAGATAAAATCCGCGTAAATCAGCGAAATCAGCGGGAAACTTTTTGGGTACACACGATCTATTGTTGGTTTTTAAAGTCGACATTTTTTTAATTTAAGATTAATCCCGCATGTGCGGGAATCGTCCGAAGGACTCCAACGGAGGAGATTGTAGATTTTTCTGAATATCACCAACATCTTAAATCAAAAATCGATAATCTGATATCTTATATCTTTTTAAACACCCCAATAGTTTGATACTAATTAATTTCATGGTAGTTAAGTTCTGCCATTAAAGATTGGTTTTTAATTGATTGATAAAATTCGTTTAAGTCATCATCTTTTAAAAACGCAAAACATTTCTCCTTTTTCACCTTATCCTGCAACTCTAAAAAGGCTCCATCAGGAATGGTAAATCCAAGAAACTTAAACAGCTTTTCGCTTTCAGATTTAAAATCATGAACCAAATCTTCATAGCAAATATGATACGTATCAAAACCCGTGGTTTCCTCAACATTCATTTCTTTATTCAGGTATTGATTCCACAGTTGAAAACTCTCTTCCAAATTTTCAGTGCGCAAGCTAAGGCGGAATAATTTTTCACTGCTCAACCTTCTTTCCAGATTGCGGCGCTTCATACGTTTAAAAATGCCATCAGAAACCGATTCCCTGAATTCCTGATTTTGTATTTTGAGACTTGCAGCCACATCCATTGGGTTTCGATAAACATGAATTATTCTTGCCTTGGTAAATATTTTCTTCCATATTTCAATGGTGAAGGTATTGAGCGGATCGGCCCAAGCCCAGTCGAAATCAAATTTGTCAACCCTGGAATACTTTCGCCTGGTTTCATCGAGGAATGGTTTAAGATGCCTTCCTTTTAAATGTCCTTTTAACGACTTTGCAATCCTAAGCGAAAAATCCTCATCAACAAAATCGAAATTACAAGGATTGTCCCAGGTAGCTCCGGCTTGTGCAAACATCCATTTATTGAGTTTCCCGAAAAGTTCTGAATTTCCATTTTCATTCAAATCATTACCCATAAATATTCCGGCATGACTTAGCATCTCCGAAACCAGGTCGGTTCCTGATTGATACATTCCAATAATAATAACAGGTTGTTTCATGATGTTGATGTCTTAAATTTTATCAAAGGTAATAATTTAGACTCTTAAAAAACCACTAACGCTAACATGTTAACGATATTTTTGCTGCTGTTTTTTCCCTGAAAGGCTTTTTTCTCTCAGGGAAAAATTTAGTACCTTTTCTCTAATATTCTGCCATTTTTTGGCAGAATATTAGAGAAAAGGTACTAAAGCAAAATTTAAAATGCATTGTCGATAATATGAAAGGTAGGTGAATAATAAAGCTCTAAATTGCAAAATATGCATTTATAAATTTTGCCGACTAACTTATTGCCAGATTATCAGTCCTGTCCGCCCACCGATGGATTGTCGGGTTAAATGAACATACTAACACTGTTTAAAATTTACTCAAGCCCCTGCACGGGAATGATTCTTCAAAGGATTTACAAAACTGAATCCGGAACTATTTTTATTCAGCTTATTTTGATAAACAAACTCACATTGTAAAAAACAAGTACTTTTTTCATTAGCAGAAAACAAAGCAACAAAATGCTTTGCAAAGATAAGCGGCAATGGCCAAACCAAAGCAGATTGTCGCGATGAAGGAAACCGAAGAGAGGAACCTTCCAAATAAAACGCAGGCTGGATTGTCCGGCATTTTTTGTGCCCTGAAATCCCCCAAGCCCACCCTAATTTAAAACCATTCCTAATAAAATAACATCTAAGCATTCCCAATAAAATAATTCCTACATTTGGTGGCCTAATGAAAATTTTGTCGCAAATGAAGAAGATTAACTTTGAATCAGTATGATAAGAGCAGATGAAAACACTTACACTAAAAACAATAAAACTTTTACATATCCGCTGCATGATGTCGGATATGATGGGAAAACATGAGCACATAAGAAGTATGCTTTATGCTAAAAAAATCACAGTATGACAGATAAGGAGATATATAAATCAGCGGTTGATTTTTTGTTATCATTTAAAGAAGTGACAAAATCTGACCTTAAGAAGCACTTGGTCTCTGAGTTTGAAAAGCCAAACGATTTGAAAATTATTTACAGAAAATTATGTGAATCCGCTCAAAACAAACAAATGAGCTCGAAAGTTATTGGGAATTCGATAGGTGGAATTGAAAATCTAAAATTTGTATTGTTTGATTTTGACCCACACAAAGTTGTAGAAAAATTCAATAAGTCAGATGCAGAAAAATTGTTAAATGAGGTTCGTGAAAAATTAAAACCAACTGGACAAATCAGAACAACTAATAGGAGTTTATGGCCGCAATTTTGTCAATCAGTTATTGACTCAGCACATTTTTTAAGTGCCTTTGAGAAAGCGGAAAAATTTTATGATTGGGCTAATTTTTTCGCAAATGACACTAAGGCAAAACCTGCGCTTCCTCTTATGATAAGCATTGAAGTTTCAGGAATTGGCTTTCCTTTAGCTTGTGATTTTTTAAAAGAATTGGGATTTGATGAATATGGCAAACCTGATGTCCATTTAAAAGATATTTTTAAAGCACTTAATATAATTGACCCAAAAGAAAAATCTGTAACTAAGCAAGATTATTCGACACTAAAAGCGATTGACAGAATTGCAAAAGCAAATAATTTGACATCTTATGCGGTTGACAAAGTATTTTGGCTAATTGGAAGTGGAAACTTTTATTTGACAAATAAGAATATTGGAAGACAGAAACTAGAGTTTATAAAACGAATAATGAATTAAGAATAAAGCAATAAAGCACAAAGGCATAACAGGAAATCATGGCACACAGCCGCATAGCGGTCATCTTGAAAAATGATCCCGTCCCGATAGCCATCGGGAGCTATCGGGAGAAAAGGAAACATACGAATCTCTAAAAACCTTCCTGCAAGTGAACGGTTGCCAGTCATGCTTTTTGAAATGTAAAACCAACTTTTATTGAGTAGTTTTGTTTCCTGATTAAAAATAGTTGATGTTGATTGACACACACGAAAATTGAAAAAGCAAATATGACCTTTGAAAAGACATACGAAGTCCAAAAGGATATGCAACTGATTATCCAACTGCCCGAAAGGTTTATATCTAAGAAGCGGGTAAAGGTAATCGTTGAGGAAATTAGTGAAAGCCGGCGGGAAAGCATAAAGCTGCTCAGAAAGGCATCCAAAGATCCATTGTTTCTTTCAGATATAGGCCAGGATTAAAGCATCTGATCTCTAATAAGCATTCCCTTACTTTGCCAGTCAATTAGCAAAACCAATGAGGACAAAATCCCTGTCGGGAAACAGATTAAATGCTTGGATGTAGGCCAGGGCAACAAAAAAAGCCGCATGGTGGCCTGGACTTTCCTACAGAAATCGCAGCGCGATGAATGGGTGAAAGGGTGGGGATAAAACATTCCTCAACAATCATTTTCTTACCTTTTGCTAAAGCTGAGGAAGTATCCTTCTCAATGAAATAGTTTGTTAATTTTGGCTTTTAAAAAGGAGACTTCAATAAAATGAAACACGCGGCATTTACTCGAGCTAACGATATCCACCACAGCAAACTATTGGGCAGCCAGCTTTTCGGGAAGGATTACAAGCTCACCAGTAAAGTGAAAAGCCTGCTTGGTAGCATTTTGTGCATGAGACGAAAGTTTCGGTGCACCGTCAACGCTTCTCTTGCAAAAATCAAAAACCCATTAGATTGTTTTTCCGGATATAAAGTAAATGTTATCAACTTGTTACAAGAATGAAGATAATAGTAAATATAGTTAACTTAACTTTACACAGACGTTATGCACAAGGTTGAAAAGATTGCATCATGTTGATTTTAACCATGATTTGATAATTCCTACAAATATGAATATAAACTCAGATTCAAAAGAAAAAGGCAAACATAAAAAGACTACGATTAATTCTTTGGGAGAATTTGTTGATTTTATTACTAGCTTATCATCAAACGGGAAAATAATATTTCGAGGTCAAATTAATGATAAACCATTGGTTCCTGCTGTTGGAAGAAATAAAGAAAGAGAAAAATTTTTCAATAAAGAAGATGAAATTATCGAGACATTTAAAAGAGAAGCAATTCCACATATAAAATTCCCTGTGAATAATGACTGGCAATGGTTAGCAATTGCTCAACATAATGGAATTCCTACAAGATTATTAGACTGGACATTAAATCCATTAGTTGCTCTTTGGTTTGCTGTCAAATATTCTGACGAAAATCCAGAGAATCGGATAGTTTGGGCATTTTACTACAATGAATCTGATGATAGAGTTGATACAAATAAATTTGGAAGTCCGTTCTCAATAGAAAAAACTTTTGTGTATTTCCCCGAACATATTTTTCCATATATTCAAGCACAATCAGGTTTGTTTACTGTCCATCACAGATTAAAAGACACTAAAGATTTTGTTCCATTAAACAATATTGAAGATTCTGACCTACTTTTAAGAAAGATTAAAATACCACGTAAAATAGTTCCTGCAATTCGTCATCAATTGGATAGAATTGGAATTAATTCTGCGACCTTATTTCCTGGTTTAATTGGAATTAAGGACAAAATAATTTATGATTACAGACTGTGCGATGATGAATTTAAAAAGAATAATTAAGAAAAACCCAGTGCATAACAAAGTGCATATTTCAGAGCGTGGTCGGTACGTTAATCAACTGCGGATTCTCGCATCACAGTTCAGTCCTATCGGACATGAACGTTCTCCGAAATCCGATCCGCAACATGCACCAACCGTTAGCGGCAAGGCGAAGAAAGACTGGTTATTAAATTATAAACTGATGACAATAAATTTTTAAAAATTAAAATATACTGATATGGAAATCAAATTAATTAGAGAGAAATTAACGGATATTATTTGTTCGGATGAACTACATGACAATTGGGTAAACATCCTTCAACACACAAATCCAGGTAATTATGGAGTAGAAGATATTGAAATATGTATGGATCCTAATAATATCTGGGTTAACATTCCGGAACGAAATTTCACATTTAAAAATGCTGAAATCTCGTTTAGTGCAAGACTTGGTGGGTCAAGCGAAAAAAATGGTTATGATGCTAATTTCAGCAAGACAATATCAGGTCAAGGACAGTTTGAATTTGTTCAGAACAGCAATGATTTAAAATTTACTGAAATAAAAATAAATGAATCATTAGATTTGTATTGAAATTGTGGCAAAGAAGAAACAAAATAGTAAAGAAGTTGCCTTTCAAGATGGTATTATTGATACTGAATCTAATTTACCCCTGCCCTATGTATTTTACCCAGGATATTATGGTGCTTTCTTGGGATTTTCGGAAAAAGAGAATACTCAAATCTATTTTTGTTCCTGTTCAAGAACAGCAATTACAAATTACATTAAATTTAAAATAAGGTACGGAGAGCGTCTAAATTCAGACATGGAAAAAAATTTTGTTTTATCAAAGGCAAAGTTTCCTGCAGGCATAATAAAAAGTTTAATGCTAGAATACAAAAATTCAGGGGACGATGTAATACAGGATGTAAAGGACTTAATTGTTAAATATAAGAATTCAGCAGAAAAGATAATTAACAAATTAAACTTCAAAGATGAAATATGCCATGAATGTAATAAACAAACCCCCAAATATTGTTATTGCAATCCAATGTATGGTGGAGTTTTCGAGCAAAATTATGGTTGGTATATAAATAAACAATCATATGAATATGGAGTAATGCCAGTAGCTTTTAAAATTCTTGAAGATATTTGTCAAGATGAAGTTTTTAGTTTATTAGAAATTAGCAAAAAAGAATATGTCGAGAGATATAATCACTTCTCAAATACAGATTTAATAATGGCCAAAGCTAATGATAGTGATTTTCAAAAAATTACAAGAAAAATAAGGAACGTAATTGAAAATGAAGTAAGAGTTAAATTTGGATTTAAAAAGGTTGGAGAAGCTTGGGCAAATGAAACATTGCTTTATCAAATAGTGAGTGAAATTTATCCTGATTATAGAATCATCCGACATTATCGTCCTGAATTTTTAAATTTTCTTGAATTAGACGTTTACATTCCTAAACTCAAGTTAGCATTTGAATACCAGGGGATTCAACACTTTGACCCAATTGAGCATTGGGGTGGCAAAAAATCTTTAGAACAAGTAAAACACAGAGATAAAATTAAAAAAGGACTCTGTAAACAAAATAACATTAAACTAATTTATATCTACTACTACGAAGAAATAAGCAAAGAATTATTAGAAGACAAAATAAACTTAATATATAGCAACACATGATATGAATGAACCCCCAGCCCATAACAGGCAGTATATTTTATTGCCGAGATAGTGCGGATTTTAGCGTTTCTGCATCTACTAAGCTTTTATGCAACTTGACAGGACAATGTTTCTAAATTGGCAACAAAAACATACCACCAACCGTTAGCGGCAAGCAAAACAGACACATCAGCATAACAACATAAAATGAGTGAAATAGCAACAAAAACAACTTGGCAAAACCACCCGATTGACAACCCGAAACGAATTAACATTGACATACTGTTTACTGACAAACAGTTTTCAAAAATGTCCAATGGCCTTATTCCTCAGCAGATGGAGGACAAATGGTTTGTTTATTATGAGAATGACTGGCTTTACTTTCACCGTTCTTGGACAGGCTTCGGATTGTATAAAGCAAAACTTAACAAAGAAACCGAAGGCTATTCTATAAAAGAATTTTGGGCGGAAAGAAATCAAGAAAAATACAAAAATGAAAACGACCAAACCGACATTGAAACTTTCTCATTTCTAATTGCAAGAGGACTTTTAGGAATTGACATTAATCAAATTTATTCCAACCGAAATATTAATTCAGAAACAGATGCAATTAAAGGTTGGAGCAGTTTTGGGAACATGCTTTTTACAAATCAACTAGTTGATTATTCTGATAAAATTAAATCTGTGCTTTTTGGTGTTGCAGTTGGCGACGCACTTGGCGTTCCTGTTGAGTTTAACAGTCGGCAAACTATTAGTAAAAACCCTGTAACTGACATGTCTGGTTACGGTACTTATAATCAACCGCCAGGTACTTGGTCAGACGATAGTTCGTTAACTTTTTGCCTTGCAGACGCAATGACAAGCGATTTTGATTTAAACACAATTGGGAAAAACTTTGTGAAATGGGTTTATGAAAACTTCTGGACACCGAGAGGAAATGTTTTTGATATTGGAACAACAACACGACAGGCCATTGACCGACTGGCTAAAGGAGAGCGACCAGATTTAGCAGGAGGATTTGATGTTTCGTCAAACGGTAACGGCTCTTTAATGCGAATATTACCATTACTGTTTCACATAGTGGATAAACCAATCAATGAACGATATGAAATCACAAAACAGGTTTCTTCTATTACACATGGACATATTCGCTCAGTAATTGCTTGCTTCTACTACCTTGAATTTGCCCGACAAATTTTTATAGGAAAGGACAAATTTGAAATTTATAAAGACTTGCAAACGGAAATTACAAGCTATTTATCAGGTCTTTCCATATATTCAACAGAAATTGCGTTGTTTGTCCGATTGCTCAAACAAAACATTTACGAACAGAAAGAAGAAAACATTTTTAGTAGCGGTTATGTATTGCATACGCTTGAAGCGAGTATTTGGTGTTTATTGACAACTGAAAATTACAAAGACGCAGTTTTGAAAGCGGTAAACCTGGGAGACGACACCGACACAACCGGAGCAGTTACAGGCGGACTTGCAGGTTTACTTTATGGATTTGACAATATTCCTGAAAAATGGATAAAACAAATAGCAAGGTATGACGATATTGAAAATTTGGCTGAACGACTTGGAGACAAGATTGCCAGCCGCTAACAAACAAATTAAAACATGATAAAACAAAGCCCTTATCGAAATATTTTCATGTACTATAGAGGTGCTTCAGTAGATCAAACTCAAGCTGATCGACAATTAGAAGATAACATTACAAAATCCTTGATCAACTTATTTGAACATTCAGATAAAAACCTATTAAAGGAATTCTTAAAGAGCATTGGTATAATTATTTCTCCTGATAATGTTACTTTTGATTTACAGGTTGCAATTCCGGGAAGTCGGCCAGATGCTCTCATTCGTGCCAATGAATGTGATATTTATATTGAATCAAAATTTGTAGCTCCTTTTGATGGTGGTCAACTTCAAAATCACCTGGACAACATAGAAGGATATCTGCTTTACATAAGCAAGGAAAAGTACAAAGAAGAAATTAAACAGAAATATTGTGATGTTATCTTTTTAACCTGGACCGAGATCGCCACCTTCATAATAAAAGAGAGTGATAATACTTATCCGGAAAATACTATAACAAATTTTCTATCTAAACAATACATCAATTTTATGGAGGAATTAAACATGATACCTTTTAGAGGTTGGACGAATCGGGATTTTGAGTCATTTCTGGTTACAGATAATCAGAACGCAATAATAGCGGAGGATGAGAGGAAACGAGTTAAAGAGAAGCTCGAACAATTTTTAAATGAATCCAAAGAAAATATTGATCAAAAATGTGATTTTTACAAAGATTGCAAATTGCATATGGGCTACCTGGACAAAGAACATGTATGGTGTGCAATTAAATTTAGTGATGGTAAGCTAATAAATCAAATTCATGTAAGCGTGATCATGAATGCTTATAATTTTAGTATTGGCATCCAGATAGAAGGTCATCAGCCTACGCAAAAAGGGATTAAGAAAATTAAAAATGACAAAGAAAAATTTCAAAAAATTCTGGAAAAACTCACTGATTTTAATTATGTTATAAGAAAACGCTTCCAAATTCAAGCTTCTAAATGGGATAGTGATGTTGTTGCACAAATCGCCTTAGGACAAGAAATAACAAATGACGACCTTGATTACATCGTTAAAAAGATGGAAAAATATGATTATGTAGAATTGCGTATTGCAAGAATTTTTGAAAAACATAAAGTAATTGGCAAAGGAGAAAAATTTATTGAGGACTGTGCTGACTCAATAGTCATTTTAAATGAGATTATACAATTTTTGGAATAAGTCTTTCCGAATTTTTTTTTAGTAAACAACAATAACCATGAGACAACTTGGCTTCATTACGAGAAAATAATGGCTACGACCACGTAACAGCAAACCGTGCCTCACAGCCAGTTAGCGGTTTTATAGAAAAATGATCCCGATAGCTATCGGGAGAAAAGGAAACATTCTAATTTTTAATAAACTTCCTGCAAGTGAACGGCTGCGAGCCATATTTGCGGAACGCTGACAACCATAGAAAAGAATAATATCTCAACAAAAAAAATATCAATATTTTGAAACACGTAAACTAATTAGTTAACTTTGTCGAATGATTAGAAAAATTGTTTCTTACAAAACTTACTTCGTTGATTTTTATAAATCGCAAGAATTAAAAGTGCAAGAAAAAATTGAATATGTATTAGATTTGGTGAGATTCGAAAAACAAATTCCTGAGAAATTTTTTAAAAATCTGGAAAACACAAATGGGATTTCTGAAATACGTGTAATTACAACTTTTAAAAATATTAGAATTCTTTGTTTCTTCGATAAAGGACAATTAGTTGTTTTGACAAATTGTTTTCTCAAAAAATCTCAGAAGACTCCAAGAAAGGAAATTAAAATGGCAGAGAAATTGAAAAAAGAATATATAAACGAAAAATATGGAGGGAAATAAAATGAAGAATATTACAGATTTTGAAGATGTTTTATTAGAAAAATATGGTGAAAAAGGAACTGCATCCAGAGACAAATATGATGCTGATTCTTTAGCATTTCGACTTGGAGCTATGCTTAAAGTGGCAAGAAACGATGCAATGATAACTCAAGATGAATTGGCACAAAGAACCGGAACAAAAAAAAGCTACATATCTAGAATTGAAAGGGGACAAAGTGATATTCAAATTTCAACTTATTATAAATTGATCGAGATTGGATTAGGAAAACAATTAAATATTTCGATTGGATAATAATAAACTACGGATGGAAACAGCAAATATAGCCCACAGCCGGTTTGCGGTTTTATAGAAAAATGAGTAGAAAAGGAAACATACGTTTCACTAAAAACCTTACTGCAAGTGGGCGGCTGAGAGCCAACTTTGCGGAACGTTATTGCCAATGGTAGGGACGACCGAACAGCAACTGAAGATGATTGAAAAGTTCATCCGAATCATTAAAACTTGCATTATCTGCAAGTTTTAATGATTTAGTTAGTACATTTGCACTATGAGTAATTACACAAATCGTAAAGAATACATTAGCAAATTATTGGCATACAAAGATAAAGACCTTATAAAAGTGGTGAGCGGCTTACGCAGAAGCGGCAAAAGCACCTTGTTTGAACTTTATCGTCAAACGCTATTGCAAATGAGGGTGCAAGCCAGACAAATAGTGTTTTTAAACTTTGAAGATTTTGAACTACGCAAATTTCTTAACGACTTAGATGCTTTGTATGCACACATCATCAGTCAGTTAGATTTGTCAAAGCCCTGCTATGTTTTTTTAGATGAGGTGCAAAATGTTAACGAGTTTGAGCGTTTGGTGGACGGTTTGTTTGTAAAACCTAATATAGATGTTTACATCACAGGCTCAAACGCTTTTTTGCTGTCAGGTGAATTAGCAACGCTTTTAAGTGGTCGCTACATCAAAATTTCTATTTTGCCTTTTTCATTCAAAGAATACTTATCGGCCCGCACAATCGACACATCGAACAAATACCTCAATTATGAAGCCCTGTTCTTTGACTATGTAAACGAAACATCATTGCCTAAAGGTGTTGAATTGCGTGAGGGCGGTTTCGATAAGATATACGAGTACTTAGAAGCCATTTACGCCACTATTATAGAAAAAGACATCACACAACGACACCAAATAAACGATAAACGAGCATTTGGCAACATTACAAAATTTGTAGCTTCCAACATTGGAAACCCGCTTTCGCCCGGTAATATTGCAAAAGCATTAAAACAAGACGGACAAAACACACACAATACCACCGTTGAAAAATACTTGGAATATTTAGTAGCAAGCTTTATATTTTACAAAGTAAACCGCTTCGATTTAAAAGGTAAAAAACAGTTGGCAACTCAAGAAAAATACTATTTAGTTGATGCAGGTTTGCTCAACATTTTGGCGGGAAAAGAACGCACTACGGACAGAGGACATATATTAGAAAATGTTGTTTATCTTGAACTGCTTCGCAGGGGCAACAAAATTTGGACAGGTACAACACGAAACAATGAAGTTGACTTTGTGTGCAAAACCACGACAGGCGACATTGAATACTATCAGGTTGCCTGGCAAATGACGAGTGAAAATACAGCAGAAAGAGAGTTTGGTGCATTAGAAAAAATCAACGACAATTACCCTAAATTTTTACTCACCACAGATTCTTTTACACAAAACAGAAGCGGTATAAGACATTTGAACGTTTTTAACTGGCTACTTGACAGGGATGAAAAGTAAGAATAACTACTGACCACGACAGCAAATCATGGCACACAGCGGGTTAGCGGTCGTCTGGAAAAATGATCCCGATAGCCATCGGGAGCTATCGGGACGGGAGCTATCGGGAAAAATAGAAACATACGAATCATTAAAAACCACCATGCAAGTGAACGGTTGCGAGCCATCTTTGCGAAACGTGGGGCATAAAATCCAGAAACAACCCATCAATATCCAGAAGAAAAAAATTGATGTTGTTATCTTTTATGATAACTTTACGCCATGAGTAGAAAAATAATTTTTTACGAAAATTACTTTATCGACTTCTACAAAGGTCTTGATTCCAGTATTAAATCGAAGTTTCAATATGTATTTGAATTAATCAAACAAGTTGAAATGGTCCCTAAAAAGTTCTTAGCACCAATAACTGGTTTTGAAGGACTTTTTGAAATAAGAATTGAATTTCAATCTAACATTTATCGGGTATTCTGTTGTTTTGATAGAGGAAAACTAATAGTTCTCTTCAATGGTTTCCAAAAAAAGACAAATAAAACACCAAAGAAGGAGATTGAAAAAGCAATGAAATTGAAATATGAATATTTTGAAAAGAAAAAAACTAATCATGAAACACTATAATGGAATAAGAACATTTGATGAATTAATTGAACTTGAGCATGGTAAGATTGGGTCAGAGACTCGAAACGAATACGAAGAGAATGCCCAAATGTTCATTGTGAGTGAAATGCTAAAAGAAGCAAGGAGAGAAGCAAAACTTACTCAGCAACAGTTAGCCGAGAAAGCTGGTACTAAGAAAAGTTACATTTCAAAAATTGAGAATGCAAAAGGAAACATTCAGCTTTCAACTTTAATCAGAATTTTTGAAACAGGACTTAATCGAAAAATTGGGCTGACTTTCATGTAGCCTAAAAAACTAAATACATCCCACAACAGCAAATCATGGCACACAGTTGGTTAGCGGGCATCTGGAAAAATGATCCCGTCCCGATAGCTCCCGCCCCGATAGCCATCGGGAGCTATCGGGACGGGAGCTATCGGGAGAAAAGGAAACTTATGAATCTCTAAAAACCATCCTGCAAGTGAATGGCTGCGAGCCATATTTGCGGAACGCCCCCCAAGCAAATCAAAACCCAACAAATGCGGAGATTAAGCCCGGTAATCAGAGCATAATTTGCGGAGAAAAAAATGCTGCGGAGAATAAATTGTATATTTGTCGCATAATTTGCGGACAATGAAAGTTTATATACACCAAAAGGAAAACTGGACAAACTTTACCTGGGATAATAAACAGGTGATGTTAAAGCTTGGAGAAGCAAGGAATCTGCAAGGAAAACTTCTTGGGAAAATGGAATCTTTAGGCTTTGATTTACAAAATGAAGCCGTGTTGAACACGCTTACCCTGGATGTTTTGAAATCTTCTGAAATTGAAGGCGAGTATTTAGAAAAAGAACAAGTACGTTCATCCATTGCAAAACGACTTGGGATTGACATTGCCGGAGCAGTAGAATCAGAACGTTACGTTGAGGGTATTGTTGATATGATGCTTGATGCCACGCAACGCTATGACTTGCCTTTAACAAAAGAACGATTGTTTGGATGGCACGCTGCACTGTTTCCCTCGGGCTGGAGTAATCTTTATAAAATAACTGTAGCCAACTGGAGAAAAGATACATCCGGGCCTATGCAAGTAGTCTCCGGCCCTATGGGGAAAGAAAAAGTTCATTACCAAGCACCAGATTCTGACAAGATAGAACCAGAAATGGAAAAATTTCTACAGTGGTTTGAAAATGATAATGACATAGATTTAGTCCTGAAAGCAGCAATAGCTCACCTCTGGTTTGTAACAACACATCCTTTCGATGATGGAAATGGGCGCATAACCAGGGCTATCACTGATATGATGTTAGCACGTTCAAACAAAAGTATCAGGCGGTTTTACAGTATGTCAGCCCAAAATAGAGTTGAGCGGAAACAGTATTACGAAAAACTTGAAAAAACACAAAAAGGCAATTCGGATATTACGGAATGGATTTTATGGTTTTTGCAATGTTTGATAAATGCAATTGATTCAACAGCAGAAATTTTGTCGAAAATACTCTATAAAGCTGAGTTTTGGAAGGTACATTCCACTACCATTTTAAATGAGAGACAGCAAAAAATAATAAATAGACTTCTTGATGGATTTGAAGGAAAGCTGACTAGCTCAAAATGGGGGAAGATTAATAAATGTTCGCAAGATACAGCATTAAGAGATATTCAGGATTTGATAAAGAAAAATATATTGAAAAAGGAAACCAGTGGTGGTCGAAGCACAAATTACGAATTAAAATAACTTGTTCCCGTTTAACTTAGGCTCTTAGAAAACAACTAATGCTAACATGTTAACGATATTTATGCTGCGGTTTTTTCCCTGAAAGGCTTTTTTCTCTCAGGGAAAAATGTAGTGCCTTGGTGGCTGCTCTTGTTTAATTTGCCCCTAAAACGGAGTAGCAAAAATCTTCGGTGATGTTTATTGGGTTTATTATCACAGGCTGAAAGCCTGAAACATCACAGCACATAGCCACCCC
>Ga0307990_1000352_pt1 | contig 43245 bp, 34 predicted proteins | sample EllFjometagen129_FD_203168 | JGI IMG/M metagenome (GOLD analysis project Ga0307990, IMG submission 203168) | Marine microbial communities from Ellis Fjord, Antarctic Ocean - #129 | ecosystem: Environmental > Aquatic > Marine > Unclassified | place: Southern Ocean | collected 2014-10-08
CAGTGACGGAGGCTTGTTGTAATCGTTGTCTTGGTCATAATATATACAAAGATAGCCGAGGTCAGTATCATTGCTTAGATTGTTTCCAATATGGTGAAGTAAATGATACGATGACGCTTTATCGGTTTAAAAGAGATATTAAAGAAATTAGACATTCAATAAGCATGGCTTATGAATTATCTGACCTTCAGGAAAAAGGGTCAAAATATTTATTAGATTGTTATAATAAAAGAGAATCTGGTTTTTTACAAGCTGTATGCGGGGCTGGCAAAACAGAAATGACATATAATACAATACTAAAAGCTTTGAATAATCAAGAAAAAGTATGTTTTGTCATACCAAGAGTAGAAGTTTTGAAGGAACTATCTGTAAGATTCAAAAAGGCTTTCCCCAAAACTCATATATCTGTTTTATATGAGGGAAACAAGCATTACGAAGAGTCTGAGTTCCTATTATCAACCCCACAACAGTTAATATATTTTTATCGCGAGTTTGATCTAGTCATAATGGATGAAGTAGATGCTTTTCCCTATTCTGGAAATATGTTTTTGGAAAGACTAGTACAAAAATCACTCAAGTCTAAAGGAATTATTCTATATATGTCTGCGACGTACTCCAAAGACTTTGAAAAAACCTTGAAAAACATTAATACATTCCTAATCCCTTCTAGATATCATAATAAACCGATGGTTATTCCTAAATTTATTAGAATTAAAAACAGTAATAGTCTAATGAAAAAACTAAAACTTTATCTAGATAATAATCAAATTGACAATAAACAAACTTTAGTATTTGTACCAACAATAGAAATCGGTTTGAATTTAAATAAAAAAATGATTGATTTGAATTATAAATCTAATTTTATTTCAAGCAAAACCAAATATAAACACGAAGTAATAAATCAGTTTAAAAATAAAGAAATAAACTTTTTAGTAACAACAACAATTCTCGAAAGAGGCGTAACATTCCCTGATATTGATGTGTTTGTACTGTATGCAGATCATAAGGTTTTCAATAAGAAAACGCTAATTCAAGTATCTGGTAGAGTAGGCAGAGATAAGTTGCATCCTACTGGTCTTCTTATATTCTTTTCTGAATATTTAACGAAAGCAATGAAACTGACAAAGAATGAACTAATATACATGAACTGCAGGAACAAAGAAATTGAAATGCAAAATTTGTGAAAACTATTTTGTTTCAGAAACAAAATTTAATAATTTATTTATATTCGAAGAAATCTGTCCTACATGTAAATTAATCTATAATCAGGCTCCGAAAATAAATATTTTTCCAGTAGATGGTGGTTTAGTAGAGTATGTATATTTGTATGATAATTTGATGGTAAACTATAAACAAAAAGAATATCTAAGTAAAGACTTAAAAATTATTTACAAAGAAATCCTTGGGAAAGAGAAAGGAAAAGTAGTAATTATCATAGATGATATTATCTATGAAGAACTAAAAACTGAGTTAAAATATGTACTTGGTTTTAAACAAGTGGTTTTTATGTCGTTATTTCGATATGAATTTGATACTTTTGTGATTTTTTACTAAATATAATGGTGGTCGGTTTAATCGAATTTGCTTATATGCTATAATAAAAGTAGTAAAAAATTTTAAAGGGGTGATTTTATGAAATTAGACATCAGAGGCAAAGGTGGTTTTGTAATCACAGATGCAATTTACAATTATCTTGATAAGAAATTGAAAAAGATTGACAAAGTATTTCAACAAGAATTAGAAGCATATGTTGTTTGTAAAGTTTATAGAGAAGCAACAAAAGTTGAAATCACGATTCCAATCAAATTTATCACCATGAGAGCTGAAGTTCAAGACAAAGATTTATATGCTGCTATTGATCGTGCAGTAGATAAACTTGAAGCTCAAATTCGCAAAAATAAGTATAAAATGAATCGGTCTTTACAAGAAAGAGTAGGATTGAAAAACGCATTTAGTTCTGACTATTTAAATATTGAAGAATTAGAAAAAGAACTTACTTCACCAGTTAAGAAAAAACTTATCCAATTGGATTTTCTTTCTTTAGATGAAGCAATCACACAAATGGAATTATTGGGACATGATTTCTTCATTTACAAAAACGAAGACAATATAGTTTCAGTACTTTATCTTAGAGTAGACGGCAAATACGGATTAATTGAAACAGAGTAGTAAGTGGTCTTTTTAGACCACTTTTTTTTTGAGGACTATGTGATATACATTGAATATATATATAATAAATGTTATTATATATTGTAAGATTAGGGGTGAACAGAATGTTTGAATTTCTAAAAGGAAAAAATAAAGAACTTAAAAAATTAGGCGAAAGAGCGGATTTAGTTTTAGCTCTTGAGGATGAATATAAAAAATTATCTGAAGAGGAATTAACGAGCAAAACGGTAGAGTTTAAGAAGCGCTTAGAAGAAGGCGAAACTTTAGACTCTCTTTTAACGGAAGCATTTGCTACTGTTAGAGAAGCTAGTACAAGATTCCTTAAACTGACCCCATTTAGAGTGCAAATCATGGGGGCTATTGTTATTCATGAAGGTAACATAGCTGAAATGAAGACTGGTGAAGGTAAAACATTAACAGCCGTTATGCCAGCGTACTTGAATGCATTAAACGGTAAAGGCGTTCACATCGTTACAGTTAATGAATACTTGGCTAGACGTGAAGCAGAAGGCGAAATTGGTGATTTATTTAGATACCTAGGATTAACAGTTGGACTAAACTTTCGCGATTTAACACCTGAAGAAAAACGCGATGTTTATAATTGCGATATTTTATATGCTACAAATAATGAATTAGGATTTGATTACTTAAGAGATCACATGGTAATTTATAAAGAATCAATTGTGCAAAGAAAACTTAACTTTGCAATCATAGATGAAGTCGATTCAATTTTAGTCGATGAAGCAAGAACACCATTAATTATTTCTGGTGGAGCTAAAAATACCGCAGACTTATATCGAGCTGCTAATTATTTTGTTATTAGATTAAAAGAAGATGAAGATTACATTATAGATGTTAAAGACAAAGTTGTAAGTTTAACTGAAGACGGCATTAAAAAAGGCGAAGAACACTTTCATTTAGACAATCTTTATGATGTAAATAATGTTGTATTGTTGCATCATATAAATAATGCTTTAAAAGCAAATCATATTATGACAAACGATATAGATTACGTTGTTCAAGAAGGAAAAGTAATTATTGTTGATTCATTTACAGGGCGTTTAATGCAGGGCCGTCAATTTTCTGATGGATTGCATCAAGCATTAGAAGCGAAAGAAGCAGTTGAAATCAAAAAAGAAACATCTACTTTAGCAACAATTACATTCCAAAATTTCTTTAGAATGTACTCTAAACTTTCTGGTATGACAGGTACTGCCAAAACCGAGGAAGAGGAATTTAGAAACATATATAATATGTACGTTGTAGAAATCCCAACAAATGAACCAATTGTCAGAGCTGATGTTAACGATTTAATCTTTGCTAGTATGGATGCTAAATACATAGCTCTTGCTGATGAAATAGCAATGCGTTATGAAAAAGGACAACCACAATTAATTGGTACGATTTCAATTGAAAGCTCTGAACTTTTATCAAAACTACTTAAAAAACGTGGTGTTAAGCATAATGTATTGAATGCGAAACAACATGAAAGAGAAGCTGATATCGTTGCTAATGCTGGTCAAAAAAATGCAGTTACAATCGCAACGAATATGGCAGGGCGTGGTACGGACATTAAACTTGGTGAAGGTGTTATAGACCTAGGTGGATTAGCTGTTATTGGTACTGAAAGACATGAATCACGAAGAATTGATAATCAGTTACGAGGTCGTTCTGGTCGTCAAGGTGACCCAGGTTATTCTCGTTTCTTCTTATCAGCTGATGATGATTTATTAAGAAGATTTGGTGGAGATCGATTTAAAAAAATGTTACAAATGGTAACAGCTCAAAAAGGCGATTCTACTGAAGCTCCTTTAGATTATAAAATGTTTTCAAAAATGGTATTAAGAGCTCAAAAACAAATTGAAGGTAATAACTTTGATAGACGTAAAACAGTTTTGAAATATGATGAAGTAATGAGAAAACAAAGGGAAATAATTTATACACAAAGAACGGATATTCTTTTCCTAACATCAATTGAAGAACTTGTTGAAACTATGATAACAGACGCGTTGACTAGAGAGGTATTGAGTCATACAGAAGACAGAAAAGCGTTGATTAAATCATTAATAAGATATTTTCCTAAAGATGGATTTGATCCGAAAATTTTATTATCTGAAGAAGAACCAACTCAATATGTTTTAGATTCATTTAAACGTAATGTTGAGGTGAAAAAATCTTTAGCTGGTGAAAAAATATATAATGATTTTTTAAAGGCGATTACTCTTAGAGTAGTCGACACATATTGGGTACAACACATTGATGCTATGAGTGAATTGCGTCAAGCAGTTACACTTCAATCATATGGTCAAAATAATCCATTTAGAGAATACCAAGATGTTGGATTTAGTATGTTCCAAGAAATGGTTGATAAAATCCAAAGTGATGTAGCTAAATATGTTTTAAAAGCACAAGTTAGACAAAACACACAAAGAGTTCAAGTAGCTAAGCCTACGAGAATGATTTCAGGTAAAGAAGATACACAAGCTAAAAGAAAACCAAGAACAGTTCAAAAGAAAGTTGGAAGAAACGACCCATGTCCATGTGGATCTGGATTAAAGTACAAGCATTGTCATGGTAAGAATGATAACTAGGAGTAAGAATGACTTATTTAGAACTACAATCAAAATTACAAGATCTTAAAAAAGAATTAAATAAGCTAGTAGAGACAATTAATATTGAAAAACATACAACTCTAGCAAAAAGTCTGGAAGCTTTAACAATAGTTCCGGATTTTTGGCAAGATACAAATAAAGCTCAAAAGATTATTGCAGAAATGAATGAAGAAAATTCAATTGTTAACGAATATAACAAAATTAATGATATTTATGAAACTCTTGAGTTAACAGTAGAATTAGCTGAGGAAGATGAAAACTTTGATTTTTCTGAAGCAGTACAATTATTAGATGATTTCTTTATTAAAACTGAGAAATTAACAATAAAGATTTTACTTAATCATCCAAATGATAGATTAAACGCTTATCTAGAATTTCATCCTGGAGCTGGTGGAACCGAATCTCAAGATTGGGCTCTAATGCTTTATAGAATGTATTTAAGATTTGCGGATAGAAGAGGCTACAAAGCTAAAATCATTGATTATCAGGATGGTGATGAAGCTGGTTTAAAATCCGCTACCGTTTTGATTGAAGGCTTGAACGCTTACGGTTATTTGAAAGCTGAATCAGGAGTTCATAGGCTTGTAAGAATTAGTCCCTTTGATTCATCAAGTAGAAGACATACATCTTTTGCTTCAGTAAAAGTATATCCAGCAACGGATGCTTCAATAAATATTGATATAGATGATCAAGATATAAGAATTGACACATATCGTTCAAGTGGTGCTGGAGGACAGGGTGTAAACACAACTGACTCAGCTGTTAGAATTACCCACTTACCTACAAAAACTGTAGTAACGTGTCAAAACGAAAGAAGTCAAATTCAAAATCGTGAAATTGCAATGAAAATTTTAAAGAGTAAGTTATATCAACTTGAACTTGAAAAGAAACATGCTGAACAAAATGCATTTAACGATACAAAACTTAACGCATTTGGATCACAAATTAGATCCTATGTTTTCCATCCATATACAATGGTCAAAGACCACAGAACCCAAACAGAAACTGGTAACGGTGAAAAAGTACTTGATGGAGACTTGGATAAGTTTATTTCTGCTTACCTAATAAAACTAAATTCATAATTCAACGTACCCAATTATTAGTTTCTTTATTTTCTATTAGTAATTGGGTGTTTTTTATAAAGGAGAGGTTATCTTGTATACAGTTACACATCTAGAAGCATTGAAGAATAGAAGATATTCAGTTATTATAAAATCAGAGAGTAAAACAACAAATTTTGATATCTCAGAAGATATACTTGTGGAATACAGGTTGGTTCAAGAAAAAGTGCTATCAAAAACAGATTATAAAAAATTTGTTATAGCCAATGATAGGGATAAAGTATATCAAAAGGTTTTACACTATGCTTTATATAAAATGCGATGCACAAAAGAAATAACAGATTTTCTAACTAAAAAGAAAATTCCTTATGAAGAACAAGCATACTATCTTAAGAAATTGAGAAAGACAAAGATTCTAGATGACTTAAAGTATGCTGAAATATTTGTTAGAGAAAGTTTTGACTTTGGAAAAAAGGGACCAAAGAAAATAATGTACGAACTTAATAAAAAGAAAATTGATAAAGAAATCTATATGAACTATATAAATTTGATAAAACCAGAAGAAATAGAAGAAAACTTGAAAAACTTGTTTAATAAAAAACTAAATTCTATAAAAAATAAATCAATTAATAAAGCAACTCAAAATATTAAACAGTATTTAGTAACAAAAGGATATAGCTATGAACAGGTATCTAATTACGTCAATAAATCATCATCAATAATAAAAGAAAAAATTAGCGAAGATGAAATCATCGCTAAGGATTATATAGTTGCACAAAAGAAGTATAAAGATTCACCTAATAAAAGAACAAATGTTATATCTTATCTATTAAGAAGAGGATATAATTACGCAAAAATAAAAGCACTATTGGGAGAAAAGCAATATGAATAAAATGACTGATTTAGATTTGTATTTATTCAATGAAGGAAAACTCAAAGAAGCTTATAAACATTTTGGAGCACACGTTAAAAAAGATGATTCCGGTAAAATTATTGGCGTTTTCTTTAGAGTCTATGCCCCACATGCTAAAATAGTTTCTGTAGTAGGAGAATTCAATAGTTGGGATTCAAGAAGTCATGTTTTAGAAAAAGAAGACATTTCAGGAATCTTCAGCATTTATATTCCTAACATTTCAGAATGGACAAGATATAAATACTGTATAGTTACTTCCTATGGACAAACGATCTTTAAAGCCGACCCATATGCTTATTTTTCAGATGAAAGACCTGATACATCTTCTAAAGTATATGACATTGATGGTTATGATTGGCAAGATAAAAAATACTTAAATAAACGAAAAAATAATAATTCATATGAAGACAAACTGTCAATCTATGAAATACATCTTGGATCATGGATGACAAAACCAGATGGTACATTTCATAAATACAATGAATTAGTAGACTTATTAATTCCTTATGTTATTGAACACGGCTTTTCTCATATCGAATTAATGCCTGTAGTAGAACACCCGCTTGATGAATCATGGGGATACCAAGGTACTGGGTATTATAGTGCAACATCTCGTTATGGTGTACCTAAAGATTTAATGTATTTAATTGATAAATGCCATGAAGCTAATATTGGTGTAATAATGGATTGGGTACCAGGTCATATTTGTAAAGATGCACATGGATTATATATGTTCGATGGAGAACCATTATATGAATATGAAGATGTAAATATAAGAGAAAACAAAGTTTGGGGAACAGTGAATTTTGATTTGGGAAAAGGTATAACTAAATCATTTCTTATCTCTAATGCATTCTTTTGGATGGAATACTTCCATGTCGACGGCTTTAGAATTGATGCGGTATCAAATATAATCTATTTTTTAGGTAACTGTAATATAGGAACTAATTATGGAGCTGTAGAGTTTTTAAAAAATCTAAATTACGCAATTAAAGAAAACGATCAGTCTATTCTTATGTTTGCTGAAGATTCAACAACTTATCCGAATCTAACTACTAGTGTATTGGATGGTGGTGTAGGATTTGATTATAAATGGAACATGGGATGGATGAACGATACATTGAAGTACTTTGAAAAAGATCCTATCTATAGAAAATATCATCATGACTTAATTACATTTGGATTAGTGTATGCATATTCAGAAAAATTCGTATTACCATTATCACATGATGAAGTGGTACACGGTAAACATTCTTTAGTTGATAAAATGCCTGGTGATTACTGGCAAAAATTTGCTAATTATAGACTTTTGATGGGATTGCAATTTATGCATCCTGGAAAAAAACTATTATTTATGGGTGGCGAGTATGCTCAAATGCATGAATGGAAAGATAAAGAAGAATTAGATTGGTATTTACTAGAATATCCTTTCCATAATCGCTCTAATAGGTTTGTAAGAGATTTAATCAAAGTATATAATCATCATAAATGTTTCTTTGAGCTAGATCATAACCCAATGGGATTTAAGTGGATAGATGAAACAAACTATAAACAATCAATATTCTCTTTTATTCGACAAGGAAGAGAAGAAAATGAATTTGCAATAGTTGTATTGAATATGACACCAAATGCATATGATAATTTTATTGTTGGTGTGCCAAAAGTTGGTTCTTACGAAGAAATACTAAATTCAGATAAAGATATATATGGTGGATCAGATGTATACAATGGAGAATTATTAAAAACCAAAGATCAAGGTAGCCACGGTTTTAATCAATCAATAGAGATTAAAGTCGCACCACTATCAATATCAATTATGAAATATAAAGGATAAACTTATGAATAAAACGATGATAGCGATGATTCTAGTTGGTGGAAAAGGAACTAGGTTAGGTGAAATAACAAGCGAAACAGCTAAACCAGCTGTTTCTTTTGGTGCGAAATATCGTTTAATAGACTTTGCTTTAAGTAATTTAACAAATAGTAATATCGATACTTGTGGTATTGTTACTCAATATGAACCATTTGATTTAATGTATTATATTGGCAGTGGTAGATCTTGGGATTTAGACTTTATTGATGGTGGTATTAGATTCTTAACCCCATTTTCTAGGAAAAAAGATGTTCTTTGGCAAAGAGGGACAGCTCATGCGGTTAAGCAATATTTTCACTTTATCAAATCATATGAGGCTAAATATGTTCTAATCCTTTCTGGAGATCACATATATAAAATGGATTATCAACATATGTTAAAACATCATATACAAAGTAAATCAGAAGTTACTATAGCTGCTAATTATGTGGATCCAAAAGAAGCAAGTCGTTTTGGTATTTTTGAAATAGACAATCAAGATCACATATTGGGGTTTGAAGAAAAACCAAACGAACCAAAATCCAATTTTGCGTCAATGGGTATCTATATATTTTCAGTAGATGTTTTAGAAGAAATTCTACAAAAAGCAAGTGATGATGATATTGATTTTGGTAAAAATATAATACCCAAATGTATAGAAAACGATAAAGTCGTTTCAGTATATAAATTTGATGGCTATTGGAAAGATGTAGGAACTGTACAATCATTATATAATGCAAATATGGATTTATTAGATGACCCACATTTCCTAGGGTTAAACTCGTCAAAAAATAATCCGGTATATTCTAAATCCTTAAATCTTAATCCACACGTTATGTTAGAAAAAGGACGAGCAATTAAATCTGTAATAGCTGATGGTTGTTTAATTAATGGAGAGGTAATCCATTCTTCAATTGCTTATTCATCTATTATTGAATCAGGCACTAAAATAATAAACTCTGTTATTCTACCAAGAGTAACAATTGGCCATGATTGTTTCTTACAAAATGTTATCGTAAATAAAGACATTATCATACCTGATAATTATCGTTGTGAAACGGAAGAACTCATTTTAATAACTGAAACCAATATGTTAGAGGTTGGTGGAATATATGAATGATTTATTTATGATTATTGATGCAACTAGTAAAGGGAATTTTTCTAAATTAACAAGACACCGCGTACCTGGAGCTTTACCTTTTGGTGCGAAATATCGTTTGATAGATTTTTCGTTATCTAATTGTAAAAACTCACAAATAAACAATGTATCGATTTTTCCATATGGGAACTATCGTTCTTTAAATGACCACATCGGTTCAGGGGATAGGTGGGATTTAAATAGACGACATGACGGTATCTTTATATTACCTCCAAAGAATTTAATCTTGACTGTTGAAAATGAAATTAGTTTTCAAAGGATGTATGAACATTTAGAATATTTTGAAAGATCTAATCAGGAATACGTTATTGTTTCACCGGCTAGTTTAGTATGGAATGTTGATTACAATATCTTTTTGCATTCACATCTAATGAATGAAGCTGATATTACAGAAATATTATCGTCTGAAAAAAAACGTTTAAAAACTTATATAATATCTAAAAAGTTATTACTGGAATATGTACGAAATTATAATCAAATTCAATTCAGAAATTTATCTGATGTTTTTGATTATGCGCCAAATCTTAAAAGACATATTTACACGTTTAATTCATCATCATATTTCATAAATTCTTCAAAAGAGCTTTATGAAGCAAATATGCAAATGTTATTTAAGAACGTACGAAAAGAATGGTTTAAAAACGATCGTCCTATCTTTTCAAAAGAAACTATGTCCGCACCATCTAGGTATGGGGAGTCGGCTATTGTTAAGAATTCTATTATTGCTTCTGGAGCCTTTATCGAAGGAGAAGTACAGAATTCTGTTATTGGGCGTAAAGTATATATAGCAAAAGGTGCTAAAGTAATTAATTCAGTGATTATGAATCAATGTAGAATTAGAAAAAATTCTTTTGTTGAATACTCGGTAATGGATAAAGAGACTGACGTATTAGAAAACTCTATAGTTGATGGTGACTTAGATAATCTTTTCGTTTCGGAAAAGAAACAAGTTGTTGTGTCTAACGATTCACTATCTGTATTACAAGCAACTGCAGAATGTTATCCGTATGTTAAAACTGGTGGTTTAGCTGATGTTGTTGGTGGACTTGCTAATGAATTAAGTTTACAAGGCGTTCAATCACAAGTAATAATGCCTTTATATCCAGTTATAAAGAAAAACTACGAATTATTCTTAGAAATATTAGCAACAACAACTGTAGAGTTTGATGGTAATAAATACCGTGTAGACTTATACTTCCTTAATAATCAAAACACAACGTATTATTTTGTTGATTCTTATCACTTCTTTGATAGAGAAGAAATCTATGGTTATGAAGATGATGGAGAGCGATTTGCATTTTTCTCTAAAGCGGTTATCGCTTTCTTAGATTCGTTAAATCACAAACCGGATATTATACACATCCACGATTGGCACCTAGGTTTATTACCTTGTATTTTAAAAAACAACAATATAGATATTAAGACCTTATTGACTATTCATAATATAGAGTATCAAGGAATATATAATACTAATATATTAGAAAAATTAGGGATAACGCCACAAATTCATTTTGTTAATGGAAAGCTTAACTTTATGGAAAGTGGTTTGAATAATGCGACTAAAATATCTACGGTTTCTGAAACATATAAAGATGAATTAAAATATGAATATTATAGTAAAAATCTAGTTGATATAATTAATTTGCGTGACCGAGATTTTTATGGGATTTTGAATGGTATAGAAAGTGATATTTCACCTGAAACAGATCTAGAAATAGAAATGAAATATACGTTGGTTAATGTATTTGAAGCGAAGAGCATTAACAAACTAGACTTACAAAAGAGAATGAGTTTAGAACAAGGTGAAGATTACTTTATTTTAGGCATGGTTACAAGAATTGTTGAACAAAAAGGTTTTGATATTCTTATACCTGCACTTCGTGAAGTTCTAGCTAATCCTAAAATAGAATTTGTGATTTTGGGCACGGGGGACGAACATTATATGGAAGCTTTGAGAGGACTAAAGAACGAGTTTCCTAATCGAGTAAGTTTAAACTTAACTTATGATGCGACAAAACCAAATTATATTTATGCAGGGTGTGATGCATTCTTAATGCCTTCTAGATATGAACCATGTGGTATTGGTCAAATGATATCACTTAAATATGGTACTGTTCCTATTGTTAGACAAACAGGTGGTTTAAATGATACTATTGATACTTATGATTTATCTAGTAAAAGAGGAAATGGATTTAAATTTTTTAATTATGATTCAAGAGATTTGTTATTCCAAATAACGAACGCTTTAAATATATTCAATAATCATAAAGCGGATTGGCACCAACTTATTATTAATGGAATGCATTCGGAATTTTCTCTAACAGACTCTGCTAGAGAATATATTGAATTATATAAGATTATATAACGAAACTGGAAACGGATACACAGATAGTTATCCGTTTTTATTCTTAAAAGAAATGATATAATAAGCAGGCGAGGTGGTTTTATGAGAACAGGCGTATTTAAATCAAAAGACAGTTTTTCAAAGGTTTTTCAAAAACGTTTAAAAAACACATATTTAAAAGAGTTAAGTGACTCTACAATTAGAGAAAGATATAATATATTGGGAACTCTTGTTAGAGAAGAGATTTCAAAAGATTGGATAAAAACAAATAACCTTTTAGAAAAGAAAGATCAAAAGAAAGTGTATTATTTTTCTATTGAATTTTTGATGGGAAGGCTTATTACTAATAACCTAATGAATTTAGGTGTTAGGGACGTTGTTGAAGAAGCGTTTGATGAATATGGATATGATTTAAACGAAGTAGAACATTATGAATCAGATCCTGGTCTAGGAAACGGTGGCTTAGGTAGATTAGCTGCTTGTTACTTGGATTCTATGGCATCTTTAGGTATTCCTGGATATGGTAACTGTATTCGTTATCGTTATGGGTTGTTCCGTCAAAAAATTAAAAAGGGTTATCAAGAAGAACGACCTGATAACTGGTTAAGTGATGGGTATGTTTGGGAAATCAGAAGAGAAGAGGAAGCTTTAGATATTCCTTTCTTTGGTACTATAAAATATGAGGATGGTTTTGTTTACTATCCTAGTGAATATATTAGAGCCGTGCCTTATGATGTCCCAATTGTTGGTGATTCTAATAATATTGTGAACAATTTGAGACTATGGAATGCAGAACCACCTAAGAAATATCCTGAAGGAAAAAGTGCATTTAAATATGAATCAGAACTTGAAAAGATATCTGGAATTCTTTATCCAGATGATACAACTTTTGAAGGAAAACAATTAAGACTAAAACAACAATACTTCTTTTCAGCCGCAGGCGTTAGAAGTGTTACTAATAAGCATTTTAAAAAATATGGAACATTGAGGAATTTACCTGAATTTGTTATATTTCATATCAATGATACACATCCAACATTAATAATTCCGGAACTAATGAGAATATTATTAGATGACCATAAATTTGAATGGGATGAAGCGTGGGCAATAACAACTAAATGCGTAGCTTATACAAATCATACAATTCTAGCTGAAGCTTTAGAAAAATGGCCAATTGATATTATGAAACCATTACTACCAAGAATATATCAATTAATAGAAGAAATTAATCGTCGGTTCTGTTTAGAGTTATTAGAAAAATATGGTTACGAACGATCAGATTTTATTAATGACCTTTCAATAATTAGCGATGGTGTTGTAAAAATGGCTCATCTTTGTATCGTAGCAGCTTCTTCAGTTAATGGTGTAGCAAAATTACATACAGAAATACTTAAACATATTGAAATGAAAAATTGGTATGAAGTATATCCTGAAAAATTTATTAATGTTACGAACGGTATTACACATAGAAGATGGTTATTACATACAAATAAAGAATTATCTAGTTTACTTGAAGAATATATTGGGGCTGGTTATAAATCAAATCCACCTGAACTTGAAAAAGTATTAGAATATGCCAAAGATAAAGAGTTCCAAGAAAAATTCTTAGCTGTAAAATTAGCTAAAAAAGAGCAACTTGCTAAACGTATCTTTGCAGAACAAAAAATTCAAGTTGATCCTAAATCTATTTTTGACATTCAAGTTAAAAGACTTCATGAATATAAACGTCAACTAATGAATGCTTTACATATTATGTATGTATATGACAAGTTAAAAACGGATTCTAAATTCAAAGAAAACTATGTACCACATACATTTATTTTTGGGGCAAAAGCAGCAGGATCGTATTTTTTTGCAAAAAAAATTATTAAATTAATTAATACCATTGCTGAAAAAGCAAACAACGATACTGAAACTAATGAATTCTTAAAAGTTATCTTTGTTGAAAACTATAATGTTAGCTATGCAGAAATGATTATGCCTTCAGCCGACATCTCTGAACAAATATCAACTGCTTCAAAAGAAGCATCTGGAACAGGTAATATGAAATTCATGATGAATGGTGCATTAACTTTAGGGACACTTGATGGCGCTAATGTTGAAATTCATGAATTAGTTCAAGATGAAAATATATTTATATTTGGTATGGATTCTAATGAAGTAACAAATCTTTATAAAAATGGTGGATATAATCCTCAAGACATCTATAATAATGATACTGAAATTAGAGAATTATTAGAACGATTAATTAATGGGTATTTTGATAAAGTTGATAAAGATGAGTTTAAAGAAATCTTTGATAACTTAGTTTATACAGATAGGTACTTTGTATTAAAAGATTTCCATGATTATCAAAGAGCTCATTCAGAAGCTAATGAAACATATAAAAACAAAAATTCTTGGGCGGAAAAAGCTATTGTTAATATTGCTAAAAGTGGCATTTTCTCCTCAGATAGATCAATTAGTGAATATGCAGAAAAAATTTGGAATGTAAAACCAATAAAAAAGTAAAGGTTGTGCACACAACCTTTTTCTTTTTGGTATAATAGTAATGGTGATAATATGAATAAATGGATAGATTTAACAATTCTTTTAGATAAAAATTATTTGCAATATCCTGGTGATGTTTCTTTTAAAGTTGAAGAAGAGAAGGTTTTCTCTAAAGATAACTATAATATGAAGAGACTAACAACTAATATGCATATAGGAACTCATATAGACGCTCCTAAGCATGTTTTAGACTTAGCTGAAGGTATTGAGTCAATAAATATCAATCAAGTCATAGGGAAAGCTATAGTTCTTGAACCAAGAATTATTAATAGTGTAATAAATACGTTAGATATAATCAATCAATATAACACGGATTATAAAATAGTCATCATTAAAACAAATCACACAGAATATTTGAATACTGATAAATATTATGATTATCCAGCGTTTAATCGCGATGTTTTAGATTTTTTAATTGAAAATAATATTGACGTAATAGCATTTGATATGCCATCACCTAAATATGTAGATGAAGAACTTTTAGAAATGCATAAAGATTTACTTTCTAGAAATATTCTAATTGTTGAAAATTTAACAAACTTATCAAAATTAGACAAATGTGTAGATTTTATTGCGTTACCACTCAAAATAAAGGGTTTTGATGGTTCTTTGATACGTTGTGTGGCAAAAAACAGATAACATGATTGACAAATGCTATCATTTTAACTATAATATGTGTAATATAAAACTTCGGGGCAGGGTGTAACTCCCTACCGGCGGTAAAAGTCCGCGAGCGTTAGCTGATTAGGTGAAATTCCTAAACCGACAGTATAGTCTGGATGAGAGAGTTTTTTTAACTTTTTTTATTATTTGATGCCCGAAGTTCGAGCATTTTTTTATTTGTAGGAGGTAAAAAAATATGTGGATTTACTTCATCGCTGGAACTTCGTTAATAATTGCTTTAGGTTTAATGTTTTACCTAGCAAAAAGTATTGAGAAAAAAAGAAAACATATTGTTTTATCATTTGTAGCAATTCTATTTATTATAGCGGGACTAACTATAGGCTTATTGTTGAGTAATACTGATATTCCTGTAGTTGATATAATTTTATTTAATGCTGTTATTTTATTTGTTTATTCGTTTATTTTATTGTTATTAAAAGGGATACAAAATGGTAAAAAAACTGAAAAGAAAGTTATGTCTACAAGAAAAATAGCTTTTCTTGGTATAATTATAGGTATAGCATCTGTATTACAGTTAATGGGGTTCCCAGTAATGCCACTTGCACCGTACTTAAAAGTCGAATTATCTGCTTTAATTGTATTTATGACGCTATTATGGTTTGATGTTAAAACAGCTGTAATTGTTTCTCTATTAACTAATATAATTCATTTCTTTATGCCTGGAACAGCGCCAATAATTCCTATGTTAGATGAAATGATTAATTTTCTAGCAACTATGTTGTTTATAGCACCGACTGCTATATTCTTGAACAGAAAGAATTTAGACAAAGAAAAAAAAGGCATAAGTATATTGGTCTTAACATTAATAGGTTTTGTTTCAACTGTCGTATTAATGGTATTATTTAATCAATATATTAATTTACCTTTAGTTTATAAAATTCAAATGTCCTTTAATGAAGTAGTTGCAATTTTTGGAATATTTAATATAATTAAATGGGGAATAAATGTTTTAGTAATAAATTTAACTTGGAGACGTTTTTATGTATTGCGTTCCAATTTGTAAGGATGGTAAATAAACTTGAAAAAAATACTACTAGCTTTAATACTAATGTTTGCATTAGTTGGCTGTGATGATCAAACAACAACAGTAATGACATACCCTGTGATGAGTTACTTAAGTTTCTCTGGATCTATTATACATGAGGCAAATGAACAACTTGATCAAGAAGAAGATGTATATTACATATATTATTATGGCGATAATTGTTCAGCTTGTACTAATATTAAAAATGAAGCCTTATATACAATTGAATTTCTGAATGAAGACAGTGTATATTTTGTAAAGCTATATACGTCAAGCGATATTCATGAAGACATATCTATAGAAGGAACACCTTCTTTAGTAAGGATAGTTAATGGAGAAGTTGATGAAGTTTTTAAAGGTGGACAAAAAGTAATAGATGCCCTACACGATTTAAGTTAAACCGTGTAGGACTTTTTTTATTTCCGGATGGATTTGTAAATATTGAGATTGATTCACATTGTCAAAGAAATAACTATTCTTACTTTGGTATCTTATGTTGCCCGCTCTTGAATAACTAATTGTTTCTGAAATAGCATCAGGAACAATATTTGCATTGTTAGAAAAGACGTATTTTCTTAAAATAAATCCTGAATACCTAGAAAGTGTAGGTGTTTTTATTTTAATGACAGTTTTTCTCTTTCTGTGTATTATTTTAACGTTATCAATGTCTTTAAAATCATACCAAAAAAGAAATTCTTCAAAATATTTTTTAACTCTAGCAGGATCAACTTCATTTTTTGTTACATTATATTTTAAATTATAACTAATAGCGTATTTATCTGTTAAATAGATTTCTTCTTTTTTATGATGGTCATAAATATAGTATACTTTATCATAATTTATAGTATCTCTATCGATTATCATATAAGTTTTAGGCTTTTTACATGAACTAATAATCCCAACAACTAAAAATATTATTGATAGTGAAAGGAAAATACTAACGAAAGGATAGAAGAATGCATTATATGCAGGTTCTCCAAAATTTACCATATTTCCATTTATTTCTATAGGGGACTTAGTAAAGTAAAGAGCCAAAAATATAATTGGCATTACTGAAAAACTACCAGTTAAAATAAACATAACAAAAGATATAAGTTTGTTTTTTCGTTTAATAGTACAAGTTGAAAGATTTGAAAAATCTAAACCTAGGTCATTTATTTTCATATAAATCAACTCCTTTACTAAATATTGTAACAAAAAAAGAGGTTTTTTGAAATTCATATTCATAAAACACCTATTAAATGGTAGAATAATTATATATAAATATATAAAAGGCGTGAAACTATGAATACGATTAAAATCGACAAATATTTTAAAGGTATGATTGCGAATAGAGGACTAAGCGGTATTGAAACCGAAAATACTATTTTCGCATTTTTAGCAGCTTCAAATAGATCATATTATGGAATCAGTTGTGACCTGAATTTATCAAAAGATAATGAAATCATTGTTACATTTGATGACACATTACTAAGGTTAGGTATGTTAAATTTGTATATACCAAGTTTTTCCTATGACGAATTGAAAAAATTCTCTTTGGTTGATAGAAAAACGTCAAATTTAGATGCAAACTTATTCATTCCAAAATTAACTGATTTTTTACCGATTTGTAAATCCTATAGAAAAATTGGTTTTTTAAATTTTGGTGATAGTCTAAAAACTGAAAGTATTGATAAAATTCTTGAATATATTGAAGACTACTATGATTTAAAAAAAATCAATTTTTTGTCTAAAAACAAAAAACAATTATTATATTTAGCAAAAAAAGTAAGTAATAGTAAAATTTTTTACGATATCGATAAAATCAGTGAAGATGATTTCGATTTTTGTAAGAACAATGGATTTAATATAAATATTGAATCTAATCATATAACTAAGGATATAGTTAAAGATATGCATTTAGTAGGATTAAAAGTTAGTACTGGAGTTGTGAACGATAAAGAATTAGCTGAAAAACTAATTATCCATGATGTGGATTATGTCTTCACAGATATATTAGAATGAGTTTACTAGTAATAGGCGCTTGTAATATTGATATTATAGGTAAATCTCATAAGAAACTAATAAACAGTGAATCTAACATAGGCGAAGTGAGCATATCATTAGGAGGCGTAGCTAAAAATATAGCTAATAACCTTTACAATCTTGGAGCTGATGTTAGTTTTCTTACTTTATTGGGAAGCGATAATTTCGCTGATATGCAAAGAAGTGAATTAGATAAAATAGGTATTGATTATCATAACTCTTTAGAAAGAGATGTTACCTCATCTACATATTTGGCTGTTCATGATTTTAATGCAGATTTAAATGTAGGGATTAATGATATGAAAAATATTGAAGCTTTAACACAAAAAGACTTTTACGAGTTAGATAGTGTTATAGAGTCATTCGATACATTAGTCTTTGACACTAATTTATCTGAAGAAACCTTAATTTATCTAATTGATAAATACAAACATAAAACTATTTATGTTGATGGTGTGTCACAATCCAAGGTAGTACGCGTTGCAAAAGTAATTAAACATATTGATTTGTTGAAGATTAATCAGTATGAACTAAATTCAATACTAAAAATAGATAATTGTGATATAATCACTGGTGTAAAGCAGTTATTAAATCTTGGATTAAAAAGCTGTATTGTCTCTCATTCTGATGAGCCAATAACGTACAATATTGAAGATGATATTTATCAAAGTGATATTCATGAAATAAAGAATATATTAAGTACTATGGGTGCTGGAGATGCATTATTTTCAGGAACTATATATTATTTAGCTAAGGGAAGAAACATGCATGATGCTGTTAATTTTGGGAAAATTGTTGCTGATAAAACGTTAGAGGTTTGTGAGGCATGCAATGAGGATATAAAAAAACTCATTAATTTATAGGAGGAGTTCTTATGAATAAAACAGTTGAATTCATTCTTAAGAGGAGAAGTGTTAGAAACTTCTTAGATAAAATGATCTCTGAAGAAGAGTTACAAACTATCATTAAATGTGGATTATATGCGCCAAGCGCTAAAAATCGACAAAACTGGCATTTTACTGTCATTAAAGACAAAGAAAAGATTGATGAAATTAGTCAGCAAGCAGTTGAAGGTATGAAGAAAATCGGTTTAGACAAAGCCAACGATTGTCATATTTTTTATCACGCCCCATTAGTGATTGTGATAAGTTCAAAGCTTGAAGGTTATTCAGAAATCAATGCTGGATGTGTTGTTGAAAATATGGCTATCGCAGCTAAATCTATGGGGATTGGCTCATGTATAATAGGCCAAACAAGATATTTATATCAACAAGCACCAAAGGCTGATGTTAATAGCCTCTTAAAAATTCCAAATAATTATGAACACGATGTGTCAATATGTTTTGGATATCCAAATGAAGAAGAAAAAGATGCTCATCCAAGAAAAGAAAAAGTAGTTGATTATATACGTTAATACTTTTGATGGATTTCAAAAGTATTTTCTATGAAAGGAAGAACGTTATGTGGAAAGATATTTATAACTCATGGTTGAATTATAAAAAACTAGATAGTTTTGTTCGAAAAGACTTAGAAGGAAAAACCGATAAAGAATTAGAAGATATGTTTTATACGAACTTATCATTTGGCACTGGAGGAATGAGAGGTATTTTAGGTGCGGGAACAAATCGCTTAAATATATACACTATTAGAAGAGCTAATAATGGTTTGGCGCAATATCTAGTGAAGACTTATGATAAAGATCAATTATCAAGAGGCGTAGTTATTGCTCATGATAATAGATTAATGTCTAAAGAGTTTTCTAAAGAGTCAGCTAGAGTTTTAGGTGCTTATGGAATAAAATCATATTTATTCCACGATCTAAGACCTACTCCAGAATTAAGCTTTGCTGTAAGAGAAACAAAAGCTCTAGCAGGAATAGTTATTACAGCCAGTCATAATCCACCAAATTACAACGGATATAAAATCTATGATGAATATGGATGTCAATATACACCTAGATACGCTAACGAAATTATTAAATATGTAAACGAGACAGAAGATTTATTTTCTATAAAAGCTACTGAATTTCCTGATTTGTTAGCTGATGATTTGATTGAATTTCTTGGTGAAGAAACTGATAAATCTTATCTTGAAAATGTTAAATCTTTAAGTATTCATCCAAGTTGTAAAAAACCGTTAAATATTGTATTTACACCGTTACATGGAACAAGTGGATATTTAGGAGAAAGATTACTAAGAGAGTGTGGATATTTAGTTCATCCTGTTAAAGAACAAATGGTAAATGATCCATATTTTTCTACAGTTAAGTCTCCAAACCCTGAAGACAAAGCTGTTTTTGAGCTATCAGAGAAACTTGGAAATAAATTAAATGCTGAATTATTAATAGCTACCGATCCTGACGGAGATAGATTAGGTATAGGTGTTTTACATAATTCAGAATATATATATTTAAATGGAAATCAAACCGGAGCTTTAATGATTTACTATTTACTTAATGAAAAGCGAAAACAAAGAACATTGCCTGAAAAAGGTGTTGTATTTAATACAATCGTTACGTCAAATTTAGGTGCTGAGATAGCTCGTTCATTTGGTATGGGTGTATTTTCAACATTAACAGGGTTTAAGTTCATAGGAGAACAAGCGAGATATTTAGAAAAAGAAGATAGAGAGTTTGTATTTGGCTATGAAGAATCTTATGGCTATGTTGTTAAAGACTTTGTTAGAGATAAAGACTCACTACAAGCTATGCTTTTAATTTCTGAAGCAGCGACATTCTATAAAAATACCGAAAACAAAACTTTATATGATAAATTAATGGATATTTTTAAAGACTACGGATATTTCTATGAAGGATTAAAAAATATACATTTACTAGGTAAAACAGGTCAAGAAAAAATAGAAAAGATTATGGATGAATTCCGTCAAAAATCTCTATCAGTATACCGTGGTAAAAAAGTAACTATTAAAGAAGATTACTTGTTGTCAAAACGATATATTGATGGACGTGTTGAAAAAATAGAATTACCTGAATCAAATGTAATGAAATTTACCTTAGAAGATAAATCTTGGTTTGTGCTAAGACCATCAGGAACTGAACCTAAATTAAAGATTTATGCAGGTGTAATTGGTGAATCTTTAGAAGATGCAGAAAACAAAGTTCAAGAACTTTTAGAAGAAATTGATAAGATAGTAGAAAAGGTACAGTAAAATGTGGGAATATATAATAGCGATAGGAATAATAGTCTTAATAGTATTTTTATATGTATATACATATGTATTAAATGTTAATACTGAAAAACCTGAAGGTTGCGAAGATTTAGAATGCACAAGCTGTAAAACAGATAGTTGTTCTCATAGGAAGTAAATATGATTGGAAATGATTGGGATGAAATTCTTGAAACTGAATTTCAAAAGCCATATTTTGTTAAGCTAAACAATTTAATACAAAATGATTACGAAAAGCATACTTGTTATCCTAGGATAAACCAAGTATTTGATGCTTTTCGTTTGTCTTCATATAAGAATACTAAAGTATTAATTTTGGGACAAGATCCTTATCATAATCCCAACCAAGCTATGGGTTTGGCGTTTTCAGTTCCAAAGGGCGTTAGAGTACCGCCGTCTCTTGTAAATATTTATAAAGAATATCACAGTGACCTGGGGTATGAAATGCCTAGTTCGGGCGATTTAACAATTTGGGGAAGACAAGGAATATTACTTTTAAATGCTATTTTATCTGTTAGAGAAAACCAACCACTCTCTCACAAAGATTATGGTTGGATAACTTTTACTGATGAAATTATTAAGCTTTTGAATAAAAAAGATACACCTGTTATTTTTGTTTTATGGGGTAGTTTTGCTAGAAGTAAGAAAAAATTAATAACAAACAATAGACATTTGATAATTGAGAATGTACATCCATCTCCTTTATCAGCTTATAGAGGATTTTTAAATTCTAAACCATTTACAAAAATTAATGATTTTTTAGTAACTACTAATCAATTGCCGATTAATTTTAAGTTAAAGGAGTAGTATGAAAGAATTAAAACTAAGAAAAACAATACTAGCTTCGTTGCTTATAGCGATAGGTATTGTTTTATCACAATTTGTATCGATAACTTATCCACCAAACAATGCAATTATTAGATTTGGTGTTGGTTATTTACCATTGATAGTAATAAGTATTATTTTAGGCCCGAAAATTGGTTTTGGTTCTGCCATTATCCAAGATGTTTTAGGATATTTTGTATATATGTTAGTGTTTGGAACGAGCGGACCGTTCTTTCCAGGATTTACTATAAATGCGATTTTTTACGGTGTTATACCTGGATTGGTATATAACTTAATATTAAAAGAAAAGAAAATATTCAACTATATTAATTTCGCTTTGCTATTTGTACTTATTGGATTAGGAATATATGGCTTGGTTGACATGCCAAATATTCTAAGTTCTATAAATAGTGAAATTGATTTTAGTCCTGTATTTATATATTCAATGTTGGTTCTTGGAGAAGTGGGACTTATAAGCATTCTTGTTTTTGTATTTAAGAAACGAAAAGAAGATGATAAATCTCACAGAATTATTTTCAGTGTCATTATTTGTCAAATAATTGTTGCGTTACTATTAACACCATTGTGGGTTAGTATTCTCTATGGTATTCCTTTTTGGGCACAGTTGCCTTTAAGGATTGTTAAAACACCTATTGAAATCTTCATTTACTCATTTTTATTAATTGAAATTATCAGGGTATTAAATCTATACATGTTAAGAGAACAATAAAAAAAAGTCGAATTTATTTCGACTTTTATTTTTGATTAAAATTCAATAACTTTAACTTCTCCGGCACCTAAGTGGAAATATATTTTTCCATCTGGTGAGAAATCATGATAGTCTCTACCAAATTCATAGGTAGAATATAATAACGTACCTGAATTATTTAAATTCTTTGCGGCTTTTCTAAGTTTGTCAATTGAAGCATTACATTCTATGTCATCATAAACATTTGAATTAGCAACAACTAATAAACATTTTTTTGTTTTTTTGTTATAGTATGAAACGCCAACTGCTGGTGTATCAAATTCGTTAAAATAAATAGGTAAATAACAGTTTAAATCTGTAATTTGATCTAACCAAGCATTACGAATTTTCTTAATACCACTTAAATGGTCAGCTAATTCCCAACGATTATCATTTAGATAATGAATTGCGTATTTATCGAATAATGCAAGTTTTCCATAATATAGGTCATCTTGCGGTAATTTGAATTTATCTGAACTGGTACAATCTACACCTGTATTCATAGGCTGTGTTTCATATACTTCCTGTCCTGAATTGATGAAAGGAACTAGGTTAGGTAATAACATATTTAACGTAGTCGTTAATCGAGCTAAGTTTTTACCACCATCTCTACCTGCAATTCTAGCTGTATCATGTGTTTCTGCACAAGCAAACATTGGTAAGATGATATCTTTAGCGCCATATATGAATTTATGAAGTTTCTTTTCCCATATTCTAGGTTCCATCCAAAAACCATTACCGATTATAATATTATATCCTGATTCTTTAGCTTTTATTGCGTTATCAGGGTTTAATTCTTCAGCTATGAAGGCAAAATTAGGGTCAACATTCCGAGCTTTATTTATGATTCTTTGTAATAGTTTTTTTGGTAGTGCATGTCCCATATCTATTCGAGCACCATCTATACCATATGTGTTTTGATAATGAGGAATAATATTAACTAATGTGTCCCATAATTCTAGGTTTGGTAATTCACCCGGGAATAGATTAGATTTAATAGTATCAAATAAAATATAAGGGTTTGTCTTTTTACCTTTTAAATATTTTAAGTTATCCTTTGGATGATCCATAAACATTCTAAAGAATGTCACATCAGTCCATGGTGGTTGTACATCATTTATATGGTCACTAAATGCAGGAGCCACTTTTAAATCGAATGATTTTTCAATGTTTTCCATCAAATTACCATCTTGTTTTAATACGTCATTAAACAACGCTTCATCCTTTTCTTTTGGATTCATTTGGAACATATTGATATGTCTCAAAACATCTTTAGATGAATACACGTTTTCCATGTATTTTGGTTCTGGAGGTAATGTGTTGTTTAATCCTTCTACATAGGGTACACGGTAGTTGCTTGCTTCACTAGCTTTAATCCAATAAAACCAATCGGGATGTTCCTTGATTAGGTCATTTTCTACTGAATTAGTTCTAGGAATTATATCGATTACAACTCTCATATCAAGCATATGACAAGCTTCTACTAAAGCTTGAAATTCTTCTTCAAGAGTCATTTCATTTCCAGTCATATTATCTTTAAGATTTGGATCCAAATCAAAGAAGTTAGCTATGCCATAAGGCGAACCAAGTTCTCCCTTTTTATCTTTTAAAGAAAATCGAGAAATCGGGAGAAGATAAAGCGTATCTACACCCATTTTTTTTAGTAACGGTAAAAGGGCGAGTGTTTTAACAAATGTACCTGTTTCTTTAATACCGTTAAAATTTGATAAGTCTAAAGAAAATGAACGGTCATGGTCCCAAGCTGAACTTGTTCGGATCATTGTTGAGTATAGAACTGATTTTCTAACCCAGTCGCCACCAAGTTCTCCAACTTGTACTTTATGTTTATTTATAGAAGACAGTGATTTGTGATAATCATTTTGTTTTTCTTTATTTGGAAGAATATAATCCACAATTAAACTAGCGTAAAAATTGTATGGATTCACTAGCAATTCTTGACTAGGAATCTTTCGTAACTCTTTTCCTTCATAGTTCCAAGCATTCCATAGGTCTGGAATAGCATAGTTTATAGTACCTTTCTTAACTTTTCTAATTAGGACTTTACTAAGTTTCTCCAATTTTGACAAAGCCATATTTATCACCTCAATTTTATTATAACAAATCTATGTCAGAAAAACTTCAAGTTTTTTAAATGTGTAAGTGTTTACAGTACAATTTTTATTCTTTAAAATACTATAAATTTATAGTATAATACTATCGTGAGGTGAAAGTAATGAAAAAACCTGTGATATTAATAATTATGGATGGTGTAGGTATCGGACCTGTTGGTTCTGGTAATGCTTATGACATCGCAAAGAAACCTAATTTAGATAAATTATTTAAGAAATATCCTAATATAGAATTAGAAGCTTCTGGTGAAGCTGTTGGATTACCCGTTGGACAAATGGGGAATTCAGAAGTAGGACATATGAATATCGGAGCTGGTAGAATTGTTTATCAATCTCTAACAAGAATTAACAAAGCCGTTAGAGAAAACAAATTTGCAACGAATCCTGCTTATTTATATGCTTTTAAAAACACAATGACAAAAAACTCAAAACTTCATTTATTTGGTTTATTATCAGATGGTGGGGTTCATTCACACATAAAACATTTTAAATCAATGTTAAAGACTGCTAAAGACGTAGGTGTTGAAACAGCCTATGTACATGCATTTCTAGATGGTAGAGATGTTGACCCAAAATCTGGGGCTACATTCATCAGAGATTTAGAAGCATATATGGCAGAAATAAATTTTGGTAAGATAGCTACTGTTTCTGGAAGATATTATGCGATGGACCGAGATAAAAACTGGGATCGTATTCAGCTTGCATACGATTCAATGGCTTTTGGTAAGGCGCCATTACATTTAAATGCTTCAGAAGGTGTTGAATTATCTTATAAAGAAGAAGTAACCGATGAATTCGTTAAACCATTTGTCGTTGATAAAAAAGGACTCGTTGAATCAAATGACTCAATCATTTTTATGAATTTTAGACCTGATAGAGCAATCGAAATTTCTACTGCTTTTTCAAATCCCAAAGCATTAACTGGATTACTAAATACAGAAAATGGACCTGAAAACATTACGTACATATCAACAATGAAATATTCTGATTCTGTTAAAGGTGAATTAGCATTTAAATTAAATAATTTGACAAATATGTTTGGTGATTATGTTTCCGAACAAGGATTACATCAATTAAGAATAGCTGAAACTGAAAAGTATGCACATGTAACATTCTTTTTCGATGGTGGGGTAGATAAAGTTATCAAAAATGCTAAACGTGTATTAATTCCAAGTCCAAAGGTTCCAACATACGATATGCAACCAGAAATGAGTGCGCATAAAATTACTGAAGCTGTGTTGAAAGAATTAGACTCTGGTGTTCATGATGTTATAATATTGAACTTTGCTAACGGGGATATGGTTGGTCATACAGGTATTATTCCTGCAGCTGTTAAAGCTGTTGAAACCGTTGATGAATGTGTTGGTAAAGTTGTAGATAAAGTATTAGAACTCGGTGGTGTAGCTTTAATAACTGCGGATCACGGGAACTGTGAAAAAATGTTGAATGAAAGAAATAAACCATTTACTGCACATACAACTAATTTAGTACCATTTATTGTTACTAAAGAAAATGTAACACTAAGAAAAACGGGTAACCTAGGAGATATAGCTCCTACAATGCTAAAATTATTGAAACTGGATAAACCAGTTGAGATGACAGGAGAATCATTAATTGTCTAAATATAATACAAGTTTAAAAGATATAAAACTAAAAGACTTAATTTTTGTTATACTATATGGTGTAGTAATATCTATATTGTTAGGTATTGCATTAGGATTTATCGATTACTATATAAGAAGTTATATCAATTTCTCCTTAGCAATATTAATGTTTTTCTTTTCTGCACAATATATCGGTAGAACTGTTAGAAAACAGTATGAAAAACCGCATATTTTATATATAATAATAACTGGAATATTCTTAGTGTTCCAAGCAATTATAATCTATGGTTTACCTTTTATCTATTCAATAGCGCAACAGTTTGAAGATATTATGATAGTTCTTGATTTAAGAATGTATCTTCAATATTTCATATTATTGATAACATCAATATTTACTAATTTTAATTTTAACTATATCTTAATGCTTCTTATTATTGCCGTCGGCACATATGTAGGAGTAAGTAAGACATATTAAAAAATATATAAAATTCTAATATTTAGGAAAAAGGAGATTTAATTATGCCAAATATTACTAATATTTATGCAAGAGAAGTACTGGATTCTAGAGGGAATCCTACAGTTGAAGTAGAAGTATTTACAGAATCAGGTTCTTTCGGTAGAGCAATCGTTCCAAGTGGCGCTTCTACTGGTGAACATGAAGCAATTGAACTTAGAGACGGTGACAAAGCAAGATACTTAGGAAAAGGTGTTTTACAAGCAGTTAAGAACGTTAATGAAATTATTGCTCCAAACTTAATTGGATACGATGTAACTTTCCAAACATCAATTGATAAAGTTATGTTAGAATTAGACGGAACTCCAAATAAGTCAAAATTAGGTGCTAATGCAATCTTAGGTGTATCTTTAGCTGTTGCTAAAGCAGCTGCTGATTTTGTTGGACTACCACTTTATTTATATTTAGGTGGATTTAACGCGAAACAATTACCAACACCAATGATGAATATCATTAACGGTGGATCTCACGCTGACAACAACGTGGATTTCCAAGAATACATGATTATGCCTGTTGGCGCTGAATCATTTAGAGAAGCTTTAAGAATGGGTGCTGAAGTATTCCATAACTTAAAGACAGTTTTAAAAGGATACGGATTCAACACAGCTGTAGGAGATGAAGGCGGATTCGCTCCAAACTTAGATTCTAATGAAGCTGGTATCAAAGTAATTATTGAAGCAATTGAAAAAGCTGGATACGCTCCTGGTAAAGATGTTTTAATCGCAATGGACGTAGCTGCATCAGAATTCTATAATAAGAAAACTAAATTATATGAATTAAAAGGTGAAGGCAAAGAATTAAACGCAACTGAAATGGTTGAATTCTATGCTGACTTAGTTGCTAAATACCCAATTATCTCAATTGAAGATGGACTAGATGAAAATGACTGGGATGGATGGAAAGTATTAACAGATGCTTTAGGTAAGAAAATTCAATTAGTTGGTGATGATATATTCGTTACGAACACTGATAAATTAGCTAAAGGTATTAAAATGGGAATTGCAAACTCAATCCTTATTAAAGTAAACCAAATCGGAACTTTAACTGAAACTTTTGATGCTATTGAAATGGCTAAAAGAGCTGGATATACTGCAGTTGTTTCTCATAGATCTGGTGAAACTGAAGATACTACAATCGCTGATATCGCAGTTGCTACAAATGCTGGACAAATCAAAACTGGATCACTATCAAGAACTGATAGAATCGCTAAATATAACCAATTATTAAGAATCGAAGAAGAGCTAGAAGAAGTTGCTGAATACAAAGGATTAGCTTCTTTCTACAATTTAAAATAAGAAAATTTAATAAACTTAAAAAAAACATGTTTTTGGGTCTTCCAAAAACATGTTTTTATGGTATAATATTACAGAACGAAATAGTTTCTTATTTCCATTAGGAGGTTAGCATGAATGGATTACATTGGGTATTGTTCGCAATATCACTTATATTAATCGCTTTAGTAATGATTCAAGAGTCTAAAGATGATGTTAAAAATACATTCTCGGGAGAAAAATCTGATTTATTTAAAAATCAAAAACAACGAGGATCAGAATTATTGATGACAAGAGTAACAATTGGGGTCGCAACCGCATTTGTTGTCATATCAATTTTAGCATTAGCTCTTTAAGGACACATTACGTGTTCTTTTTTATTTCTAGGAAGGAAGTTTTTGAATGAAAGATTTAGTGTACAATTTAATTAAAAAGGCATCTCTTAAAGATAGGTCTTTGATTTCTATTGCAAGTCACTTAAAAATTGATTCAGAAGCCGGATTTCAAGATCTTACCAAAACACTGCACAGTTTAACACGTGATGGTTTGATTTACAGAGATAAAGAGGGAAATTATAATGTCCATGATGAAGAGACTATAGTAAAAGGTAAGCTTGACTTGAAACAAGCCGGTTTTGGTTTTATCATCGTTGATGATGGACAATACCCTGATATCTATATATCAAGACAACATAAAGGTACCGCAATGGATAAAGACTATTGTTTAGTTGAAGTTATTAGAGAGAAATCTCGCGGTAAGTTCGAAGGAAAAATACTTAAGGTTCTAGAACGAAGTGTTACAAGCATAGTAGGAGAATACTATGAAGGGCAAGTGTTCCCTAAGAATTATTCGAACGATGTTGTTTATAAATTGAAAAGAAATGATCAATTAAAATTAAAGAACCACCAACTTATAAAAGCCAAGATCACTAAATATGGAAGGTCATACATCAAAGAATGTTCTTTGATAGAAGTCTTAGGTACTATTGGTGATAAAGGTCTTGAAATAAAAGAAATAATAAGTAGACATAACCTTATACATGAATTCTCAGAAGATGAAATGAATTTTGCAAGAAATGTTGCATCAGAGATAAATGTAGATGACATAAAAAATAGAATTGATTTAAGGAACGAAAAAATCTTCACTGTTGATGGTGAATACACGAAAGATATTGATGATGCAATATCACTGAAAAAACGTAATGGAAATTACATTCTAGGTGTTCATATTGCTGATGTAAGCTATTATGTTACAGAAGGCTCAGTGTTAGATAAGTGCGCTTATAAACGTGGTACATCTGTATATTTGGCTAATGAAGTTATACCAATGTTACCAAGAGAACTATCAAACGGAATTTGCTCACTAAATCCTAAAGTAGATCGTTTTACATTAACATGTGAAATGGAAATTACAGATAAAGGTGAAGTAGTCAATTATTCAATCTATCCTTCAGTAATTAACTCACTGTATAAAATGACTTATACAAACGTTAATAAAATTCTTGAGAATGATAAAGAAAAACTAGAAGAATATAGTGATATCGTCGAAGATGTTAAACTAATGCATGAACTTAAAAATATTTTAAATGCTGTTCGGGAAAAAATGGGTTCTATTAACTTTGAAACCATCGAACCTAAGTTTATTTTCGATGATGAAGGAAATATTGAAGATTTAAAAATCAGAGAACGACAAGATGCGGAAAAACTAATTGAGGAATTTATGTTAGTTGCGAATCAAGTAGTAGCTACTCATATATTCAATCAAAAATTACCATTTATATATCGTATCCATGAATTGCCTAATCAACAAAAACTGACATATATTCTAAATTTCCTTGAAAGACTAGGATATGCAGAAAATATAGATGATAATGTTGATCAATTTAATTTCCAACAAATACTAAAAAATGTTGAAGGAACTTTATATGAAAAAGTAATAACAACTTTATTATTAAGATCAATGGCTAAAGCTAGGTATTCAAGAGATAATCTAGGACATTATGGCTTAGCCTTTGACAATTATACACATTTTACATCGCCAATAAGAAGATATCCAGATTTAATAGTGCATCGTTTCTTAAGAAGATATGTCTTTAACGGAAACAAGCTATTTGATGATGAATTAAAAGCTAAATTAGATGATATAGCTGTTCAAACGTCGACGACGGAAAGAGAAGCAATGATCTGTGAACGCGAAGTTATGGATATGAAAAAAGCAGAGTACATGGAACCATTTGTTGGGGATACATTTACAGGTATTATCTCTTCAGTACTTAAGTTTGGAATGTTCGTAGAACTACCAAACACAGTAGAAGGATTAATACATATAAGCAACTTTGATGAAGAAATGGAGTACAGTGAAACAACCCTATCTCTAGTTGGAAAATCAACTCAAAAAGAGTATACTATAGGTGAGGAAGTACAAGTGAAACTAGTTAAGGTAAACCGTCTATTAGGAAAGATTGATTTTGAAATAGTTTAAGGGGGTGGATAATATGAAACTTTTAACCAACAACAAGAAAGTAGCACATGAATATTTTATATTAGAAACCTATGAATGTGGAATTGTCCTTAAAGGAACTGAAATCAAATCTATTAGACAAGGTAAGTTTTCTATAAAAGAAAGCTTTGTAAAAGTTAGAAATTCTGAAATGTATATTACCAATATGAACGTAACTAAATATGATCATGGTAATATATTTAATCATAAAGAAGATAGAGACAAGAAATTATTAATGGGTAAAAGAGAAATAATTAAGTTAGGGCAAAAAGTAAAACTAGAAGGTTTAACTTTAGTTCCTACCAAAGTTTATTTAAAAGAAGGTTTATGTAAAGTTGAAATAGCTTTGTGTAAAGGTAAGAAACTTTACGATAAACGTCAAACCCAAAAAGAGAAGGATGTTGAAAAACGACTTCAAAAAATTATTTATTAGGGGCTGTTCTGGATTCGACAGGGTAGTGCGGGTTTAATAAGCATGCCATCGGTAGATGTAAAATTGCAAGGTTAATATAACCGGAAACACAAATTACGCTTACGTAGCTTAAGAAGAAGCTATGGATTCACTTAGTGGTGCCTATTACACTTCTTGAATTTCAGATAATAGGATAGCATTACCGTCTGCATTCTTAAGATTGTAGTGTAAAACTAATAAGGATAGATTTATAGTAGTGTGTTGGCTGACAGCTATACTTCGAAACAAAAATAGTTAACTAAGCATGTAGAAAATTAAATGATCGGCTATTTTGGACAGGGGTTCAAATCCCCTCAGCTCCACCAATAATACCCGCGACCGAGGTTTTTGTAGTATTCATATACTACATATATAACCTCGGTTTTTTGTATGAAGAAAATGATAGATTTTGAGTTAAAAAAGGGGTATTGAACAGTATATTTTGTTATTGCAATAAGGCTGAAACGAAATTTTAAAAATTTATTTTTCGCGGAACTATCTTTCAAAAAAAAGTATTTGGTACTATTTAAGTGGTTGGTATTTTAAGCCCATCAATTGTATGATATAATAACAATAAGAATTGTAGAAAGGAGGAGATTGAATGAATAAGCAAAAGTATCTAATTTCTAGCATTTCTATGGTAATGATGATTTTTTTAGTTGGATTTTATCAATTCATTAAATTATCTAGTTTATCTTTTTTAGAACAAACAAGTGCTACAAATGAAATTGGATTTATTTTATTATCTGTTGCAATGATTATAGTAGTAGCGATAGTATCATATTATATACCTATGTTATTAATTTTTGAATTTAAGGTTAAATTCAACATTTCATTCACTCCTGACAACTATATTTCCAATCAAAATTATGTATTATACAATAGTATAAAAATAATAAGTAGAAGATATTTAAGATTAAACGTTATTCGATGTTGATTCTTAGTTATTTTGTCATATAAAAACTAACTAAGAAGGGAAAGAATAATGAAAAAAGCACAAACTATTACTGCATTCATTTTGCTTGCAGTAATCATTTGGATGCGTTTTTACGCGCCAATAAATAAAGTTGCTTTGATTCTTAAACATATCTCACTTTTTTTATTGATAGGAATCGGAGCATATGCAGTAACAACTGCTATTTTAAAAAAATTAGTATCAAAATACAAACCCACTGGCACTAAAGAGAGTTTAGTCTACATCGGAAGAGTATTGAGTTTTGGAGTAATCATAATATTATTTGGGTCTTTGCAGTATAACTTTATTAAATTTACAGAAACACCTTATGTTGAAGGATGCCAATTTTATGATAAATATGATAATTTAATTTATCAATCAAAATTTTATACATCATGTCCAGATTTAGATATTATTACTAGCAATGAAGAAGTATTGGAATTTAATGTACAGGAGCACACAGACATTAAAGAAGCAGCTATTTTGGGTGTGAGCGAGACTGCATTGAGTAGGAATGATTTGCTTGATTTAACTGTATTTAGCACAATAAAGATTGAATATTTTGATAACTCTCAAATAAAATCAATCAGCTATCGAGTTACATTCAATGGAGAAGTTACTGGAGAGGGAAATTCTAGTACTTATTATAGCTATCACAAAAAGATAGAGAACTCATTTGACAGTGGGTATAGTAGCATAGTTCAAGAAGCTGAGATTAAGACAACATATGATTATACTAAAGATTTAACTTTAGATCATTACGATTTCGAGGATTCTGACTATACATCAACTACCTTTTATGTAGATGAAAACTATAATAGATTTGAAGAGTTTAGTGGTGGACCCTCAATTAAAACTGTATCTTACAGCCTTTATAAAGATTACTTTGATGATGAGAACAATTTGACAACTGAGAAAATTGCAAATGTGTTCTTTATCAAAGAAGATGACAAAATTACTTATGTACAGCTGCCGACCGATTTGAGTTATCCGAATGAACTTTGGCAAAGTGTTGATGAGAGAAGAATTGATATAGAGTTCGATAACAATTTGATTACTTGGATTGTAAAAACAAAAAATGGGGCTACAGATTTTTTAACAAAGAGAGTTTACAGTGATGAAAATCAAAATTTATTAAATCAAACTAGCTTTGAGTTTGAGACAGAAAATAATACTGAATTGCAGTTTGATAGATTAATAGAATATAGAACTTTATTGCAGGATTCAAAAACATACTTGTATTCTCAAAACGTTAGTGGGCCTGTACAGTTTCCAGGAGATTATTCCAACGGACTTGAATCAATTGAAAGTACTGAATATGGTACTAAAGTAGAAAAATTAAAATATAGATCACAAAACTATATAAATTATCTGATATATGGAGATATATCATACGCAAGTTTATATTATGAAATGGGAGACTATGCAGATGGATTTAGTTTCTATAAAATGTTTAGTATTGAGTATGATCTTATTGAACTACAACAATCAGACAGCATTTTTTATAAAGAACCAATTTACTTTATTTATAATTAAACTTAAAATAGTAGATGCAATTTTGCATTTATCATTTTTCTCGATTTTAGATTTCATTTAGCTGAAAATCGTAAGAAATATAATTTTCTTCTGGAATGGGTCAATTATGGTTGCGGGTACCTCCACCAGGCTTAACCGTATACGGATAAACTTCGGGGACTCTCAGCTCCACCAATAATACCCATGACCGAGGTTTTTGTAGTATTCATATACTGCATATATAACCTCGGTTTTTTGTTTGGAGTAAATGATAGATTTTGAGTTAAAAACAGATTTTTGAACAGTGTATTTTGTTGTTGCAATAAGGTTAAAATGAAATTTCTAAGATTTAGTTTTTATAGAACTATCTTTCTAAAAATCTGAGGGAGTAGAGAGAGTGGAAGTATTTGGTGCAATTGCTAAATATGATCAAATAAAACATTTCTTTAGAATAAAGAACTATGAGCCGCACCACAAATAGTTATTTATAACAACATATAATTGATAACAAATCCTCTGAAACAGGATTTTGTCATTTTTAAAGTAAAATTCATTAAGCGACTTTCATTATTAATAATTAGTGATATACTATAAATAGGAACCAAGGTAAAAAATGATCAATCCTTGTTTGGATTGTTTTTTAAGGAGAAAAATTTATGAGAAATGTAATTAAATTGATGAATAGGTACAGTCAATTGGACCATTTATCAAAGAAAGATTATGAAGAAATTATCGATAAGTTGATAGAGATAAATAGTGGAATACCTAGAGAAATTTACTCATATTCTTTTGCTTACCATTTCAATCAAGAATACCTATTTCAAGAATTTAAACAGCTCACTTTAGAAAACTTAAGATTCAGTGTAAGAGAATTAAGAACAGAGGATATTTTAGAAATTCAATATTCTGATTTTTGTACAGTGAGAACTGAATCTGATTGGATTAATGTTCCGCATTTAAAATCATATTATAATCTGAATTTTCTTAATGGTACCTTTGAGAATCCCATATTACTGGTTGCTCATAGTAATCAGTTCAAAGTTTTTGATGGGAACAATAGGCTAAGATTTTTTAGATCTTTGTATAAATACTCACCTGAAAAAATTAAAGATAATCATACGGTATATATTTTAGATGATCGGGAAGAGGATTAAGATGAAATCATATAAGGAATTTACTAAAATTTCAATTCACAATCATTTTGGGGGAGATAATGCAGACAGACTTATCACTCAATCTAATGTTTTAGAATTCGATACACCTATGGCAATATCACAAATTGACGATGCTGCTAACAATGAGTTCAATCTTATTGCAATGACAAATTCAAATGTATTTCATGTTGAAAGATATATTATATTAAACAGGTATGCAAAGAAAAAAGGTGTTACGCTCATACCTGGTGTCGAATTAAACGTTTGTAATTCAACCGAAGACAAGTTTTTGCATGTAGTAATTCTAATAAGTGATAATGATGATATCTTTTTGTTTAAAAACATGATTAATGAAATGATTGGTGAAAATTCAGATATTTATATAAATTTTACTCAACTTGCAAAATTGGTATACAATTTTAAGGCAATAATTATTCCGCACGGGTTAAAGCAAAATGAAAGATCTTCTGGTAATAATGTAGAACAGCTTAAAAAAATAATTTCAATGGATTTTGCTGAACCTATTTTACTTGAGGATAATAAAGCTTATCAAAAAGTTACCCTTAAATCAAAATTGGAAGATAAATTAACGGAGAAAGAATATATATGGTTAGCTAAAGTGCCGAGTGTTTCAGCTCTAGATAGAATAGCATCTTTCAGTAATATACAATCACCAACATATATATGGGGAGATAAAGATTATGATAGTTTGTATTATTCTGCGCTTATGGGTGAGACTCGCGTATTTAGAGAAGAAGATCTTAACACTAAACCTAACTATGTTGCAGAAATTACTATTGAGCCTAGTGGAGAAGAGTTTGGGGATTCAACGGTAAAATGTTCACACGGTCTAAATTCAATTATTGGTTCATCTGGAAGCGGGAAGACGTTATTGCTGAATTGGTTATCAAAGTATTTTTCTGGTAAAAATCTAGAACACAGTGCAAGTTCAGAACGTTGTGATTATGAAAGATTCTATGATCAGGCAAATCTTATATTAAAAGACTATGAAGGGAGTATCATTCATCCTGATGATTTTGGGATTTTTGAAGGTGAGAATCTATATAAGCAAATAATTACCGCATTTTCAAAAGGGAAAGACGAAATAATAGAAGCATTAGACGCAAAACCAAATTACAGTAACTACTACTTATTAATAGATGAATTTAATAGGTCTGCTGATTCGTATATCTCTAATAATCTGAGAATAAATGAAAGTAATGAGGTTGTTGATGAGTCAATAAGTATAGTACAATCTGCTATTGAGTTTATAGAAAAAAACCAACAAGGTAAAGAAAATATAGACTTTGAAAAAGATTCAGGATTCATTAGAATAATTAAAGACAATAAAGTTATTCTAACTGAATTAAGGAATGATGAAAAAAGTATTGTTCAATTAAAAAAAGACTTCATTAAGTTGTTAAATAAATATGATATTGATAAAAACTTGCATATTTTAGAAGAAACTTTCAAATTATTAAATAAACAAAATAGACTTCGTATTTTGCAATCTGAAAATAAAATTATATCCGCACAAACAAATGTAAATATAATTGATGAGATTGATAGAATTGTAACAGATTACAATAAAATTATTGGAAGTAGATTCTCAGCTATCACAAGAAATCGAAAGACTATATCTGAAAAAATTGAACTGATTATAGATAAATTAAAGGATGTTATATTAATCTCAAATTCTATAATAGTACCAACTATAAATAAAGAAAAAATAAAAAAATCTGTAATTGTTAATAAAAAGGGAATTAGACTAAATATAAGTGGTGTTAATACAACAATTAATTACGATAATGTATCAAAAATATTTGATAACTCAGTCGGAGTAAGTGCAAAAAAATTAAATAAGACACTTTTCAAAGAGTTGTTACAAAAAAATCAACTGATTGATTTATCAGCAGAAGAAGATGTGGATGAGTTGCTTTCAATCTTTATTGATAACAATTACCGATCACAAAGTTACTTTAACCCAAGTGTAAATGATTTGATGGAGTATGAAGTTCAAATTAAGAATAATATTGAAATATATCAATCTATGAATACGTTAAGTGCTGGAGAAATTAGCAAAATATACATTAATAGGATGATAGATGAAAAATTAGAGAAATTAGGTAATAACTGTATAATTTTATACGACCAACCAGATAGTAATTTAGAGAAAAGGTTTGTACTTGATACTCTAGTAGATAAAATAACCAAATTGAAATATAAATATCAGATTTTCATTACAACACATGAACCATTACTTGTTGTAAATGCAGATACTAATAGTATAATAGTTGCAACAAATGAGAAGAAAATTGAGAAGAACAACTTTATCAAATATAGGAATTTAAGTTTTATAAATAAATCAAATAAAAAAGAGGTTGTAAAGGAAATATCTAGTCTCATAGATGGTTCCTTTGATGCAGTTAAACTTAGAACAAAAGTATATGGAGGTATGATGAATGAAAATTAGTGTAGATGAAAAAGGTGTAATTAAGGTTGATACTAAGGTTGTAAATGTTAAAGAAATAAATAGTGATTTTTTAAGAAATATTTTTCTTAAATCCTTAAAAGAAAATGTAGATTATGATTTAAAAGAAGGACATCCCATTGCTTCGTTATTTAAAGGGATAGAAGAGGAAACGGCAAAAGGCTCAGTATTTAATCAAAAATGGGTTAATGAGAAAAACAAGTATGAAAAAAATATCAAAGATATTGAAGTGTTAGAAAATGGTATTACGAAAATCAGTGATGAAAAATAGATAATTATATTCAGCGAAAAATGGCTAAAAGAAGCAAGCTAGAATGAAATAATAATGATAATTTTACTATTGCAGAAAATAAGACGCTTGGAACTGTAGTAGGTATGTTAAAAGAATTAGATTACTCTGATAATAAACATTGGTTTGCAGAGTCTGATTATGTTATATTAAAGGATATAACATCAATAAGTAACAAAGTGTAACGGCGATGTTTTTCTGAAATTAAGATTTAAAAATGATTTTTAGAAAAAAATAGAGACAGGAGATATATGAAATTAATTATAATCTGTATAATTTGTTTATCATTTTTAATTAAAATCTATTTTCAATTCGTACAAGTACGATTTTTTAAGAAATCAAAATTGAACGATATTGAAGATAGTTATAGCGAAGGTGTTTTCGAAAAGTCAAAGTCATTCACAATTATGATGAATAATCTAGATCAGATTATCACCACAATAAATTTCTTTGTGATTTTAGGTTTTTTACTTTTTAACGTGCCAAATTTGATATTGAGGTCGGTAAAAAATTCGTTTAGTAATTCAGTATCTGCTGAAGTGATTACAGCATTGATTATCGCATTGGTATTTTTAACCATAGAAATTATTAAGAGTTCCATTCAAACTTTTTTTATTGATAAGAAATTTAACTTTAACAAGTCATCTGTTATGAACTTCATTTTAGATTGGCTAATTAAAGTGGTGCTGATGTTAGCTGTATTGTCATTTTTTGTTGCAGCATATAGTTCAAACAGTGCGATTGGAAAATTTGGGGCTCTTTTATTAGCAATGGTTGTTGCATTTGTATTTAGAAAAATCTTTTATCATAGTATACCCATGGCTGAATCTGAACTAAAAGATAAAATCAAAGAATTCGCCAAAGAATATAAATATAAATTTAAGAACGTATATGTGATGAATGCTTCTAAGCGAAGCTCAAGAGTTAACGCTTTTATTTATGGAAATGGAAAACGAAGAAAAATAGTTCTATATGACACTTTGATAAACACTTTCTCTGTTGATGAAATAATTGCTGTATTTGCCCATGAAATGGGACATGCAAAACATAAAGACAGGCTTAAACAACTCATTGTATTTATTCCACTTGTTTTTATTTTTCTTCTTTTGTTTAAATTTATTAATCAATCTATGGAATTGGCACAAGCATTTGGATACAGCGAGCTTAACATTGATTTAACTATATTTATAATTTACTCGTTTAATGTTATACTTATCTTTTTTACAAGTATCATAAAGAATTCAATTTCAAGATATTTTGAATATAAAGCTGATGAATTCGCATCAAGGACAGCTGGAAAAGAGAATATATTAAAGGCACTTAAGCACCTTGCCATAAGCAATTTAAGCAACGTGTATCCCCATCCTATTGAAGAGTTTATTTATTATACACATCCGAGTGTTCTGAAAAGAATCACAGCGATTCAGAACATCGAAAATGAAGGTAGCAGAGCATCCGACTAAATCTATATATCAGATTTTTTTGTGCAAATTCATATGTTCAAATTATAAAGTCTCCACCATGAAAACCCGCTTCCGATACGGATAAACTTCGGGGACCATCAGCTCCACCAATATTACCCGTATCCCGGAAATTGTGTAGTTTACTTAACTACAGCGATATTTCCGGTTTTTTTTTTGGATTAAATGTTAAATTTTGAGTCAAAAACAGGTTTTTTCACAGTGTATTTTGTTGTTGCGATAAGGCTGAATTGAAATTTTAGAAATTTATTCTTTACAAAACTTTCTTTTAAAAAAATAAGAAGTAGAATACGGGAAGCAAAGGGGAGTTGGTGTAACAGCTCAATATGACCAAAACTATCGTTTATTTAAAATAAAGAACAATGAAACATATCATAAATAATTGTAGAACAAACATTAAATATAGTAACAATTATCTTTTAGCAGTTTACCTGTTATTAAATATATAATAATTTTATGATATAATAGTATCATAAAATGTTACTAACAACTATGATTACAAAAGGGTTAGTAAATTTACTCGGAAATGGATACAAAACACTAACCTAAATTGGTTAGTGTTTTTTTATTTGGAAATAAGAAAGGATTGAAAAAATGGACTATATAAAAGAATATGTAGAGCTATGTTGTAATACCTATTGTGATCAATCATACATAAATGGATTAAAACAACTTAAAAAAAGTATTGGGGAGGACAATCACCCCTTATCACTTTTAATTGACGGTGATTTAGCATTTTTTAATGCACAGTTTAAGGAATGTAAAAATCTCTACCAAAAAGCGTATGATACAGATGATAAGAACCATGTATTTAATTGTAAAATGCTTATAATTCTTGATTTTCTCGAACAAGAAGAATTGTTGCAATCTTCCTATTTCAAAGTCATTGAGATGTTAAAAGATCCACTTAGCGTCGCAACAAAAATGTTGCTTCATATTAGCAACAATGACTTTAATAATTTCACAATTGAATATTTTCAATATAAACAACTCTTGGGCATCGACCCACGTTTAAAATCTTATTATGAAGCCGTTTATCTTTCCATTCAAGGTGATTACACAAAATCATACAATATTTTAAGAACACTATATGAAACCAGTGAATTTAATAGTGATGTTTGTAATGATTTAGCTCACAACATCATGTTTCGACAGGGTAAATTTGATTCTGGCATTGATATTCTAAAAGATGGACTAAAAAAAAATGAAAAGAATTACAAATTACATAACAATCTCTTAAGTATATATTTTTATCAAAAAGATTATGATAATGTATCAGAACATTTTAAATTTTGTATGTCAGCAATACCTGAGTCTTTCACAAATATATATTATAGGTTTTTTTATGAGTTGTCTGTTACTAAAAACTACACCAAGGCAATAGAGTATGCAAATAAAGCATACGAAATCAAACAAATACCAATAATTCTGATTAATAAAATTTATTGTTACCTTGGTTTAAAAGAATTTGATAATGCACTAAAGTATGCACTAGAAATGACTGATATTTTTCCTGAGGATTCTTTGAGTTATCACATTTTGGGAATTGTATTCTATGATTTAAAAAAAGATAAAAATGAGATCTCTGATACCTTTGCGAAAAGCATTGGGTTTTCAAAGTATACAATAAAAGAAGAATCCTACTTTAGTAATAACGCAAGAAAAGACTATTTACAGGTTCAAGAAGAGTTATTCAAGGATCAAGACATGATTATTCACAATATCATTTCTGATTATAAAGTGTATAAATCACTAGGATTCGTGGATGTCTTTGAAAAGTATACAAGAACCTTGGATATTAAAGAAATTATTTGTATAATGACTCATTATCTGACAATGGATAATAGTAATATTGAGTTTTTTAAACCTTTAATTTTTATACTGAGAAATAATTATAAAATATATGAGTCTGCAAAAGTGTTAGAATGTCTTTTAAATAGTGGAAAAGATGCCAATTTATTCTTTGATTTATCACAAAAGTATGTTGACTTTGGAGATAAAACATGCGCAGTACGAATTTTGAAAAAAGGCCGTGAGTACTTTAAAAGCGTATCTGAAATAGTTAGATTTTCTATTATGATGTCTACGTGTGGATATCCAGCGACAGCGACACAATATTTGAAATTGTATCTTGAAAAAAATATGGATACACTTAAAACTGAAGATATCCAGAGAATTACAGAGACTAGACATTATTTATTCCAGTTGTTTCGAGACCGTAAGCGTGATAAAAAGTTAGATAAAATATTATTTGAGTCAATACTGATTCAAGAACAAGTAAATTTGAAAGAAGATGAATTTGAGTACTTTTTACGTAAAAAATCACAAACAAATGACGATATCATATTCCATAATTTACGAAAATGGAATTCTTATACACCGATTCTTTCAATGAGTGGAGCCGATAGTGTTGGTGGTGGATTCTATATCAATGTAAAAGGTAAAGGAATTGTCATTGATCCAGGCTTAAATTTTGTTGAAAACTTTAAAAATGCGGGATATACATTTGGTGATATTGATACAATTTTTGTATCTCATGCTCACAATGATCACACCGCAGACCTCGAAAGTATTCTTACGCTCTTGTACAAATATAATTCAAATATCAAAAAACTATATGAAATGCAAGAAAAACAGAATGAACAGAAATCTGTCAAGGAACTAAGTAGTCATGATGGCTTAAAAAACACTTCGTACATTGAAGTCGGCACATTGGATCATCGTTTTGAATTGAAAAAAAGCAAAAAAAACTTATCAAAACATATAAAAGTACTTAAAATCTACATGACAAAAAGCACATTTAAGAAATATGCTGGGATTTTTAGCTTACATAAAAAGAGTAACTACCGCATCCACCTAATTGAAGGGGGGAAAGATTACCCAATTTTTGATGATAATAAAGATTTTGGTGTCTATGTATTCAACAACGAACACATAGAAGTAATTTCGGACTATTCATCTGTAGGAATGGTTTTCAAACTGAAACATTATAATCTTGTATATACTGGTGATACAAGAATTTCTGATAACATTCTAGAGTCAGTAAAATCAACTATTAAAAAGACAAAACTAACGGCAAAGAACAAACAAATCTTTTTATGCAATATTGGTGGATTAAAACAGTCCGAAGTAGAATATGATTTAAATAATTATCTTAATGTGTATAAAAACCATTTGGGTAGAATCGGTGTTTACAAACTGATACAAGAATTTAAACCAAAATTATGTCTTATCTCTGAATTTGGAGAAGAATTTGAAATGCAACGTCTAGCTATTACAGATGTATTTGATCGTAACTTCCCAAATACGTGTTTCTTCCCATGTGAAATTGGACAAAAAATCAAAATTGAAGAGGAATTGTTAATACAGACACATTACATATCATCTCTCGAAAAAGGTGTGCCAGAATATAAAGAAAAATATGAAAGCGTAACAAATATCAAATACATTGATGATATATATGGCAATATCTATTATGTAGACAATAAAATTGTTGAAAATCATCTCTCGGATTTCAAGAGATATAAGGGCAATAATAGATAAACTAGCACTTGGACTAATTATTTTTAAACAGAAGATAACGAAAATATCATATGTATACAACAAAAATTTATATTAAAAATATTACAATGAGTGAATTGATTTTTCATTACTGGATTACTTAAAGTAATTTACCATTCGGTGTTGAACTAAAATGAAAAATAGAATAAAGCAATATAGAGCAGCCAAAGTTTTTACAC
>Ga0307990_1000353_pt1 | contig 43189 bp, 35 predicted proteins | sample EllFjometagen129_FD_203168 | JGI IMG/M metagenome (GOLD analysis project Ga0307990, IMG submission 203168) | Marine microbial communities from Ellis Fjord, Antarctic Ocean - #129 | ecosystem: Environmental > Aquatic > Marine > Unclassified | place: Southern Ocean | collected 2014-10-08
AGGATTTATTATGGTATTTTATTAACGCTCAGGGATTGTAGGTTTATAGATCGTATTTTTCCAGGCAAAAAAGAGGGCGGTAAAATAGAGAAGTTCTCCAACTGCCAAGAGATCATATCTGTAAGGCGATGGCATTTGCTGATAAAGGCCTGCTCCATAATCAGCCATAAAAGAGTATAGCATTGAAACAGTGCCCATCAATACTAAAGCCCATGATATAAATGAAGGCCTGAAGTCGTACCCCTTTTTGTATAGAAAAATAATGAAAAAGCCGATGAGCAACATTGTGACGGCAATAACTATAGGCGCAACAACTGGCCCTGTCCATGGAATGGGTATAAGGAACAACACATCCCATTCGCTTAAAGATGAAGGCCATCTGATTAAAATTTTTAACCATGCATAGTAAAATAGATCCCAAAAACCAAAACATATTATAAAGTATGAAAATTTTTCCCAAAACCTTGTGCCGCAAAAGGAACCTACAGAGATAAGCATGAAAATTGTGGCGGCCTCTCTTCCAATTTCAACTATTAGGTGTTTTTCTGCTATCATCTTAAATGGAAAGGCAAAGCCCTCCGGGTAATAAATATCCCTTAGGTAAATGACTATGGCAGCCTCTACAAGGGCCATAGATATGCTAAAAACTGTTAACCAGAAGATTTTCCTCATGTTTTAATCCCTTGGTACATTGAGCATCCTCTCAACCGCTACCTTTGCCCTAACCCTTATACCCTCTTCCACCTTGATAATATTTGATACGGTTTCAAGGACATGCACAATATCGTTCAGACGCGTTAATTTCATTTCCTCGCAGATCATGTCCTTGTCAGCAGGTATAAATACCTTATCCGGGTTCTGGGTTTTAAGGGTATGGAGTATCCCAATCTCTGTGCCGATTATAAACTCCCTATTTGAGCTCTTATTCACATAGTCAAGCATTCCAGACGTACTTTTGATTTCATCTGCCAGGTCAATAACCTCTGGCCGGCATTCCGGGTGGGCTAAAAAAATTGCCTGAGGGTTATTATTTTTTACTGCCTTTGCCTTTTCAGCCGATAACCTATCATGGTAAGGGCAAAAACCTTCCCAGAAAAGTATTTTTTTATCAGTGTGTCTCTGGGTATATTTTGCCAGATTTTTATCCGGCGCCATAAGTACGGTATCATGATCGACGAGAGATTTTACAACCTGAATGGCATTAGCTGACGTACAGCATATATCACTTTCCGCCTTAACCTCAGCAGGTGAGTTAACGTATGTTACAACAGGCACACCTGAGAGCTCTTTCTTTTTATTGATTAATGATTGGGCGTCTATCATATCTGCCATAGGGCATCCGGCAGATAAAACCGGTAGTAGAACTTTCTTTTCAGGGCATAAGATAGATGCTGTTTCCGCCATAAAGTGAACACCGCAAAAAACAATAATTTCAGCATCAGTTTTAGATGCCTCTACGGAAAGCCCCAGCGAATCTCCTGTCAAGTCTGCTATATCCTGTATTTCCGATCTTTGATAATTATGCACTAATAGGATGGCGTTTTTTTCCTCTAAAAGTTGTCTTATTTTATTTTGAGAGGACTTTATTTCCATTTTGACTATCTCCTGAATTAAAGGTGAGTTGGTCGAATGACGTTGCATTCTATATTTTAATAATATTGTAAAAAAAGATTTGACACTCCTGAGTTATGCATTTATATTAATATTAGTGGTAAATATTTTGGGACGAGAACCTTTGTCTTTTACATTCTTGAACAAAAAGCAGTGATTTCCCTTTTTGATGCCCCATAAAAAATCAATTCATTGCTCAATGTTCATCAAAACCATCGATGATGCCTTTAAATAATAACCACAGCAATTAGAGCCTTATGCTAAAGAAGGATATTGACCGCTGTATCTATAGAAACTTACAATAAGGAAAGGTAGTTTTCCGACCAATCAGCACAGCCATCCATCGCTCCTCTTATTTATAAAGGCAGGAAAACTTAGAGGCCAAGTATTTAATAATCAGCCATCTGTTGGCTGACAGCTATCATCTAATTTGTGCGTATAATTAGTAAATAGCATAATTTATACTAACGCACATTTTTGAAAGGATTTTTTATGAATATTTACGTTGGGAATCTACCATATAACATAAGTGAAGACGATTTGAAAGCTACTTTTTCTGAGTTTGGAGAAGTAGAAACTGTTAACATCATAAAAGATAAGTTTTCAGGGCAGTCAAAAGGTTTTGGATTTGTCGAAATGCCAAGCAATTCAGAGGCGGATAAGGCAATTAAGGCCTTGAATGACACAGATCTAAAAGGGCGTAATGTAAAGGTTAACCAGGCAAAACCAAAAAGTGATCGCCCAAAGCGCAAGCCAAGGTATTAACGCCTTACAAATAAATTCAAAGTAAAAAATTGAGTGGAGGCGCCTAAAACTATAAGAAATATTACATAGGTTTTCAGCTTTCTTTCCAAGCCGTTTATCTTTGCATATTTGCAAAGGTAGTTTTGTTATATTACGTCATGCCAATGATAAATGGCTTTAGCGCTTTGAATATCAATGGCAGATAAATATAAAAGTTTCAATGAACTCGCCCAACATGAAATCGAAGGGCAAGACTTCGAAATTGCATATAGAGAAGCAGGTTCTATGTTCGTGGTCATAGCCATGCACGGCGGCTCCATTGAGGTAGGAACATCAGAAATAGCCGATGCTATTGCAGGTGAAAATTTTTCATTCTATACGTTTAGGGGCATAAAAGAACGTGGAAATGCAGACCTGCACATAACCAGTACATATTTTGATGAACCGCGAGCTATTTCTTTGTTAAGAAGAACAAAATTTGTCATAACTGTCCATGGCAGAAACAAAAAAGATCAAATTGTTTATGTTGGCGGGCTACATCTTCAACTTAAAAAGCAAATTATTACTGCCCTTGAAAGCGCTGGTTTTAGTGCAACCCATCAAGACTATCCAGCTTTCAAGGGATTGAATGCTGAAAATATATGCAACCTGGGACAATCCAAAACTGGTGTTCAGTTAGAAATATCCAGAGGCCTTCGGGAAACATTTTTTAAATCTTCAGTGGATAAAGATGAAGGTGGGTGTACTAAAAATTTTAATAAATTTATTGGTGCAGTTCGCAGCGTATTATTAATGTGGCAGCAGGAATCCGACAACGGGACCATTAAAATTTGATTCCACCCGATTTTTTTCCAAGTTTTTCTCATCTCCAAACAGCTTTTCTTCGACAATCTTGATATTTTCCGGCGTATCAACCTCAATAGAGTCATAGACAGTCTCTATCAGCTTTATTTTAAAACCGTGCTCCAAGGCTCTTAATTGCTCAAGTTTTTCTTTTTTCTCAAGTATTCCCCAGGAAAGCTTTGTAAAGGTGCGCAGAAATTTTTTTCTATATGCATATACCCCTATGTGTTTGTAATATCCATTGGCTATATTTTTATCCCTGCAAAAGGGTATAGGCAAACGGGAAAAATATAGGGCATATTTATTGCTGTCAAACACTACCTTCACCTTGTTTATGTCCTGTATGTCCGTATCTTTTTTTATCTTATACATAAGGGTTGACATGGGGATTTTAGGGTCATCTTTAAGGGGTCTTATCAAATCAGATATTATTGATGGACGAAAAACAGGTTGATCACCTTGTATATTTACAACGATGTCTTGGTCATCTGTTTTAATTTTCTCTGTTGCCTCAAAAATGCGGTCTGTTCCAGACGGGTGATCCTTAACCGTCATAATAACCTTACCGCCGAATCCTTTAACACAGTTATAAATTCTAATATCATCGGTTGCCACATACACTTCATCCAATTCCGCACATTTTTTGGATCTCTGATAGACATGCTGTATCATGGGGATTCCTGCAATTAATGCAAGGGGCTTTCCTGGGAAACGTTTTGAATGGTATCGTGCAGGTATGATGGCAATTATTTTCAATTTATGTTCTTCTATTGTTAAAAAAATTTTAATGGATTTAACTGTGCAACAGGTTATTTATTACATAGGAAATAAAATATCAAGGAACTTAAACCAGCTCCTACCATACTACCCTGCGATTATTTATCCGGTTCCAGCTTGCTGCCCTTTGTCTTTGGGAGTGAAACAGTGAAGACGATATAGTCCTGATCCTGCTCAAAAAAGAGAAGACCTCCCATATTCCTTAGCAGTTTATAGCAAAGGGGCAACCCAATGCTCTGCCCCCCTTCATCAAAGGGTAGAAACAATTTTTCCGGATCTTCCACCGTCTTATTCAGGGTCTTATTCTTGAAATGAACATTCAGGCTTTGGTTGTTTTCAAAGGTTTTAATAAAAAGATTTCCCCCTTTTTCCATAGCCTTCATGGCATTTCGGATAAGATTTATGAATACCTGTATCAGTATGTCCCTGTCTACATAAATAGTTGATAACAGCGGATTCAAATTTAGGTGATATAAGACATGATTACGTTTCATTTCCGGTGAGAGAAGCTCAACACAATAGGTAATCAATTCGTTTAAGGAGATGTTCTGAGGTCGGATTTCTACCGGGTTGAGATAATCCCTTATTCTATCTAATATTTTTTCCAGGCGTATGGATTCATTCAAGATAATGGTGCTTTCAGTCAATTCAGGGTTTTTTTTCTGAAGGCGTCTTGCAAAACCCCCTATTGAGACCAATGGATTCCTGATCTCATGAGCTACCTCTGCAGAGATTGAACCTAATGTCTTGATTTTTTCCTTTTGCACTACTGCCTTTTCGAGAAAAACTCGATCAGTAATATCTACGATAATTCCCTCCAAATGATTTACATCAGGGTTATGTTGGAAGTCAGGGATGGATTTTAAGATGGTATGGACCAAATGGCCTTTCTTATGTATAAAGCGGCAATCTACGGAAAAAGATTTTTCCTCCGACTCAAACGCCGATTGAAATAAATTCTTTATGCGCGCACGGTCATTGGGGTGTATGCGCCCCAATAACCATTTTGGATCATTCAAGGCCTCGTCCGGGGTATAACCAAGCATTTCGTAACATGCATCGTTGATAAAATCCAGGCGAAAATCCTTGCAAAGCATATATATAAGAAGGGGGATGTTTTGGACGAGATGGAAATATCGCTGCTCAGCCAGTCTAATCTTCTCTTTTAGCCCCTCTCTTAACTGGTAACGCTTGAGGCAAAGATTGAATTCATCAATACTGAAAGGTTTTCTCAAATAGTCATAGGCGCCTATTTTGATGGCACGGAGTGCGCTGTCAAAGGTTCCATGGCCTGTGATAAAAACTATTTCCCTATTCCGGTCCTGCTCCTTTAGCTTAGAGGCAAGGTCTAGACCATTCATGCCTGGGAGATTGATGTCTATAAAAGACAGTCCAAATTTTTCTCCTTTAGATATTTTCAAGGCATTGTCAGGGTCATTGCTTATAAGAGGCTCATATCCTTCGATCCTTATGGCATCGGCCAGGAGTTGGCAAATGAAGGGATCATCGTCAACGACCAGTATCTTTCCCTGTTTATTTTCCTTTTTATCCATTTTAGTTACCTGTGAAAATAAAAAGCAAAACCTGATGAGTATTAGTGGGTTTTTTTAAAGCTGCTGAAATCTGTAAGGCTAAACACAGGAATTTGAATTGAAGGGAGAATGTTCTAAAACTAGACTCATATAATCATTGCACACTCAGTTTTTGTGTATTGAGCCAACATTTTTAAGGATTAATTTTGCCACAAAATAAAGAACACTGTCAAGAATAGATTTAATTTAAGGGTCCCATATCCTTACGGCTACTTTATTTAAGTACCTGAATGAGCCCTTGGCCGGTCCTTCATATAGGAGGTTATGCCTTGCGCACATGACATATTATATTCCCTTTATTCTTGTATGGATAGATACCTCCTAAAAAATCCGCATACAATCAGACAAATGCCAAGGGTAGAAAGGCAGAGCAGAAAGGCCCCTCTGTATGCTAAAGGTTGTAAAATATCGGATACCTCCCTTGTGCGGTCAAGCATTACACCTGTCCATGCCTGGAGTATAGCGGCGCCAAGGATAGGGAATGGATTGAGCAGCCCAGTGGTGATTCCGAGAATTGAGCTGTCAGTAGTCTCTCTGACTAATGACCAGATAGTAGTGCCCAGGCCGCCAGCTGTACCTCCCATGATGAGCAAAAGCACGGCCATCCAACCTTTGCCTAACACGTAGCTGTAAAATGTAATAAAAATCCATATAATCGTTTCTATAGCCAAGAATGAGAAAAGTACCTTGACCTTGTTTTTAAATACCTTATCTGCAAGCCATCCATACAGTGGCGCTCCAAGAATAAATCCCACGGGGATCAGCATGTTTAAGCCGCTGGCCTGCAAACGGTCAATTTTAAATATGGACATAAGGAAAGGCGTTGCCCATAGCCCCTGGAATGTAAAATAGGTGCCAAAGACACAAAAGAAAATTGCCGCCAGCATCCAGAACCTGGGCAATGTCAAAATATTAATAAATATTTCCGAGGTAGTCATATGCGTATTTTTATCAGAGGAAGAAGCCCTTATAAGCGGCTCATCAGATGGATGGAAATCATGGACAATAAAAAGTGTTAAAATTGCCAGGAGAAAGGTAACTGATCCAATTATGAAAAAACTTGCCCTCCAGCCCCACATGCTTACAGTCCAAGCCAGTGGTGTAGTTGCAACTATGGCCCCGATATTGCCGGATGCCAGCAGCAATCCAGTCATGGTGGCAAACTCTTTTTTTTTAAACCATTGGGAAAATGCCTTCATGGCAGGCACATAAACTCCTCCGACACCAAAACCGATTATCCCGCGGCCAAATGCAGCCCATTTAATGCTGGGGGACAACCCGAATACAATACACCCAATGGCTGCTATCAAAGACCAAAATCCAACAACCCTTCGAGGGCCTAAGGTGTCGGACAGGTGACCGACTAATGGTTGTTCAAGGGCGTAAAAGTAAAAATACATTGATGACATAAGCCCCAGGGCCGTGGCGTTGGTCTGAAAAGTGACCAAAAGATCATGGGCAATAACTGACGTAGAGACACGGTGAAAATAGACAAAGAAGTATATCAGTGAAAATACACCAAAGACTAACCAGCGGTGGATGTCGGAAAAATTTTTTGTTTTATCATTCCCCATACTGTTATTCTAATTTATTTTTAGATAAAATGATAGCTGCCTTTAGAAAAATTAAAATATAAAAATTACATGCAGGGAATAAGACTTTAAAATGAAATGTTAAGCAATCCTGTTCTTTTGAGTTTTTTCTTTTGCACTTTTAACTTTTAATTGTTAACTTTCAGCTTTGACGGTCTCGTAAGAAGTCGAAAACTACCTATTTCTGTCATTCCGTCCCGGATCGGAGTCCGGGATGACGGCCAAGTCGGAATCCAGTTTATTCAGCTAATTACAAAGACTGTGGACTCCGGTTTTCACGGGAGTGACGACTTTTTACGAGACCTTCAGCTTTCTGTTTAAAATTTCCCAGAATTTTGAGAAGATACGTATTATTCTCATCATTAAAGGGCGTCGAAATTTGTGGCCTTCCGGGGTAAAACTCCCCTAATGCTCCAATTAAAATACAATTTAAAAAAGGATTGATAAATATGGATTTAGGATTACAAAAATTTCTTAAAGATATAAGATACCATAGAGAAAGATTTAGACAATTCATTGGTATTTCCTTTGTCATGCTTGTCAGTATAGCCGGTAAACCTTTTAAGATTCTGTTACTTACCGGGCTTCTGTTAGTTATCCTGGGTATTGCTATAAGACTGTGGGCATCCGGGCATATCAAAAAAAACAAGTCACTTGCCACTGACGGGCCTTATGCATATGTAAGGCACCCACTTTATGTAGGAAACATCACATTGGGAGTTGGGTTTTCCCTTGCCTCCGGCTTGTGGTGGGGTCTTCCCCTTCTGATAGTAACTTTGCTGGTCTTTTACCCACATGCAATCAGCAGAGAAGATGAAAAACTTCATCGAATGTTTAAAGAGGAGTGGCAACAATGGCGAAAAAAGACTCGCGCCCTTATCCCAAATTTTAATTTAAATGGATTTCCCTCATTAGGCAGATGGTCTTTCCGGCAGAGCCTGCTGCAGAATGGTGAGCCAATTATTGCGCTGTTCCTTTTGTTTTGGTTCTATATCTTATCTATGCCCCTTTTTTAGACTGTAAGTTGTAACCATGTTGAAATATATTAACGGCATTACCGAAAAAAAACTTCTTCAATGGATTAGGGAAACCATTAAAGATAGCTCCAATGTTCTCAGTAGCGGGTATCAGGGTCAAGTATATCTTTATAAAGATAAAACGAACAGTCTAATTATCAAATCTCCTAAAGAAGGGTTGCTTGAAAAGCGCATTAGCAGGACAATGTTACGCAGGGAATACAGAATTTATTCCAAGCTTTCAGGGATTAAAGGTGTGCCCAGATGTTACGGCCTTATAGAAGGTAAATACCTGGTTCTTGAATTTATTAATGGGGTAACAATGCGTGATGCCAAAATAAGGGACCGCCGTATTTTTTTTGAAAATCTGTTATATCTTATAAAAGAAATGCACAGGGCAGGTATTGCCCATATGGACCTTAAGAAAAAGGACAATCTTCTTGTTGTAAATGGAAAAATGCCCTGCATTATAGACTTTGGTGCGGCTGTATCAAGGAAACCCGGTTTCAGTCCTTTAAACTGGTATCTGTATAATCTTGCAAGTAAATTTGATTTTAATGCATGGATCAAACTGAAATACGGCAAAAGGCTTGAGAATATTATCGATGAAGACAAGCAATATTGCAGGGTGACTTTTGAGGAAAAAAGCTCAATGGTGATTAAAAGGATTTACCTGTGGGTTAAGAAATATCTCGGCAAAATACTATAAATTAAAAATTACGGGAATTTTGGGCGATAATAGCAGGGTAATCCTCCTGTTCCCTGATCATTCATCCTGTTAAGAAAAATGGTTCCTCCCCATTTCAAGTATGTAAATTTCCCTCCATTGATTGTAGTTTTTCTTTCTTTCCCCTCCCTTGATGGGAGGGGATTAAGGGGAGGGTGTAACAAACAGTTCATCCGTACCGCCACCCTGTCTGCGTGCAACGCACAGGCAGGTAAAACACCTTGCGTATAAAGTTAATACTTCATTATTCCAAAATCTGAGAACTTTGAATCCCTGACTCCTAAACCATCCATCTCTTTCCGTATCTTTCTTTGTTTCTACCGCGTGTTGCCCTGAATTGACTTTGGTGATTATTTTGTAAGTTCTCAATAAGTTGGGGTAAATTATATTTTGCGAGAATCACTGGATTCCGGCTTCCGCTGGAATGACGGAAAGGACGTCGGAATAGTGCTGCGAACAACTTAGCACTTATGGAGGGGGATAACTTACCCACTCATTTTGAGAAAGAGCCAGGAAAGTGGGTAGGTTGTTGGCCGTTTCCTGTTATCTGTGCCTATGGTAATTTCAGTAAATTAGCGCATTATGATCATGAAAGACTCAACTTTTCAGAACGCCTACCCAATGTGCTATAAGACTGATAGTCCCGAAGTTTTTTTCGATCTTTCCTTTAAGTATATACGGTCGATCTTGGCCCAAAACGCTGGAAAATCTCCTGTATACCTCTGGAAAAAAAATTGCCTCGTAAATACCTGTAGCATCTTCAAAAGAAATAAATTCCATAGGGCCGTTCTTCTTTGTTGAAATTACCTTTTCAGTCACAGGCCAGCCAACTGTTGTTACATATCGATCTGTATACCTGAAAAGATCTCTCGCATGGACATGTCTAAGGGATATGAGAGATTTTTTAAAGAGGTTAAGCGGATGGGTTGACATGACAAAACCAAAAATATCCATTTCATGCTTGTGTGCAATATGTTCCCTGTAAGGCGGTAGCATGGGGCAGGGACCCTTGGATATCGAAAGAAAATCAAGGTTTGCGCTGTGATCATTGTTGTAAAAAAACCGATAAGCCTCCCAGATCAAGGATGGCCTGCTAAGGCCCCTGGAAATGGAGTCAAAACAGCCTGCCTTAATCAAGGTTAATATATCATGGAGTTTAATGCTGGTTCTTTTTAAAAAATCATGGATATTAATAAAAGGGCCTCTTGTAAAACGTTCGTGCAAGATACTGTCAAAGGTGTTTTTGGAGATGTTTTTTAGCTGCATGAACCCAACCCTCACCCACTTGTCTTTACCCGTATACCTTACCTCGCTCAGGTTTATATCTGGAGGGAGTATCTTCAGGCCCATACGCCGGGCCTCTGAAATATAGGTAAGTGTGGAATAATATCCTCCCTGGTTAGAGATTACTGATGCTATGAATTCGGCTGGATAATGGGCCCGTAAAAAGGCGCTTTTATAGGCTACCAATGTGTAGCTGGCAGAATGTGATTTGCAGAAACTGTAGCCCTCGAAGGAGATTATCATCTTCCAGACATCATCAATAACCTTATTGTCCGCCCCTTTTATGCGTGCCCCCTTTGCAAACTTCAGGTGAAAATCCTGTAATGTTTCTTTTTTGCTCTTTTTAGAAACAATTTTTCTCAAGACGTCGGATTCTTCAACGGAGAATCCAGCCATGGATACGGCTACCTGGCTTATTTGCTCTTGAAACACAATTACTCCCAGGGTTTCTTCAAGAACCGGCTTTAGAAGTGGGTGGATATGCTCCCAGGGCTGCCCATGAAGCCTTGAAATCCATGTCCGGATTACTCCCCTTGAGGCCGGCCTTATAATCGAGGTGATTATTACGTTTATGCTAAAATGATCTTTATCTTTATACTCATCAAGGGAAAAACAGCTTGCCACCTGGGATAAGACCTGTCTGGTAGCAGGGCTTTCAAAGTAAAACACGCCGAGGGTATCTCCCTTGTAAAAAACCTTAATAGTCTCCATGTCCATTACAGGATCAAGGCCGGCATAGTCTATCTTTTTACCATAATTTTTATAAACAAGATTGAGGCAATCTCTGATTACAGACAGGCTGCGATTTCCTAAGAGATCTATCTTGACCAGGCCTGCGTCCCCTACGGAATCCTTATCCCATTGCAAGATCTGGATTCCCTTTGAGGATATCTCTACCGGGCAATAATTCCTTATTTTTCCAGGGACTAACACTACACCGCCACAATGGGTGGCAATACAATGAAATTTTCCCTCCAACCTATCCGCCGTGGTTACAATCTCGTTCCATGGGCTATCTAAGTCTTTACGAAAAAGGTTTTTATTAAAGACCCTTTCCTTCCTGATTCTTTTGATGTTCTTATTTATTTCACCCTCTGAGAGACCAAATACCCTTGCTGTTTCATGTATAGCCAATCGTATACCAAAGGAATTGTGGTTGGCCACCATGGCCACAGAACTATTCCCATATCTGGAAAATACATAATCAAGTATCTTGTCTCGCTCATCCCATGCAAAATCAAGGTCGATATCAGGGGGGTCAATCCGCGCCGGGTTTAGAAAACGTTCAAATGAGAGATTATATCTTACAGGGTCAACATGGGTAATTCCCAGGGCATATGAAATGATTGATGCGGCGCCACTGCCTCGGCCGCATGATAGTGTAGATTGTCCGGCAATATCGGCAACTATCAGGAAATAATGGGCAAATCCCATATCTCGAATGGTTTTTAATTCACGGCTCAGTCTTGACTGAATCTCCGGGGTGATCTCTTTATATCTCCATAAACATCCCTTGATGGATTTTTCCTTTAGATTAAAGAAGGCGTTTTTATCGGAGAGATCTTCCCTGAATACAGGGAAGATGGTTTTAGAAAAGTCCCAGCTAATTTTACACCTTTTTAATATCTCTACGGTATTGCGCACTGCCTGGGGTGCATGGGGAAATTGACCGATCATGTCTTGAGGGGATTTCAGGCTGTTTTCCGGAAGGCAGGTATCGTCCCTCTGGAGACCGGACAGTCTTTTTTTAAGGGAGATGGCGCGGAGGACACGGTGAAGATAGAACTGGTCCGGGGAGGCTAAATAGACCCTGTTAGTAGCAACAGGCGGAATACCGCTCGCCCTGGAAAAGGCATAAGCCTTGTGCATCATGCAGTTAGGCGAAAGTTCTACAAATAAATCCTGACACCTTTCTCTTTTAAGGGATTTCAGGAGATTAATGTCATCAGAAATGATAATAAGCCCTTTTGCGCTTTTCTTTAGAGACTTGATTAGATCAAAACCTTGATCACAATTACGGTCAGAGATTATACGGCATAAATTGGCATAACCGGATTTATCCCTAACCAAAAGCACTGCCCTGTTGTCTTTGGTCAAGATTTCACTTCCTACTATGGGATGAATCCTATATTTTTTTGCCGTATTTATAAAATCAATCAGGCCATAAAGCCCGTTAGTATCAGTAAGGGCAAGGCCCTTCATTTCATAGCCCCGAGCCTTTCGGCATAGTTCTTCAATGGTGGCTATACCCCAGCCTTTTGAATAATGAGAGTGGACATTTAGATGGACGAAATTCATCATTTGTTACTGTTATTTTCTAAATGGCATGGCCGAATGCAATTGCCTGATCTCCAAATCTTCCCCTTATTTCGTCTATGGCCCGAATTATTTTTGTCTTTTTATTCAGGGCATTTTCATGGGATGAAAAAAAGGACAATTGGCGAGACGCAGGATAAAGCTGCCTGAAAGAAAGCCTTAAAGACCTTAGCCTTACCCTGCGCTTATAAACCCTGGCGAATAATTTTTTGATGGAAGGATAAAAATCAAATTCCCAGAAGCTTGGCCTGGGCAGAATAGCCCTTCCCGCCCCTTCTGTGTTGTCAACGTATCTAATTGTTAAGATTATTTTTTTTGATACTAATTTATCGATACGGAGCCTGAAGGATGCCCTCTCTATCATTCTATAGATTGCTGCGAGCAATTTTTGGTCATCATTTTCATCCTCGCCAAGGGAAAATTCTTCTGTCAGTGGGGCAAGGCCTTGACATTTAGCGCAACTACCATGGATAAAATCCGTACCTATGTATCTCATCATGTCGGATGTGATGGAATGACCTCCGGCGTGGACTGGGGCATTGTCTATGCCTAAGGCCTGCCGGTAAATAAGACCGGAAGACGAACCAAAAATAACCCTAAGATTGTCAATGCCTAAATCGACAATTTCCCTGATGAGGCTTATGTTGAGGTCTTCCAAAAGGGAATTCATGCGCATGAAGTCTATCCCAGGCAGGAATTCCACTGGCAGAGGTTCCATAAAGGCGGCCTCCTGCCCATGTTGAACCTCATAATCTCCCTCTATGCCCCTTACCCTGGATGCAGCGGCAGAGACCAACTTGTTGCTCGCTACGGCTACTGACCCTGATAGACCAAAGTCTTTTTTTATCTCCTTTCTGAGTCTATGGGCGACATCTATGCCCCTGCCCCAAAGATTTTTTGTTCCGGTAAGGTCTAAATAGAGTTTTCCTACCCCCTGGTATTCCCAGAGCGGTGTGTACTGCAGAGCCTTCTTTATGATAGAGCTCTCCACCTTAACAAGAAGAGGGGAATTCAGGGTCGCAACAATAACAAGAGGGCATATTTTTGTTGCCTCAGAAACAGGCATTCCCTTTGAAACCCCCTCCTTTTGCGCCTCAGAGGACAGATAAACAATACGTGCCCGTGGCGAGCGAGATGCAGTTATGGCTACAGGCAGGCCTTTTAACTCCGGTCTGTGAATACGTTCCAGGATAATAGGCAATGAAGGAATATGAAAATGGGCAATTGTTCTTTCCATCATCTATACCTGCGAATGACGCCTACCACCCTTCCTTCTATCCTGAAATTGCCATTTTTTACTATTATAGGTTTAACATCCGGATTAGCCGGTTGGAGCCTTACGTAGGAACCTGTCTTAAAATATTTTTTAATGGTAGCCTCATTGTTGATTATAGCAACGACAGTCTGGCCGTTTTCTGCTGTCGGCCCCTTCCGCACAACCACAAAATCGCCGTCAAGGATACCGTCATCCCTCATGGAATCACCTTGAACCCTGAGCACAAAATGATCTCCCTCACCAAGCATGGAAGGTGGTATTTCAATGGCCTCGGCATTTTCTATTGCCTCAATTGGCTTACCTGCCGCCACTAATCCCAAAAGTGGGAGCTCAAATCGCCTGACCTCTACAGGGCTTACCACCTGAATACCCCTTTTCTGATTCTTTTTGGAGGGGAGGTGTATGTAGCCTTTTTTTTCCAGGCTTTTAAGGTATGTAGTTACCGTGTTATAGGATTTGAAACCAAAATGATCACAAATCTCCGTGAAGCTGGGGGATTTTTTCCATTCATCTATGTAAGTGGCTATATAAAAAAGAACCGCCTGCTGCTTATCAGTTAATTTCATTTTTTCCTCCTCAGGGCAATTTAAACGGGCATTTTTGGGAATTTATTTCACCTTTGACCTGTAATTATATTACTGTAAAAATAACTGTAAGTCAAGAGATAATTTGAAAGGGGTTAAAAAAAGGCGGACAATTCTACTATTGGCTTTCGATTAGGAGCGTACAGCTTCCCCCTTTGAAAAGGGGGATTGAGGGGGATTTATTCTAAAGCTGCCCGGACTTATTGAGATGTTACTTTGTAAAGAGGAAAATTCTGTCCATAAAAAGTTTACCCAAAAAGGCCTGGCAATACTTTGTGGACGCAGGCTAATCTCTTAATCCCTTATTTGCAAGATTAGCCCGTCAATATATGAAAAATGATTATCCAGGGTAAATAAGGCAAGACCGTTTTGCATGGCAGATGCTGCAATCCATATATCATTGGTGGAAATCTATTATGTTATTTCAGGTGATATTTATTGCAATCTCCATTTTTGTGTATACCTTTGTAAGGACAGTGAGCTTTATAAAGTACATGAAATTTTTTTTTATTTTTATTGAACAGAAAAAACATTGGTGCTATAAAATAAAATTCTATTTAGTGAATACCAAAATGAATTTTATAGACATAGTTAATTTGAGGTCAAATAAGAGGTAAAATATGATCGAGATACGCTTTCACGGGAGGGGAGGTCAGGGGTCGGTTGTAGCCTCCAAGATATTAGCTAATTCAGCGTTTATAGATGGCAAATACTCTCAATCATTTCCTGCATTCGGCGTTGAGAGAAGAGGGGCGCCGGTAACTGCATTTTTAAGGGTAGATGAAAAACCCATAAGGATAAGGACGGAAATTTATGAGCCGGACCATATTATAGTCCTGGACCCTTTGTTAGTTGAGCAGGTCCCTATCACCGAGGGTCTAAAAGAAGGAGGCATTGCCATTGTGAATACAAGCAAAGAGCCCACTGATTTTGCCGATATATTTAAAGGCTTTAAGGTGGCTACTGTTCCGGCTGGAAAAATCGCTGTAAAATATCATCTCGGCAGCGCCCAATCTCCCATTGTTAACACAGCTATATTAGGGGCTATAACCAAGGTGCTCGGCATAGTGACCTTGGAGAGCCTGATCAAGGCCATCAAGAGTGATGTCCCTGCTCACCCTGATAATAATGCGGCTGCTGCCGAGGAGGCTTATCAGAATGTCAGTGAGGTTGTTCAAGTTTGATAATCAGTGGTGATAATAAGATAAGGATAGAAGATGAAATATACTGATAAACAGGTTCAAGTTCCGTTATGTGCTGTCTCAACTGCCTCAAGTTTATTAAACAAAACCGGGAGTTGGAGATTTGCAGAACCTCAATTTATTGACCGTGTCTCTCCATGTAACCAGCAGTGCCCCGCAGGTGAAGATATAACAGGGTATATGTATCTTGCAGGGCAAGAGAGGTTCGAAGAGGCCTGGAGGTTGATAATGGAGGAAAATCCTTTTCCAGCAACTATGGGGCGGGTATGTTTTCATACATGTGAGGATAGGTGCAACAGAAAAGACCATGATGAGGCCCTGGCTATACATACGGTAGAGCGCTTTATTGGAGATTATGGTCTTTCCCAAGGGCTGAAGGTGAATATTGCAGGAGAAATTAAGGATAAAAAGGTTGCCATAGCAGGCGCAGGGCCAGGGGGTCTTAGCGCTGCATACCATCTTAGAAGAATGGGTTATAATGTGCATGTATTTGATTTAAATGAAAAACCAGGCGGCCTTTTACGTTACGGTATCCCTTCCTACAGACTCCCAAAAGATGTAATTGATGGAGAGATTGGACGACTCTATGATATGGGCATAGAATTCAAAATGGAAACACAGGTAGGAAAAGATATATCCTGGGATGACCTGGATAGAGATTTTAATGCCGTATTTATAGCCATAGGTGCCTATAGAGAACAATTCCTTTCCTTGGAGGGGATGGAAAAGGACGGTATATATAAGGCCCTTGAATTTTTAAGGAATGTAAATAAAGGCAACAAACCAATATCAGGGGGAAAGATTGCCGTAATCGGTGGAGGAAACAGCGCCATTGACTGTGCAATGGTATCCAGAAGGCTTGGGGCAGAGGTGACTATCGTATACAGGCGCAGTGAGGCAGAGATGCCTGCCCACGGAGAAGAGATAGAGATGGCCAGGGAAGACGGAGTTGATTTTCTCTTTTTGTCCAACCCAGTAGAGGTGTATGGAAATAGTAAAATCACAGGCCTTAAATTGGAAAAGATGACTTTAGGTGAGAAGGACAGCTCCGGCAGAAGGCGACCGGTGCCGACTGGGGAGATATTTGATGTTGATTTTGATGGCATGATACTAGCCGTTGGAGAATCCACGGATGTAGAAGGTCTTCCCTCATCTATTGACCACAAAGAAGGTGTTGTTAGCACTAATTACATGAGTCAAACCAATGAGCCCAAGTATTTCGCCGGTGGAGATATTATCGATATACCTCATACTGTCACGAATGCCATTGGAGCAGGAAAACGGGCTGCTGTAGGCATTGACCGGTTTCTCCAGGGGATCAAAGATGAGGGCAATGAACTTGACGGATTCAGATGGGGCAGTGAGGGAAATATTAGTATTGCAGGGCTTAACGGGGTCAGGCTTTTTCCCAGAAAAAACCCAGCCTACGAGGTGGTAGATCAAAAGGAGCTAAATAATTTTTATTTTGACCACCGGCCGAGGATAAAGATATCGAGCATGCCTTCAAAAGACAGGTTAAGTAATTTTAACGAGGTTGTAAAATCCCAATCCAAGGATAATATAGTTGCAGAGGCGAGAAGGTGTTTTAATTGCGGGTCCTGCACAGAGTGCGGAAATTGCTATACCTTCTGTCCGGATAATGCAGTCAAAAAGGACCCTGCCGGCTATGGGTTTATTATTGACCTTGATTACTGCAAAGGATGCGGAATATGCGTCAACGAATGCCCCAGGGGGGCCATGAAAATGAAATATATGGAGTAGAATAATGAGAAAGGTATTAACTGGAAACCAGGCAGTAGCCTACGGGGCAATGCTATCTGATATTCAGGTAGTCGCTGCCTATCCAATAACACCCCAGACAACCATTATTGAAGAGTTGGCTGATATGCAGGCCGATGGAAGGGCAGACATTGATTATATCAGGGTAGAGTCTGAGCACTCTGCCATGGCCGCCTGCATTGGCGCTTCAATGGGAGGTGTAAGGACGTTTACCGCAACGAGCGGGCAGGGGTTGTTTCTTATGCATGAAATGCTTCATTATGCATCAGGGGCCAGGGTTCCAATCGTAATGGCCAATGTAAACAGGGCTGGAGCAGCGCCATGGAGTATATGGAGTGATCAGACAGATTCTGTTTCCCAAAGGGATACAGGATGGATTCAGCTATACTGTGAGGGCAACCAGGAGGTGTTGGATACAACTATTATGGCCTTTAAGATAGCGGAGAGTATCCGTCTGCCTGTTATGGTTGTTCTGGACGCTTTTTTTCTGTCGCACACGTCCGAGCCTATAGATATACCTGATATGGAGACTGTGAAAAAATTCCTTCCTCCCTTTGATCCTGGGGAAATATGGCTTGATCCGGATAATCCCAAGAGCTTTGGGGGTATTACCATGAGCAATGCCTATATGGAATTTAGATGGCAAGTTCAAAGAGACATGGAAAAAGCCAAGGCTATAATTACAACAGTGCATAAGGAATTTGAAGATACATTTGGAAGGTTATACCGCCAGGTCGAGGAATATAAAACAGAAAACGCAGATATTGTGCTTGTGCTGTCCGGTACCGTGGCATCCACCGGAAGGGATGCTATTGACACACTGAGGGAAAGGGGAGAAAAGACCGGCATGATTAAAATGAAGACACTGCGCCCTTTCCCCAGAGAGGATGTGATTGCTGCCCTGAAAGGCAAGAAAAAAGTTGCAATAATTGATAGAAATTTTTCTCCAGGCGCAACAGGCGTATGGGCCCAGGAGATAAAGAATGCCCTTTATGAGCTACCTGAAAATGAACGTCCTCTTATATACGGCTATGTTGCAGGTCTTGGTGGTCGGGATATAAGCACGAAAACCATTGAAGAGGTTTACAGCAAGACTAAAAACAGTGAAAAACCGGATGATGTAGATATATGGATAGGAGTTAAGTATGTATAACCTTAATCAAAGATTTGATAATCAGACTATTCCTGAAGATGAATTTATGGCATCCGGCAATGTAGCCTGTGCAGGATGCGGTGCGTCTCTTTCCATGAGGCTGGCGTTGAAGGCTTTAGGAAAACCAACTGTGCTTGTAATCCCTGCATGCTGCTGGACAATTATACCGGGCGCATGGCCTCAAACTGCAATGGATGTCCCATTGTTCCACGCTGCCTTTGAAACAACAGGAGCAACCATATCCGGAGTTAGGGCTGCATACAGAAGAAAGGGCATGGACAACGTTTGTGTAGTTGGATGGGCAGGGGATGGAGGTACTTATGATATTGGTATCCAGGCGCTTTCAGGCGCAGCGGAAAGGAATGAAGATGTAATTTATGTATGCTATGACAACGAGGCATACATGAATACGGGTATCCAGCGTTCAGCTGCAACTCCCAAGGGTTCCTGGACCACAACAACACCGGTCAAAAACCCAAAATTAGAGCCAAAAAAGGACTTTGATGAGATAATGGCTGCCCATAATATTCCCTATATGGCCACTGCTACAGCAGCTTATCCCCAGGATATGATAGAAAAGTTTAAAAAGGCCAGATCTATTAAAGGAATGAAATTTATACACCTTTTTTCCTCCTGTCCTACAGGCTGGAGAATGCCTGAGAATTTATCTGTTGAGGTAATGCGCCTGGCAGTGCTCACCAATATTTTTCCCCTTTATGAAGTGGAAAATGGCGAAACCTACCGACAGACAGTGGCGCCGGACGAGGTTATTCCTATAAACAATTATACTCGGCTTCAGGGGAGGTTCAGACATCTGAAAGAGGAAGATTTAAATGAGTATCAAAGAATGGTGGATAAAAAATATGCATACTTAAAAGGGCAGTTTGAAAAGGCAAAAGAGCCCGTAGCGCAATAGCATCTTGCCGATTTTCCTAAATAGATTTTTCTATTTTCAATTAAATAATACCTGATTTGTTCGTAAAACTCAGATTTCAAAAGCGAACCCTTATAGCCTGTCTGCTGAAGTCATGGTTAATCGTATTGTATTTCAAATTCTTTTAAAACAGACATTGAATTATCTTTTACTAATAAGGACTCATCTTGAATTTTTTGCTCTAAGATTTTTCGTTTTTGAATCCTATTGTAATAATCAATCGCTTCATTGATATATCTATTTCTTGGTTTTTTCATTAATGCAGCAATGTGTTCTGTATCTCCAAAAATAGAATCATCAATTTTTAATGATATTGTTTTCATGATATATTCTCTAAGTATACTTAATATATCTAAAATAAATACCATTTGAATCGTATAATCAAGCATTAATTTTTAAATGAATATATCTGGCTGTAAGCCCTACATATTCAATGGTTTTTCATTGTCTCGCCTTTACCCTCCTTATGTCATGTAAAAAGAGACTTTTTGCATGGGCATAAATTTGAAACAATTTTTACTTATCCAGAATGTGAGTCAAAAATTTGACACCTCCAAGCCAACGCCCAGATTCTGTGAAAGGGTGAGAGGCCGGGAGTCAGTGGTCCAGGGAAGGCCGGATAAAGGTGAAAAGGGTTGAAGCGATTGTAAGACCTGCAGATAACAGCGGACACGTTACAGGCCTCTTTTATAAATACATAATGTAATATGTGCACCATTATTGCTATTTCCTCTTGACAAACAGCATCGTAAGTATATACTTATAGTATATATTCAGGATGGAGGATAACAGTGAAAACAGCAAAATTGTTCAAGAACGGGCAAAGCCAGGCCGTCAGGTTGCCAAAGGAATTTAGAATGGCGGGTACTGAAGTGTATATCAAGAAACAGGGTGAGGCGATTGTCTTATTGCCTAAAGAAAGTTCATGGAAACCTCTTTTTGACAGCCTTAACCATTTTGAGAAGGATTTCAAAATCAAGCGAAATCAACCTGAAGAAGATCAGAAGCGAGAGCCCATGTTTCAATGAAATATCTCCTGGACACAAATATTTGCATATACATCATCAATGAAAAGCCAGGAAAGGTATTGAGCAAGTTTGAACAATACCCTGTTCATGAATTCGGGATTTCTTCAATAACACACGCGGAACTTCAGTATGGTGTTGCGAAAAGTAAACAAAAAAATAGAAATCAAGTGGCCCTTGATGAATTCCTGCTGCCTCTGACAATTTTTCCTTTTCATGGCAAGAGATTGGTTGAACGGTATGGAAAAATAAGGGCATTTCTGGAATCCAAAGGAAAAACAACCGGTCCGCTTGATACACTTATAGCCGCCCATGCCTTGAGTCTAGATCTAACCATTATCTCAAACAACATCAGAGAGTTTTCCAGAATTCCAAATCTCAAGTGTGAAAATTGGGTATCCGAAGCTTAATGGTATAAGCCTCTTCTCCAGGGTCAAAGGTCTCAATATGTCCCCCAGACGACCCATTCCGTCTCTTTCGGCGCCGGAGTATTGTCCCAATAGAAATTTAGGGACATGAATCCCTATTGCAAAAAAAACAGCGTCATCCGCGCCTGTCCCGTGAAATTCATGCTAATGACAGCGAAGCGTATTTCACTGGGAAAATCCGCCTTGCCCTGTTAAATTGATGGAATCACAACAGAACGTATTTAACCGACGCGCCTCAAAACAATCCACATATCGGCTAAAAAATAGCCCATAAGTTTACAAGTTGACAACGTCCCCCACTAGACTTACAGTGGTGTAGAAACCTGGTGCCATTTTTTACATGTACGGGAAGGAAAATCCTTGACAAACCAACAAGCTTGGTGAATATTTGGCGTAAATTCAAGAGGTAAAAACATAGGAGGGGCCCTTTTTCAAGGAGGTGGAGATACATATGCCACAAATAACTTTCAAAGAAACAATATCTAAGAAAATAGAAATACCTATGGATACACTTTATGAACTTGTTGACAGCCTACCGGAGGAGGAACGTAAAAAGTTGTTGCAGAGACTTAAGGCAAAGCCGGTCAGATTAAAACGTTTCAAGAAAGCTAAAATTGATGCTATCCTGGCTGACTTTGCTGCTACAAATTTATATGAAGAAGGTTTCTTGAAAGATTTGGAAGAGGGATTGAAAAAATCATCGGTATATAAATAGAATCGAAATGCCTGTTATTGTTGAACTAAGAACTGATATCGAAGAATACATCAAGAAGCATGGGCTTTCAAAAAAGTGGGAAAAATCCAAAAAGCTTTTTGAAAACAACCCTTCTCATCCATCGCTTAATACTGAATTGCTTGAACCAAAGCATCGCCTGATTTATTCATTCAGAATAGACAAGAAATATAGGGCGCTGTTTATCTTTTTGCCGAAGGATAATATAGAAATAATCACTGTTACAAAGTATTACCGTAAATAATACTGTCCGACGTCGCAGTCTTGTGGTGCGACGAGGGGCTTTTAACTTTACCATCTGCCAACTGTAATCTGACCTCTGCGCCACAATCGAAACGCCGACCGAGATCCTTCGTACCTCCCCACATGAAGCCCATTTTTTGCGTTTAAACATTGATAAGGCCGTGTTAGAATTGAACTGGTTCCCCGTTCTCGATGGCGCTGCCGCCATCGACTGGACCGTGAATTGGTATAAATCCTGGTACAGCGGAGATAATGATTTGCAGAACCTTTCTCTCAATCAAATTCATGCGTATGCAAATGCTTCCGGGAAATTAGTGTGTAAATAAAATCAGTTGATTTTGCTGTCATCCTTGATGATGACGTCAGAAAAAGACATCGACATGAGACAATCAGAGGGCAGGTCACACATTTCGTCGTTCAGTTGGAAATACAGGTTCAAAATGAATGGAAAGTCGTCATTCGATATGATTGTACGCATGGCTATGCACACGCTGATCAATATGATATAAAGGGAAACCAGACCAAGAAAGCATTGCACCTCACGTTTGAGAGTGCATTGACTTACGGCGATTGGGATATAAACGAAAATTGGCAGAACTATCGTGAGGCTTTTATAAGAGGTACGGGACATAAACGATTACAGTAAATTCGCGACCATGATTTCGAGCGAGTTTCATCGCTATGTGATGGAAAATGAGAAATGCGGCGATATGCTTCCCGGCAATGCCCTGGTCATTTTTCAAGTCGAGGGAGAGGACGATTTCAATCGTTGGCACAAGGACATTTCGCTGAAAAACCAGGAAGCAGGGCAGACCATTACCTATGTTCATCTGAAGAAATGGCGGTTCCATTCGGCCATTGAAGACATGGCTTTTATCGAAGAGACCGCTTGATGCTGCCCCATGCAAAACGCTAAAATTCAAGACCTGACAAAGCCTTGTAGCGCCCCCCATGAGGCCCGTCTTCTGAGGCTTTGCATTGACAGGGCTGTTGATGAGTTGCAGTGGAGGCCATTATTAGATTGCAGCACAGCCATAGATTGGACCGTGGATTGGTATAAAACCTGGCATTTGAACGATAAGGATTTACGAAGCTCATCGCTGAGTCAGATCAGAAATTTCAAAGAAACGGCAGTGAAGAAAGGCTTTTGAATGACACAAAATATTCCCGTTGTTATTTTTTGTGGCGGCATGGGGACGCGTTTGATGGAGCACACCTAAGTCCACCCAAGCCCTTGGTGGAGATCGGTGGGCGGCCCATCCTTTGGCACATCATGAAATATTACTCCCGTTACGGGTTCAACGAATTCATCCTTGCCTTGGGCTATAAAGGTGAGATGATCAAACGTTATTTTCTGGATTTTTATACCCTGAGACAGGACTTCACCGTCGGTCTCGAAAATGGTCAGATTCGCATGATCAATGAGAATCACGGGGAGAAATGGACAGTTCACCTGGTGGATACGGGCTTGGAGACCCAGACCGGGGGCCGGCTGAAGCGCTTGACAGAGCTGCTGGGGAAGGGCGCCTTCATGATGACCTACGGAGACGGCGTCTGTGATGTCAACCTCGATGATCTCTTAAAATTTCATAAAAAGCAGCGGCCCCTGGTCACGCTGACGGCTGTGAGGCCCCCTGCCCGCTTCGGCGCCCTGGAATTTCAGGGAGTGAAGATTGACCACTTCAAGGAAAAATCAACCCTTCACGAAAGCTGGATCAACGGCGGCTTCTTCGTCATTGAGCAAAAAGCACTTGACTATATTCAGGAAGACAACGTCATGTGGGAGCATGCACCGATGGAAACTATGGCAGCGGCGGGCAAGGTCTGCGGCTATCAGCACGAAGGCTTCTGGCAGTGCATGTACACAGCCCGCGATCTGCTCTTCGAATCCCTCTGGGAAACGGGCCAGCCGCCCTGGAAGACTTGGTGAGTGAAGATTTTCTCCATATTCTCAAAATGTCTATCTTCCTGCTACCATCAAGAAAACCATGCAATTTTATATAGGAATGAATTCACGAAAAGGACATTAAGATGGTAGAAGTCAAGATCGGAAATATAATGGTTGGTGATGGGTATCCGGTTTTCATTATTGCTGAAGGCTGCGATAATCATATGGGAAGCCTTGAAGTAGCAAAAGAGATGGTAAGGCAGGCGTCATCAGCAGAATGCGATGCAATAAAATTTCAACATCATTTACCTGATGAGGAGATGCTTCCCATTGTACCAATGTCAGATAATTTTGATATTCCATTATATGAATTTTTAGTAAAGAATGCTTTGAAATTAAAACAGCATGAAGAAATAAAAAATTATTGCGAACAATTAGGAATAATATATTTATGTACTCCATTTAGTTGGAAGGCAGCACAAGAACTTAATGACATAGGGGTTACCGCTTTTAAAATTGGATCTGGTGAAATGACCGATGTTCCAACACTTGAAAGAATTTCAAGCTATGGAAAACCTATGATTGTGTCGACTGGAATGTGCGCTTTTGAAGGAATAGATCGAAGTTACTATGCACTTGTCAAAACAGGTGTCCCGTTGGCATTAACTAATTGTATCTCTGAATATCCTCCGGCATATGAAGATATCAATCTCGGAGTTATAAGCAAAATGATTGCAAGATATCCAAAGGCGGTCATAGGTCATTCTGACCATACTCCCGACCTATATACTTCTTTTGCCGCTGTTGTTACGGGCGCAAAGATAATAGAAAAACATGTCATCATTAGTAAACAAACTCCTGGCCCGGATCAATCTGTTAGTGATTTTGGTCTTCAAAAACCTGAGGTTGTAAGAGAATCAGTGAAAGTTGTTCCCATTTACGGAGGTAAATTGAAGTTGTTAAAAACCTCTGTTTCTTTGCCGCAGTCTATTATAGATGACCTGCGCTGGTTGGCCCGTATAAAAGGAATGACTTCATATCAAAGTTTGCTTCGCGAGTTTGTTTCGGAAAAGATTTTCGAAGAAAAGCGACGTTTACAGCTTTTTTAGAAACTGTTCCAAAACCAACCCTTGTAACGACTACCATCTTCTCATTTAAAATTACCTTGAAACATGCTTGCTCGCTTTTTTAGGCAGTGTTTATAAACGCTCAAAGGAAAGAAAAATTGCCATTTATGTCTCAAAAGTTATAACGGTGAAAAAACTCGCTGATCGGAGAATATTTTGGCACAAAGGATGATTGCGAACAAGGATGGATTCATCAACACGCCGATACCTCTAAACAAAATCATCCTTTCATCCTGGGCAAATCCCGCATCAATTATGCAGGCCGCGTTTATGATGAAAAAGAGATGATTAATCTGTGGGACAATAACCAGTTTCAAGTATCCAGTTTCAAGTTTCTTTCATATAAACATCCCGCCTAACATTTAAATTCATTTTTTGACGTCAAAAAATTGACGCTGCACCCTATTTCGGTCCTTCGCAAAAGAAGATATCTACTTGAATTAATTAGAAAGATAAAGCCATGGTGGTTTGGCACGGCAATTGCTTTATTTCAAGGTGAATTTGTAGCTAAACGAAGCACATCGATTGACTTTGATCCACGGATTTCGCAGATTTCGCGGATTACATTAAGACTATTGAAAGCGAAACATTCGTAACAGCATAAAATTTCAGGGCGTTATGACATGAGAAAATGTGTAACTCAAGGGGCGGAGCTTTGCAAAGGCACTGAAATAGAGAAATAACCTTTGCGTACTTTGCGTCTTGTGGTGGAAAAGATAATGGACAATCAGAGGCTCTTAACAAAGTCTAGGGAAGATATGGGTTCATTAAGACAGTTCCTGACTATCCAGTAGGTCAGCCAACAGCTCGATATCCCCAAACCAACACTCAGGTTCTGGGAAAAAGAGTCTGAAGGTATCCTTGTCCCTTTAAGGACCAATGGCGGGCAGAGGCGCTACGCCCCAGAGCATGTCTCTGTCATCAAGGAGATAAAACTGTTGAAAAAGGCAGGGTTGAGTTTGGTCGAAATCAAGAGAAAGTTGGGGAATGGACAGAGATCGGAAGTCAGAGGTCAGAGGTCAGGCCATTTGTCAAAGCCGGGGGATAGAAGATTTGATGACTGGGAAAAGGGAAGGGATTGATCTTCTCGCTGAGAGAGTGGCGGAGGTTGTTAAGATGGAGGTCCTGCGGTTTTTTCAGAGGGGAGAAGGATAAATCATTACGAAAACGGGTCATTTCTGACTTTTTGCGAGTTTGTCAAAGTTCAAAACTTAATACCAAATCAATGTGTAACAGTGGAACAGTATAAAGTCAGAAAGTAACTGCGTCCCCTATTGCTCACTATATTTCCTTAAAAGCCCCATTTTGCCCCTAAAAAGGTGCTTCTAAGGGCTAAAAACAGCCTGTTATTAACCCTTTCTGTAATCATATTAAAAAGTTGCTGAGGTCCGACCCCCCCCCTGAATCGCCAATATGAACTCCATGATCCACAACTGGCCTACTGGATTACCGAGATTTTTTTTCCGTGGCGAAATCTTTAGATATTCCTTTCGCCAACTTTTTCTTAAAAGCCCCATTTTGTCCCTAAAAAGGGGCGTTTAAGGGGCTAAAATAGCCCGTTTTTAGGTCTTTTTGTAACTATATTAAAGGGTTGCTGAGGTCCGACCCCATTCCGAACCTAACAACTTATGTTCAATAGCAAACTGCCTTATCCTTTTACATATAATCCTAAATAAGATTTCCGAATTGAAAAGCGCACATTTAAAAGCAGTTTGAAAAAACCATAAATCATTGAAAATTATAAATTGGGCGGTTAGAATATGAAATATTATAGTCAATATGGACAGGATAAATATGTTTATGACACATTTTTTCATGGTAAAAAGAATGGAGTCTTTTTAGAAATTGGCGCTGATGATGGAGTTACACTAAGTAATACAAAATTTTTTGAGGAACGCGGTTGGACCGGCATTTGCATTGAACCCCGCCCAAATGCCTATCAACTTCTAATTCGAAACAGAACATGTATATGTGAGAATTACGCTATTTCTGACAAAGAAGAAGAGGTCCCGTTTCTAAGCATAGAAGGCTATGGTAAAGGACTAAGTGGCATTGTTAACAATTATGACCCAAAACATTGGTTGAGAGCAAACGGCAATGAAACAATTAGTTCGAAAAAAACTATTATCAGGGTTCAGTGTAGAAAGCTTGAACAAATCTTATCTAAACATGATATCGGAACAATTCACTTCTGTAGCCTTGATGTTGAAGGATCAGAAATGAAAATCCTAGAGTCAATCGATTTCTCTAGATTGGACATAAAAGTATTTGCGATTGAAAACAATTTTAAGGAAAATAAAATCAGATATTTTATGGAAAAACATGGTTATAAGCTAAATAAACGTCTCCATATTGATGACATATTCGTAAAGAAATCCTTTATAAAAGAAAATATGCTTTGTGAAGAAAATGTTCTAAAGTTTTCTAATAATGATTATGTGTTTCATCATTATCGCGATAAAAATATGAAAAACCAAGCAGTAATAATAGATGAAAAACTGTCATCAACCAACAATCCAAATTGGTTATCGGATAATGACCCTCAGCTATCAAAATTGATAAGACCGAATATTCGAAAAATTATTTCCGGGAGGGAATATATGATTCGAGAAATTGACCCAATTGACCTTTTAACGCCAGAACGATTCGATATTATCGCAAAAGTAATCTACGGGAAGCAGCATACTAATGGTATCAAAACTGATTGGGGTAGCGAATTATATGCCGCCCACTTAAATGTGTTTAACGGATGCTTTGAACCGGATGGAACCGGAAAAAACTCACTTTTAGCCTTTATTCAATCTTTCCATAAAACCCTTAGATCAATTGAATTGAAAGGCTTTGACCCGAAAAAGTCCCTAATTCCCGTGGGAAGGAACAATGTCCTTTTGGACGGAGCACACCGAGTCGCGGCAGCAATTATCAACCAAAAAAGAGTCATCGCACTCTGTTGCGAAAGGCTGGCTTTCATCTACGATTATGAATTTTTCAAGAATTATACCCGCCATGTACGTTCCGGACTGGTGACAAAATGGACCGACCCCATGGCGATGGAATACTGCTCCTTGAAACAAAATACCTACATCGTATCCCTTTTTCCCGCAGCTGCGGGCGGAGATGAAAAGGTACGGGAAATCCTCAAGGAATGCGGCAAAATTGTCTATGCCAAGAGAGTGGTCCTCGAAAATTATGGCCCCACGCTTTTGATGCGCCAGATGTACAGCGGGGAACCCTGGTTGGGGGATTCCATGAACCGATTTGCCGGCGCAGTCCAAAAGGCTGGCCTCTGTTTCGACCGGCCAGGAGCGCTGCGAGTCTATCTCCTGGAGTCGGATGATCCTGCGGCGGTAGCCACCGCAAAAGAAAAGATTCGGAAAATTTATCATATCGGCAACCATTCGGTTCACATCAATGACAGTCATGCCGAGACCCTGAAGCTGGCCAGTATCTTCTTTAACGAAAACAGTTTGCATTTTCTTAACAATGCGCGGGAAAACTATTTTGAAAATTTCCATCAGCTGTTTAGGCAATACCGGCAATGGATCGAGACACAGCCTGCGGATGCATCGGGTTTCTGTATCGACGGCAGTGCGGTCCTGGCGGCTTATGGACTGCGACAGGCCCGGGATCTTGATTTCCTCCATTTTGGAGAAGACCCCCCTGCCACGGGCAACCCTTTGATAGAAAGCCACAATGATGAAGCCCGGTACCACGTCACCCACCGGGATGACATTCTCTTTAATCCGGAAAATCATTTTTACTACCAGGGGATCAAATTTGCATCCCTGAGCATCATCAGGGCACTGAAAGAAAAAAGGGGAGAGGGCAAGGATATGGACGACGTGGCTCTCATCGACCGGTTGTGTAACCAAGTGAATGGTGAATCCCGCCGAGCAGCCATGTTTGCCGCGCCGCCCAAACTTGTCAATATTGTCTATTCCCACACAAGGGCCAACGGTTTTTCCATGCATAAGGGCAACACAACCGTCGTCTGGTCGGCGGCCCCACTGAAAGGGTGTCATCTGTATGCCTTCCAGGATGCCTTCAGTTTTACGGGTCGACAACCCGGTATTAACGTACTGCTCATGCATGAACCCCTGGTTGTCCTCCCAGGACAGTACGACGAGCGGGTGTTCGACCGCTTTGACCACGTTCTGACTTCCCTGGACAGCCTGGCGGAAAAAAGTTCTAAGATCAAAAAATTCCGACACCCGGTGTTTGACGGACCTTATGATCAAAAAACGGTGAAATACATCGATACCGGTTACAGGGTTCCATTGGAAGAGAAGGAAGACGCTATCTGCATGATCAGTGGAAACAAGGTCTCCCGTGTTCCAGGTGAACTCTATTCCAAACGGGTGGAGATTGCCACCTGGTTTCATACTAACGCCGTCATGCGTTTTGATGTGTACGGCCGTCCACCGTTTTCCTACCTGGCCAACTATCTAAAAGAACTGGAACCCTATACCGAGAAATTTGCAACCCTGGCTCGCTACCGCTACAGCCTCTGCTTCGAAAATATATATGACCCATTTTGGTCAAAGGGGTATCTGACAGAGAAACTGCCCCACTGCCTCATGTGCGGCACAGTTCCCATCTACTTGGGATGTGCCGATATAGAAGACTATGTACCCCCGGAATGTTTCATCGATTATCGCCATTTTCAGGACCCAGGCAGACTTGCCTCCTTTTTGGAAGGGCTCTCCGATGCGGATTATCGAAACTACCTGGACAATATCGATATGTGGGTAAAGGCGGGCAACCTGAAATCTTTTTCCATTCATCATACCTACGATCAACTGGCCCTGCTTGCTAACCCGGAATGCAAACCCGATGAAGTGACTTCCGGATCCTGGCAAATAGGGCCTGCCCCTGAATTTCACGGCAGCCAACTGCAGGTTGTTGCCTCTTCCCCTCTGTGGTCCTGGGAAGACCTGGCCAAAAAAATGCCATCTCCGGAACTGCTTTCCGGGAATTTTTCAGTTAAACCAGTCGTGGGCCATGTTCCCAGGCCTGGTGCTGCCCAACAAATTCCAAAACAGATTGGCATTTGCTCAGCAGAAATGGATGCAGCACCTGATGTACAGCATGTATATCAGGACTGTGTTGTTGGGCAAGCCTCTGCTTTAAATACGGAACAATTGGCAAGGCAGGATCGAGATTGGTCCGACAGAGAGTGGAACATGCGAACCGTTCCAAATCCTAATGGCCTGATTGAAATTAATGGTGTTCAGGGTTTTCTGGGTCAGGGAGATGTTGGATTTCTTTACAAGAAGGCCAAATCTTTGCCTCCAAATGGGGTGATCGTGGAAATCGGCAGCTTCATGGGTTTATCCGCTATTGTTATGGGGTGTGGATTACGCGACAACGGGAATTTCGGTGCTCGAATCTATTGTGTGGACTCATGGGATAACGTGTACCTGGAAAAGGTGGAGGTGTCGGATAAAAGGGACCTCTACGATATTTTTAGGGAGAACATCGCGCGTGCGGGTCTGGAGTCATTTATTTATCCGATCCATAAGAAAAGTTTGGAGGCTGTTGCGGATTTCGCTATCAACAGCGTGGATATGCTATTTATAGACGGAGATCATTCGTTTGAAAGTTGTTTTGCCGATCTCAACTCGTGGTATCAAAAAGTGCGGCCGGGAGGTACCATTCTGGGGCATGATTGTAGACCTGGTCAGGGGGTTCACAAGGCGGTAGAGAAATTTAAGCGCGAATGCGGTCAAGATTATTTGGTTATGCCTCCTCCGGAAACGAACTATATGTTTGAAGTGAAGAAAGAACAGTTGGTCTCAATCATCATCCTCAATTTTAATGGCGCCTCGGTTATTCAAAAGTGTATCGAAAGCATTGAAGCACATACCGATAAACCCTATGAATTGATCGTTGTGGATAATGCCTCCACCGACAGCTCCCTGGCCTATCTTCGAACCCTAAGAGAGATCACACTGGTTGAAAATCCGGAAAATCTCGGTTGTCCGCCGGCAAGGGCGCAGGCTTTTGCCCTGGCAAGAGGCCAATACGTGGTACTGCTGGACAATGACACCATCGTTACACCGGGCTGGCTGAGCACTTTTATCGAGCATGCCAAAGCCAATCCTTTAATCGGGATCATGGGACCACGTTCAAATTACGTATCCGGCCCTCAGATAGTCTTGAATGTCCCCTATAAAGATCTCCATGGCCTGGATACATTTGCCATGCAGTTTTCTGCCCAACTTCGCGGTCATTTAACTCTAACACATCGTCTTGTTGGGTTTTGTATGTTCATCCGCCGAGAGGTCATTGACAAAATCGGCTCTATTGACGCATCGTTTGGAAAATTCGGCTTTGAAGACGATGATTACACATGGCGGGCCCAAATCGCCGGTTTCTCCGCTGCAATCGCAAATGATGTATTTATCCATCATACAGGTGGTCCACAGGGACGAGGGAGTAAACAATACAATCGACTGCTCATGGAAGCCTGGCAGACATTTAAGCGTAAATGGGATCTGCCTGAAAAACTAAAATATGGTTCTCCTTTTGATGTCGGAAACATTGTTCAACGTCAATTTGATCCCAAGCGCCATTATATTCAGCTCCTTCCCCGCACATCGGTTGAACCGTTAATCTACGCCTGCGGAGGGCAAGCATCATCATGGATAGAAACATCCTCTGCTAAGGAAGATTTGACCTGTTCTAAAATACAGTTTAAGAAAAAAGCCACATCCAACATGGTCAGCATCATTATCCCCGTAGCAGAGCATTCCAAACAGCTCAAAAAATGTATCGAGAATATAAAAAAACATACACCCAAGGCCCATGAGATAATATTTGTTGACAACGTCTGCAAGGCCGGCACATTGAAATGGATAAGACAGGCGGTCAAAAGAAAATCAAACTACAGGCTGATCAAGGCCGGAAAGGAAGCCTGTCTTGGCAAATGCTTTAACAAGGGGATGGCAGCCTCTACCGGGGAATACATTATCCTTATTCGTGACCATGTAATCGTCACGGACGGATGGTTAGACGGGATGCTCAAATGCCTTAACAAGGCGGATGATACAGGTATCATCGGACCCATGACGAATGCCAAGGCAGCCGGTAGACAATATGTGGCAGACTCGGTTCATGTTGGAATCGACCAGCTCGAAGAATACGCAAAGGCATTTCATGAAAGGAACCGGCACCGACGCGTATCCTCGCGAGAGATACCCAATTTCTGCATGCTTTTTCGGCGGAGCCTTGTCGAAGAGATAGGACCATTCGACGAGGAGCTGGAACAGGGGGGTGAATCCTATGACTATTGCCTCCGCGCTGAAATAGAGGGCTATAAAAACCTCATTGCCGGTGATGTGTTCGTATTATGCGGCCTTCTCCCTCCTAAGGGGAACAAAAGATTCTTTGATTATAAGTGGAGAGATATAGATGCAAAGAGTCATAACGGAGAAAGGCTGGGCGTCCTCAACGCCATAAGGGATGCGGAGAAGCTTTATCAAAGAGAAGAGGTTGACAAGGCAATCGTAAAGGTTATCGACGGGATAGGGTATAGCCCGGATGAAGAGGCCATATATCACCGTTTGGCGGAGATGCTCATTGGTTGCGAACGCTTTAAGGAAGGCCTCGACGCGATCAATTCGATCCCCGAAGATAAAAGGGACAGTGCGAGAACCCTTGAATTGACAGGGTATTGCAGGGCGGGGCTGGAGTTGTATGACGAGGCCGAACAATGCGCAGAACGTGCGCTTTTGCTGAACGGCTCATCGGCGCCGGCCCTGAACCTGATGGGCGTGCTGGCGCACATAAGGGGTGATAAAGGCGCTTCCGAGGACTTCTTCAAAAGGGCCATTGCCTCTGATACCGGCTACGGGGGGGCCTATACAAACCTGGGCGTTCTTGAGTGGGAAGCCGGACGTAAGGAGGAGGCCCTGGAAATATTGGAAAAGGGTTTTATCCTTTCTCCAACCGTCGAAGACAATAGAACCGCCTATCTTTCCGCTATTGCGGAGACCGCAGAATTTGAAAGGGCTGAAGGCGTATTTCGTGAAGCAAAGGCGCTGTATCCACAAAACCGGCGGATAGCATTCCTCCTTATAGATATCCTCATCCGACAGGAAAAATATGATTCGGCCATGCGGGATATTCGGGAGGCTATGATTACATTCGGGATCAATGACGGCATCCTGTCAGCGGCGCAAGCGGTCCTCGATAGATTCGATGCGCAAGAAACAAAAGATATCGAGAAAAAAACATCGCTTTCACTTTGCATGATCGTCAAGGATGAAGAAGATTGCCTGGCAAGATGTCTCATGAGTGTAATGCCCGTTGTTGATGAAATAATCATCGTGGACACAGGATCAACAGACAGAACAAAGGTCATTGCGAAGACATACGGAGCAAAGGTGTATGATTTTGAATGGACCAATGATTTCTCTGAGGCAAGGAATTTTTCACTGTCGGAGGCTACCGGTGATTGGATACTTGTTCTTGACGCGGATGAAACCATATCGGCTTTAGATTATGACCGGCTTATTAATATCGTAAAGAATAATCCTGATCATCCCGCGGCCTATTCGATCACCACAAGAAATTATGTCAAACCGCCATATGTCATAGGATGGACCTGTAACAACGGAGAGTACCCGGATGAGGAAGAGGGAACAGGCTGGTATCCATCTCCAAAGGTACGCCTCTTTACCAACGACAGCTGTATACGCTTCGAGAATCTCGTCCACGAGATTGTGGAACCGTCGTTAAGGAAGAACGGCATTAAGATCAGGGAAATCGATATCCCGGTCCATCACTACGGACAGCTTGACAGGGAACATTATGTTGCCAAAGGGAATAAATATTACCGGTTGAGCAAGAAGAAGTTAGAGGGAAAAGGGGAGGATCTTAAGGCCCTTTCCGAACTCGCTGTTCAGGCAGGGGGCGAGTTCGGAAAATACGAAGAAGCGGTGGGCCTGTGGAAAAGGGTTCTCAAGATCGACCCGCAGAATACAAAAGCCCTCGTCAACATGGGAGGCGCCCTTATTAAATTAGAGAACTATGAAGCGGCACGCACATCATCAAAGATGGCCATGACGCTGGCTCCGGATTTGAAGGAAGCGGTTGTACTCTATGCCACATGTGAAGTGCTGATCGGCGATGCCGGCAAAATCATTCTTCTCCTTGAGAAATTGTTGAAAGAGGTGCCCGAATACCCGCTGGCGCTTGCTATACTCGCAGTGGCGTTCGGCATTGAAGGTGAAAGGAAAAAGGGTCTGAAACAGATCAGAAATATCACAAGAATGGGATTTAAAATCGCCGATTATCTGCAGGACATGGCTGAAAGGCTTATTTCCTCGGGCAAAACAGACAGTGCTGTCGCTCTACTTGAGCTGGCAGTGGAAAGTGGAAAGGGGACGAGGGAGATAAGAGAATTGCTGGATGGCTTGATGATTGGATGATTCGTTGATTCGATGATTGGATATTGGATGATTGGAGATTCGTTGATTTGATGATTGGGAAAGGACAGAGGTCAGAAGTCAGAAGTCCGAAGACAGATGTCAGAGGGCACCCCTGTTTGACGGCGCAAGGAGATCAAGAGACGTAGGATGGGTGGATGAACTCGATGAACACGAATTATCTAATTACCGAATGATCGAGTTGATGATTGGTTGATTGGGGAAAAGGGATAGATGATTGGTTGATTAGACAATTGGTTGATTGGGGATTGGTTGATTGGGAGTGACCACGAATTATCGAATCATCAAATTAACTAATCAACGAGGGAACGAATGAACAAATCGACAAAATTCAGGACATTTGAGGATTTGGAATGTTGGCAGGCGTGTAGGGAACTGCGAATTTTTGCGGCCAAAGTTTGCAAGGAACTTCCTAAAGAGGAAGAATATCGTCTTAAAGATCAGATTTTGCGATCGGCTCGAAGTACGACCGCAAACACAGCCGAGGGCTACGGGCGATTCCATTACCAGGAAAACATTCAATACTGTCGCAATGCCAGGGGGTCGGCATACGAGGTTTTGGATCATTTCATTACTGGCGTTGACGAGAATTTAGTCCCTGAAGACGCATTATCTCAATGTCGAATATTGGTAGAGAAGAGTGTTAAGCTTTTGAATGGTTACATCAGATATCTTGAGTCCAAAAAGGGCAGGGGGTAGAGGATTGGATGATTTGATGATTAGAGATTGGTTGATTGGGGATGGACGGATACGAATTATCCAATTATCGAATTAACGAATGATCAAGGTGATAATTGGGGATAGTTGATTCGATAATTGGATAATTTGAGATTGGATGATCAGGCTGGATGAGTACGAATTATCTAATGATCGAATTACCGAATGATCAAATTGTTAATCGGGGGAAGAAATGCCTTCTGTAATTGAAGCTCTGGAGTCTGCCGGTCGTTATCATCGTAACGGGGACATTCAACAGGCGAAAACTCAGTACCAGAGGATTCTTCAAGTTGAACCGGTTCAACCCGAGGCCTTGCATGGATTGGGCTTAATTGCCTTCCAATTAAAGAAATATGACATTGCCGGTGATTTTATTGGAAAGGCGATTGAAAACAAGCCAACTGTGCCTCAATTCCATTATAATTTAGGGCTCGTCTTTATCGCACTCAAAAGTCACGAAAAAGCCATTCAGGCGTTTGAAAAGGCAATAAAACTGAAGCCTGACTATGCAGACGCCTATTACAATCTTGCTCTTGTCCTCAAAGAACAGCGGCAATTTGATGATGCCGTTAAGAATTTCAAAATGGCCATACAACTTGCTCCCGACGACGCATATGCCTACTATAACTTAGGGAATACCTATGAGGCTTTAGACCGGTATGAGGCTGCGGTAGAGAGTTATCAATTAGGGATAAAAAAAAATCGGAATTTCACCGATGTTCACAATAACCTTGGCGTTGTTTTAAAGGAACTGGGCAGGCTTGATGAAGCCATAAGCCACCTCAGAGAGGCGCTTCGTCTCCAGTCCGACTGCGCTGAAGCCCACTGGAACTTGTCACTTGCGCTGCTGGTAAAGGGCCAATTTGAAGAAGGATGGAATGAGCATGAATGGCGTTTTCGAAGGGGGAAAAAGAGTACGATTTACCCCTATGATTTTACGATACCATTGTGGGATGGATCATCTTTTACCGGAAAGTGCCTTTTTGTTCATTTAGAACAGGGTTTCGGCGACACATTGCAGTTCATCCGCTATCTTCCCATGGTAAAAGCCCGGGGAGGTACCGTGACCTTTGAGACCCTTAAGCCGCTCCTTGGAATACTAAATGGCTTCCCCGGTATTGATAAGCTGGTGGAAATTTCTCCAGACAGATCTCACGCTGAAAGCTGTGATTACTACGTACCTGTTATGAGCCTTCCCATGCTGTTTAAGACGGAGATTCCAACCATTCCTTCAAATATTCCTTATCTATACGCAGACTCGGAAAAGGTAGAACAATGGAAGAATCGTATCAACAGAAAAGGCTTTAGAATTGGGATTGTGTGGGCAGGGAAGCCTGAGCACGAAAATGACGGAAACCGATCCTGTGCGCTGGAGTATTTTTCAGCCCTGGCCGGGATTCCCGGTGTTGAACTGTACGGACTGCAAAAGGGAGATGCCGCCCGGGAAGCAGAAACTTCGATCGGGATGATAAAAATAATCAACTTTGACCGTGAGTTGAAAGATTTTTCAGAAACAGCGGCTGCAATTGAAAACCTGGATCTGGTTATCTCTGTTGACACAGCCCTGGCCCATCTGGCCGGGGCAATGGGCAAACCGGTATGGACTCTGTTACCATACGCCCCGGACTGGCGCTGGTTATTGGAAAGGGAAGACAGTCCCTGGTATCCGACCATGCGGCTTTTCCGCCAACCTTCGCGTGGGGACTGGGGTACTGTTTTTGACAGGGTAAAGGATGAATTGGAGAAAAGGGATAGATGATTGGAGAATTTGAGATTGGTTGATTGGGGATAGATGATTTGAGATTGGTTGATTAGATGGTTAGGATGGGTAAGTACGAATTATCGAATCATCGAATTAACTAATCAACGAGACGGGATTGGTTGATTAGATAATTAGAGATTGGAGATTTGAGATTGGTTGATTGGATGATTAGGAAATTAGTTGATTCGATAATTGGATGATTTGAGATTGGATGATCAGGCTGGATGAGTATGAATTATCTAATGATCGAGTTGATGATTGGGGGTGACCACGAATTATCTAATCAACGAATCAACGAATCTCTGCAAAAAAGGGGGGGGCTGAAATCAGTCCCCCCCTTTTTTTATGTCAGACCTCTAACGAAGTCTGTATTTGAAGCGCAGGATGAGACTTTTGCGCGTGTTTTCAAATTCTCAAGATTTACTGAGCTGTTGCGGGTGATGCCCTGAGTCCGGCAGCCAGGCCGTTGTTAATATTGATGATTGCGGTGAGTTTTTCAGGATCAGGATAGGCCCTGGTATCGTATATCCTTCCTTCGACGAATACGCTGAGATTGAGGATGTTCTGACGCAACTCCTGATCCATGGGATGGTCGGGTTTTGTCAGTTCGGCCTGGAATATAGACCATATCTGATGATTGTATTCGAACGCTTTTTCCAGTTCGGTCCGGTGGGTTTTCGAGCCCCAGTTTTCCTGACATTTTCTTAGCTTGAGTGCTGCCGTGCTCAGGACCCTTGCTTCTGTTTCACGTCCCGACATTGATTCTTTCTGAATATTTTGATAGCTATTGATTCCCATCTTGTTATAAGCGGGATTACCTTGCATTTTTCACGACCTCCTCTTCATATTCCGTCAGTTTCCGGGTGAATTTGAGGGCCTTATAGTATTCTCCGTTGAGAATGTGTTTACTGATTGGATCTATAAGACTCAGCGTGCTGGGTGCTGCGGCCAGAACATCCCTCACCAGATCCCAGTACGTCTTGTGGTACTCAACCACATTCCCCTCGTCTATGTACATAAGCTGTATAACAAAATATATCCTGCGACAAGGAGTATCCGCCTCCGCTTCTTTCATGATGTCTTTTTCACGAAGGATGGCGACTTTGTTTTCTATGGACAGATCGCTTCTCATGTTGCCGTTGGTCACGACCGCGCCGCTGATTATCATTTTTTCATTCGGTTTTAATGAGATCTTGAGTGCCACGGCTTCACCAACCTCTCGATAAATTGTGGGGGGAGGCCGAAGCTTCCCCCCACGTTTCATGTTCGCCCTTTTAGAAAAGTCTGAGCACTCCCTGAGCCGTTTCGGCTGCCAGGGCCAGTGAATTCGTGCCGAGGGCCTGCTGGGTCTGAAGCATCAGCATGTTTGCCCCCTCTTCATTCATGTCAGCGAGGGTAAGGTTATCCGCCCCCGTGGTAAGGGTGTTAATCATGTTCTCCGTGAAGTCTTGACGCACCGTGACAATACTCAATGACGACGCCAAAGCCGATGATTTTGTCTCCAATTTATCAACCGCAGCATCCAGCTTACTTATATCACCGTCAAGATCTGCAGAAGCAGTTGTCCAGGTAGTAACGTCAGAGACACCCAGAGTTTCGTGATCAGCATCGAAACCGTCCACATCGAGCTTGTTGGTCCCTTCGAAATTTACCGTCAAGGTGTCATCGGATTTCAGAAGGTTTATGCCCTTATACCCTGAGTCATCCACCATGGCGTCTATTTGACTCAACAGTTCATTATACTGGCTTGCCAATTCCGCTTTCGCGCTGTCCGCAAGATCGGCTTCTGCATTTACAAAGCCGGCACCTTCAACCACAGTACCTTCAGTTACATCGGCGGATTCAAAGGAAATAGATAAAACAGCCTCGCTCGAACTTGCTAGAACACCTGCCGCGGTAGTTATCGCAGCTGCAAGATTCGCAGCCGTCAGCGTATCAGTGGTTCCCTTCTCAAACGTACCTGCGGCGCCGCCGGTGGTGCACGTATATTCTACTCCACCGACAGTTACTGTGTTACCTTCAGTAACACTGCTTAGGGTGACGGTTGTTTCGACGAAATCGGCACTTTTCGCGGATTCCGCCTTGGATTTGGCATCCGCGAGCAAGGCCATAATAGACTCAACGCCGTTGTTAGCGGCGGTGATTGTCTGGACGCCCTCACTCATACCGTTCTTCAGAGTCGCAAGATCGGACGCGCGGCTCATATGGTCCTTGGCGGTAAAGTAACTGATGGGATCATCAAGGGCTGAATTGACCTTTTTGCCCGTGTTCAAACGAATCGCTGTTTGGTCCATAAGCTTGGCTGTTTGCTGTAAGTTAAAAAGATTTGACCTCATTCCTGCTGTTAATGATATTCCCATAATATTTCTCCTTATTCTAAGGGTTTTTGTCCGGCTTTCTTGCCGAAAGATTTATAATTGGTTACCTTTAAAACATCCGCTGGTCTTTTTGTTTCTTTATCGCCTCCTTTCCAGACCGGTTTATCGATGCTTTAATGCCCTTATCGGATATATTTTTTAAAAACTTTAATTAATTTTGTTGGTGAATCCCAAAATTAAAACAGGACGCAGATAAACGCGGACTTCGTACACAGATAAAAAATTAGTAATAGTTCACCTGTTAAAAAACCTTTAGACAGGATTAACAGGATAGACCGGATGTTTATCTTCTTAATCTTAAAATCATAATCCAGTAGAAAATATTTGTAAGGTTGTTTTGAAAATCCAGTTCATCCTGTTAATCCCTGGCCTAGACCTGGCCTTGCAAGGCAGAAGTAAACAGCCTCATTCAGCATATTTAATTAAGGCTTTACCATATTGTACGAAAGTCGCGCCAGGGCAGGTCTGTCAAAAATAGATTGTTAGAGGTAAAGAATACTGCTTCCTGGAATAATTTTTAGTTTTTTTACCGCAGAGGTGCAGAGGTCATAGAGGCAGAGAAGGTTTTGAATAGTTTGAATGGTTTGATTAAATCATTACGAGTTTGGTTGAAATACTTCAGCCTTCAGTCTTCAACCTAAAAACCTGGGTAGTTACTGTATTTTTAGCTTTAGATTTTAGGGGAATATCCGATAAGGATATAGATGGGTGTTATCCGTTCAGGGTTGGGCTAATTAGTGATATGATTTTGAATAAGGTTTTGAATTCCTAACCAGGGCAAACAGGTTGGAGCGTAGCAGACTTGTCCGCCTGTGCTGTGTGGCGGAAATCCCGATTCATCGGGGAACCAAGAATATCTCGCGCCCCGGTTAAATACGCTTCGCTGTCCTTCGGAATTTAACTGGGCAGGCAAAGGCGCAAAGCTCGCAAAGAAAAACAATGAAAAGATATTTGTAACCGTTCACGGGTTCAAGGTTTCCCGCTGAAAGCGGGATTCAGGCCTGCCCTGGCGCGACTTTCATACATTTTAACTAAGTAATTATTAAATCTTCTGAATGTGTTGTTTGCCCCTGCCTTCTAAAGCCTGGTCTGGGTCAGGGGTTAAGGACAAAGAAGGCATTAAAGGCCAGAGGTTACAGTCAAATATGCACATTTTCCTAAATAATTGCCAATTTATCTCCAAATTTTGGATTAGGCCTGACAAAGCTCACGCTTTTCTCGTAAATACGCATCTCAAATTCAGTCTGGTGACGAAGATGGAACCTTTGAACCTTTACCCGCCGTTTTTGTGGCGGGCTGAACCCTGAGTAAACAATGGATAAAGAAAAAGTTACGATACTTGTAGTAGATGACGATAAAATTATAGCAGATGTCTTTAGGGATCTAATCTCAAGTGAAGATAAGACCGTAAATGTATGTTATAACGGGGAAAAGGCAATTGAAGATATTAAGACAAATGCCTACGATCTTATCATTACCGACCTTTCCATGCCCAAAGTAGGCGGAATGGATGTCCTGAGGTATGCAAAGAAAATTAACCCGGATGTAATGGTTATTATTGTTACCGGCTATGCATCTTTAGAATCAGCCATCATGGCAGTAAGGGAAGGGGCCTATGATTATATCAGGAAGCCATGCAAGCTTGAGGAAATAAAAATTGTTATAGACAATGCCGTTGAAAAGATACGTCTGAACAGGAAAAACAGTGTATTAACGGAAAAATTACGTAAAGCATATCAGGAACTCACGGATGCAAAGAGAAAGATAATTGATGACGAAAAAAAGGCAAATGTTAATTATTTTTCTTCAAATATATCTAATCTGCATCATCTTTACAGCGCTGACGGCCACAACAATGATTATTTTGATAGGTTACAGTCCCTCTCTGCCTTGAGACAAAATGGAATATTGAATGAGAGTGAATTTAATACGTTCAAAAAACAGCTCATCAAAATGATTGACCATGACCAGGACAAGCCGTAACCAAATTGAAGATTGACGATTGACGATTTGTTGAAGTCGCTTCGCTCCAATATGATATAAATTGTAAGAGATAATCTCTCAGATTTAATATGTAAGAATCTAAAGAATAACCTTAAAAGAAAACTCGGCTGAGATTATTAAATGGATAAACATTTAAACATACTTGTTGTCGATGATGAAGAGAATATTCGGGAAATTTTTAAGGAATACCTTGAATCTGTAAACAACTACAATGTGTTGACTGCTAAAGATGGGTTTGAAGCCCTTGAGATAATAAAGAGCGAAGAGGTTCATTGTTGTTTTACTGATATTTCCATGCCCAGGATGGATGGAATTGAGTTGACAAACAAAATACAGCATTATGATAACACAATTCCAGTGGTAGTTATGACAGGATACCCGTCATTAGACAATGCAATAAAAATACTTAAGAATGGTGTTGTGGATTTTTTACCTAAACCGGTTAAAATAGAACAACTACCAATTACTGTGGAAAGGGTTACAAGAGAGCGTTCATTGTTCATTGAAAATGTTTTGCTAAAAGATGAGGCCAAAAAAAACGAAAAAATCAAAAAAATTAATAAAGAACTAAAACAAAAGATTAAAGAGGTTGAAACAATGAACCTGATCCTTAAGCAGTTGGATCGGGCAACTACAAGCAGAGATCTTTTTTCAATACTGGTGAATCTGTCGGCAAAGATAACCATGTGCGATGAATCGCATTTCTATGTGTTTGGCCATGAGATGTCCAACCCTGCAGTAATCGCATCTTTTATTAGAGATAACAATAAGGATAACAGGGGCACTCTTAATGTGGACAAAAACATCATTAAAAAGGTTGGAAATGATGGAGTACCCCTCATTATCAGGAAAAACGGCGATAATTACAGCGCCATGGCCATCCCCCTAAAGATTAAATCTATGGTTTTTGGTGTGCTTGTTTCACTTATGAAGGATGGCAAACGCAATTTTAATGAGAAGGATCTCTATTTTTTAAATTTTCTTGCAGAGGATGCGTCATTTCTGGTCGAAAACCTGGCGCTTTACGAAAATATATACGGTAATCTGTTTTCTACGCTCTATGCCTTTGTCGAGACCATTGAGGCCAGGGACCCGTATACAAAACAGCATTCATCGAGGGTAAAAAACTATGCTGTATTGATTGCCGAGGCTATGGAGTGTACGCAGGAAAATATTGATATTTTGTCTGTTTCCGGAAATTTGCATGACATTGGAAAAATAGGTATTCCAGATAATGTTCTATTAAAACCAGGCAAACTAACAGACGAAGAGTACGAGATAATAAAAAAACACCCTGTTATTGGGGCGAATATTATTGGTCATTTTAATATGTGGACTGAAGAACAGAAAGTCATAAAACACCACCACGAACGGTGGGATGGAAATGGGTATCCTGATATGTTAAAAGGAGAGGATATCCCTCTTTTATCTCGCATCTTGGCGGTTGCCGATACATTTGATGCCCTTACCTCTGACAGGTCATACAGGCATAAATTAGAAGATAGCAAGGCCACACAGATTATAAGGGAGAATTCAGGCAGTCAATTCGATTCAAATATAGTTGATGCTTTCCTTGGGCTTAGAGAGCAAGGAAAGATTTTTTCCTAAGGGACTGGAAATATATAAGTCCCTAAGCCATAATTTTTCTAAAGTTTTACAGGTTACTTTCCGATAAGGATAACAAGGTGAAATTATGGTGATACCGCTTTATCAAGTCAATAATGTGTTAAGGGTCTACGGAGATCAACTAAGGCAAAACTGGATATTAAATACGCCGAAGGTTGAGAACTCCCGTCAACCAGATACAATCAACATATCAAGTGAGGCTAAAAGAAGGGTCATTGTTGATAAGGTCTCATCTGAGATTGTAGGAAAGATCACTAAATACGGTCCTAATGATGATGTTGAAAAGGAAATATTCAAGAAGCTTGAAGATCAATATGGCGCCAATTTGGAAGTAACCGATAAAGGATCCAGCGACTTGATTTTCAAGGTAATTGAT
>Ga0307990_1000354_pt1 | contig 43179 bp, 29 predicted proteins | sample EllFjometagen129_FD_203168 | JGI IMG/M metagenome (GOLD analysis project Ga0307990, IMG submission 203168) | Marine microbial communities from Ellis Fjord, Antarctic Ocean - #129 | ecosystem: Environmental > Aquatic > Marine > Unclassified | place: Southern Ocean | collected 2014-10-08
ATTTTCTTGGTGGAAATTACCAGTCATCATAGAGGCTTTTCTGCATTAAGTCAATGTTTTTATTGAGTTTTTACCATATCTTGGCAACACCTTTATAAGGAGACTTTGGCAGAATGTTCAATTAAAGTTATTTCCGGTGAATGGAGCGTGGAAATTGATCTGTCTGAGCCGAAAAGACGAGTTTAGCAATTTCAGCGTAATGAACCGTTGAAAAAACAGGCAATTGAGCGCAAAAAAGCGCCTGAAGTAACTTCAGTTGACAAAATATCAATCCTTATATTGGAATTCCAGGATGAAAACGAATCAGTTGTTCTTCATGGGCAATTGTGCTAATGGAGTGGCCTTGATTCTTGCGTTCGTAGAAGTTTTTGGTTGGACCACTATTCGGTCAAGTTTTTTATTTTTCTGTCGATAATTTCTACTGCTTCTATGTGGTGGAATTTGGGTGGACATACCTTTGGTGGGGCGCAGTAAACCAGCCTTAGCATTAGCTTTTTTACCTCTCACCCTTCCCAGGAGAAGACCGGATGAATTTATTGTTGGTGGATGATAATTCTTCCATAGTTGAAAGCCTGTTCCAGGTACTCAGCGAAGAAGGGTATCATGTCGTTACCGCCAGTAATGGTCTGGAAGCCTTGGAAGTACTTCAACAACAAAATTTTGATCTGGTTTTGACAGATTTGAATATGCCCCGGATGGGGGGTATGGACATGGTGGCGGAAATAAGAAAAATGCGAAATCCTCCACTGGTTATTATCATTACCGCGTATGCCACCATGGAAACAGCCATTAATTCCGTTAAACTGGGGGTATATGATTATCTGTTGAAGCCGTTTAATATGGATCATGTGCTGCATGCAGTGAGCCGGGCGCTGGAAAAGCGGCGTTTGGAACAAGAGAATATGCAGCTCAAGGAGATGATAGTTCTCTATAATGCCAGTGAAGCCATCAGTTCCAGTCTTGATATTTCGGCAATTGTTGATGTTCTCCTCGATGCAAGTTTATCCCAGTCCCAGGCTGATCTGGCAGTATTATATCTATTGGATGATGATCGTCAGACACTGAGAATAACCCAGCATAAATGTACCGGTTGTGCTGATCTGGAATGCGCTGAATTTATCCAATTCCTGGCCCGGGAAGTGGATGCTTCCCGGTTGAATTCAATCTTTGATGGCCAGGGTTCCCATGTTTTCAGCCCTGGCAGTCCCAAGATTACGCCCATGTTGCGCACGCCGTCAACCGAACATCAGTTTTATTCCCTGCTGAGTATCTCCCTGAAGGCAAATAACCGCTATATAGGCATTCTTAATCTTTTCTCTCTTACTCCGGAGTTCACCTTCAGTGAAAAGCAAAGCCGGGCGCTTTATATCCTGGCCGCTAAAGGTGCTTCGGCCATCGAAAATGCCAATTTATATGAAAATACCCAGCAATATTATCTCCAAACCATTAAGAGCTTTGCTCATGCGCTGGAAGCCAAAGATCAGTATACCCATGGTCATTCCCAGCAGGTGACCCGTTATGCCGAAGTTCTGGCTAAAGGATTGCAGCTTGATCCCCAGCGAATTAACCTGCTGCTTCAGGCAGCCATGCTCCATGATATCGGTAAAATAGGTATCAGTGAAAGCATCCTGAATAAATCCGCTAAATTGACTGAAGAAGAATATCTGATCGTCAAGAAACATCCAACTACCGGGAAGCATATACTGGCTCCCATTACCGCATTGGCAGCCATTGTTCCGGTTGTGTATCATCATCATGAACGTTGGGATGGTGCCGGCTATCCTGATGGCCTGAAGGGTCAAGAAATACCGCTGCTGGCCAGGATTCTCACCGTGGCTGATGCCTTTGATGCCATGACCTCTTCACGGGCTTATCGGCAGGCAATGGATAGTTCCAGAGCTTTTCAGGAGCTTGAATTTTATGCCGGTTCGCAATTTGATCCAGAACTGGTGGAAGTTTTCTGCCGGCAGAGGCAGGTCATTGATGATCTGTTGCGTTCCTGATATACACCTTTTTATGACTATCACCTGCCTATAAAGTCCTTGACAAGAACACAAGTGATTTGCTATACTCACACAGTTTCTTCAAACCTCTCATGATTTAGAAGCTTTTGAGGATAGTAGCCTGTCAAAATTTTAAAGGTGGTACGGCAAAAACCACGACGGTGATCAGCCTTGCGCACTGTCTCGCCCGCCGTGGCAAAAAGGTCTTGATTGTTGATCTTGACGCCCAGGGCAGCGTGGGTGTCAGTTTGGGTGTTGAGGCGGAGTATGGCATCTATGACCTGCTCATTGATAATCGTCCTCTAAGCGATTGTCTGATTGAAGCCCGGCCGAATCTTTCCTGTCTTCTGGCTGATCAATCACTGGCAGCCTGTGAAACTCTTTTGGTGGCTCAGCCCCGGCGGGAGGAGATGCTGAAACGCCGGCTTTCTGGTCTGTCGGAGATTTTTGCTGACTTGGATGTGGTATTTATTGATTGTTCCCCATCCCTTTCCATCCTCAGCCAGAATGCTCTGGTTTATGCAGATGAGTTGCTTATCCCGATCAGTATGGATTATTTGTCTATGGTGGGCGCCAACCATGTTTTTGACAATTTGGCAATGATTGAAGAATATTTTGAGAAGAAACTTGAAATAGGCGGAATTATTCCGACGTTTTTTGATAAACGGGTAAATATCAGTAAAGAGGTGCTGTCAGCATTGCAGGATCGATATGGATCCTTGGTCTTGTCGCCGGTGCGCATTGACACCAAACTTAAACAGGCATCAAGCGCCCGCAAGACGATTTTTGAGTTTAATGAGAAAAGTCGCGGGAGTCTGGATTACCTGCAGATTTGTGAGGAATTATTTCCATGAGTGCTGTAAAACATCGTGGTTCATCCAGCGGAGGTAAAAAGAAGAAAGCCTTGGCTGAGGTTCCGGAACGGGCGCCGGTGGCTAAGAGAAAAATGGCAGCTTTTTTTGATCGTGAGGCCAGTCCAAAGGATGCTGCTAGTGAAAGTCTGAATACTGCCGGAAAATCATTGTTGCCCGAAACGGAGAAACATTTGAAACGGGTGGCGGTTAAGGTTCAGGTTTCCAAACTACCGCCTGGGCCGATGGCTGAGAAACCTGCCTCTGTCGGTGAAGGAACGAAGGCAGAAATCCCTAAAGTGGCTGAAACTTCCTCCGAGTTGCCCGAAACGGAGAAACATTTGAAACGGGTGGCGGTTAAGGTTCAGGTTTCCAAACTACCGCCTGGGCCGATGGCTGAGAAACCTGCCTCTGTCGGTGAAGGAACGAAGGCAGAAATCCCCAAAGTGGCTGAAACTTCCTCCGAAACAGTGGGGAAACAAGATATAGAGCAAGATAATAATAACAAAAACAATTTGGTGAAAGGTGGTAAGGTTATGGGTGAACAAGAACAGGTGGTGCAACAAACTGAGTCTGGTGGTTCCAATCTGGTGGGATTTGTAGCTTTATTTGCGGCGGTTGCCGCATTGGCTCTGGTATGGTTTTATGCCTCAACTTCTACTGGTTCCCCGTCAGTGTTGAGCGCATTACAGAAAAACAAAGTGGCGATGGCTCAGAAAATTGATGCTTTGGATGCTAAGGTTGATGCCATGGAAGCCAAAATGGTGGCTACTGAGAAGGAAAAATTGGCCAAATCAGTCAACTCTTCCATGGAAGCTATTGATAAATTGGCTGCCACTGCTGATCCGAAAACTGCTGCCATGCTGAAGAAAATGAAGGCTGAAATGGGGAAATTGGTTGCTGAAGTCAAGTAGCAAGCGAAATATTTGGTTTTTAAAAAAGGGTGATCATTTGATCACCCTTTTTTTTTGCAGAGTATGTCTTTAGGGAGCAGCGGCTTCTGGTGATATTGTTTCAGGATGATTGATGGAGTTGTCGGTAGACATCTGTAATGCGCTGTTGGATATCCATGACCTGACTGGGGATGAAATGATGGGTCCCCAAAGATTTCAGCGGGGCTAATTCCATCAGCGAACTGCTTAAAAAACCACCTAGGAATTGTGAAATATCAGCCGGTGTCAATCGCTCCTCCCTGCAGTTAATACCTGCCAGCCGGCAGCAGTCAATAATTGCCCTGCGGGTAATGCCCGGTAGCAGTCCTGCTTCAACCGGCGGGGTGACAATGAAATTGTCGCTGACCAGAAACAGGTTGGAAAAAGTCCCTTCGCACAATTCCCCATCTTGATTGAGAAAAATTCCCTCATGGGCGCCCTGTTGGTTCGCCATTTTTCGCCCATAGATATTTTCCAGGTAATTCATGCTTTTAATCTGTAATAATGGATTTGCCGCATCCCTTTTCCAGGGCAGGATGATGGCCTGCATCCCCTGTTGGCGGTCCTTGATTGCCTCCATATCAAGGGCTGTTGCCTGTACAACGCAGGTGGGGTTGGTTGGTTTTTGTCCCCGACTGATCATGATCCTGGACATGCCCTGGGTGTCTTGCAAGTGATTGCGTGATCCCAGTTGGGCAATAATATCCCTCAGTTTATCAATCATGGTCGGTCTGGGGATATCCAGCAGTTTCAGACCTTGTTCGAGGCGTTGTTGGTGTAGGTCAAACATGAAGGGAAACCCCTGATATAAACGGATGGTTTCAAAAACACCATCTCCATACATGAATCCAGGGTCAAAAGGGGAGATTGCAGCCTGGGTCGCGGTCAGATAGCGATTATTCAAAAAGATGATCGGGTTGTTCATTCTTCGCTTGTTTCCCCCAGAGTTTTCAGAAAGGATTCGGCTTTGGTGATGGTTTCCTCATATTCCAGATGAGGATCAGAATCGGCCACGATGCCGCCGCCAACTTGAAAATACAGGGTTTTGTGATGGTGAACAGCCGTTCGGATGACAATGTTTAAATCAATATCACCGGAAAAATCAAGGTAACCGATTGAGCCGGTATAGACTCCGCGGCAGGAGGGTTCCAATTCATCAATGATTTCCATCGAACGGAGTTTTGGGGCTCCGGTAATGGACCCCCCGGGGAAAGAATTGACAATGCAATCCACGGTACTGTGTCTCTGATCAATCTTAGCGGCAACTGTTGAGACCAAGTGATGGACATTGGCATAAGATTCGACAATTTCCATTTCAGGAACATGGACGGTACCGTACTGGGCAATTCTCCCCAGGTCATTTCGCTCCAGATCAACGATCATAATATGTTCAGCCTGGTCTTTGCCGCTGTCTATCAGCTCCTGCCGCAGCTGTTCATCAATTTCTGGGCTTTCCCCTCGGGGTCTGGTACCCTTAATCGGTCGGGTTTCAATGTAGTCTCCTTTAATGAGCAAATAGCGTTCCGGGGAGTTGCTCATGATGGTATGGTCATCGGTGACCAGATAAGCACCAAAAGGCGCCGGGCTCAATGTTCTGAATTTGCGATAAAAATCCAGGGGTCTGCCGGTAAATTCAACCGCAAATCGTTGGGACAGGTTTACCTGGTAAATATCACCGGCAGCGATGTATTCAAGGATCTGTCTGACCGTTTCAATGTAGTGATCATAGCTGAAATTTGAATTTCTTTGATTACCAAACCGAAGTGGCACCATGACCGAATCCGGGGTGCTTCCAGCTTTTTTAATGATTTCCTCCAGCCATTTGAGTCGCTCGGCAGCTCGCGTTTCCCTCGCATTTTTATTGTCTAAAGGTAAACCTGTTGAGATGATAAATATTTTTTGTTTCAAGTGATCAATGGCCAGTAGCGCGTCATAAAAAGAGAGAAACGCATCCGGCATCTCCAGATCATCGATCGTTGTCTGGGGGAAGTTTTCAATGTGATGACCCAGTTCATAACCAAAATAACCAACTGCCCCGGCCTCAAAGGGTAAGCCGGCAGTTTTGGGACGCTGCCAGCGGGCCATGAGATTATCCAGTATGGGAAAGAGTTGTTGGTTACTGGTCTCCCTGGTGTTGCTCAGACAATCGACAATAGTTGTTTGTTTTCCTCGGCTAATGATCTGGTAAAAAGGATCCGCTCCCATAAATGAAAAACGTCCCAGCTTATGGTGATCCATGCCGGAATCAAGCCAGAAAGGATAGAGCGCATTGTTCAGCTGGGAAAAGATTTTATCAGGATCAGTTTCCAGGGATAATTCTTTTATATACATCTGTTCAGTAAGAGGTATGAGGTTTACAGTTTACGGTATACGGTTTACGGCAAAAGGTTGGAGGCTGTCAAGGAAAACCGGAGCGTGTTTTCAGTGACCATTGCTGCATATAAATTTTACAACCGGCTGCAATGATCATCAGCAGGAGGATCAGCAGGTAGGGGTGGCGGGCATAGAAGGTTGTGCGTTTAGCCGGGTATAGTGTGGCTTCCAGTTTTCCCCGTTTGCCAAGCGGCAGCTGCTTGATGATTCGTCCATCCGGCTTGATGATTGCGGAAATGCCGGTATTGGCACAGCGTAACAGGTAGCATCGGTTTTCCATGGCTCGCATCCGGACGTTGAGCAGATGCTGTCGTGGTCCTGAACTGATACCAAACCAGGCATCGTTGGTGATGTTGACGATAAATCCGGCTTTTTTTGCCATCGCTGTGGCGATAAATTCCGGGAAGATGCCCTCAAAACAAATGGACGGGACCAAAGAAAAATTGCCCAAGTCTATGGGCTTTTGTTGCTGACCGGCGGTAAAATCCGCTCCTGGAACCATCTTGCCGAGAAAAGGAAAATAGTTTACCAGGGGGGTAAATTCACCAAAAGGTACCAGCTTGATTTTGTCATAGCTGGCAATCAATTTACCGTCTGGAGAAAACAACAGCGCACTGTTGAAGTAATGATGCTTCCCGGCACTGTCTGTATCATATTGTGGGCTGCCGACCAGCAGGTAAAAGTTTCCTTGACGGGTTAAGGCTGAGATCCGGTTCCGGAATAATGGGGCATCTTGGAGGAAATCGGGTAGTGAGGCTTCCGGCCAGATTACCAGATGTGGTATTTCAGAAGCTGAAGTTGAAGCATTTTCCAGGCTCAGTTGTTCCAGAATGCTGAAATTCCGTTTGCGATAGATGGGATTCCATTTTTCTTCCTGGGGAATATTGGGCTGGATGATGGAAACCTTAAGCGGCAGAGACTTGTCAAGGCTGGCGATGCCGGCATGACTGCCAGCCAGTAGGAGAAAATACAAGGCGGGGACTGCCAGCAAAGTTGCTATCCGCCGCGCCATAAAAGGGTTATTATCCTGATTGGGAATCAGTGAATAAAGGGCCAGATTGGTGTAAATAATAAGAAAAGAAAGGCTGCAAACACCTCCATAAGGAAGGAGAAGGGTAAAAGGGGACCCAGCTGAAAGTGCAGTTCCCAGGTTGTTCCAGGGAAAGCCGACAAACAGGTTTCCCCGCAGCCATTCGAGCAGGGTCCAGCAGGAAGCCAGGAAGAGGATGGAAAGCCATGAACTTATGGGGTTGTTGGCCAGTAAAAAGCTGAAACAACCGAAATAAAGGCTCAGGTACATGGCCAGTAAAGCCATTATCAGTAAGGCAACGGGTAGCGGCAGGGCGGAAAAATTACGGATGGAATTGGTAATCCAGAATAAGTTGAGATAGTAAAAGACAAAACCGGCGTTCATTCCCTGGAGAAAGGCTCGTCCGGGCCTTTGCGTGCGTAGCGACCAGCATAGGGGGATAAAAGCGAACCAGATGCAGGTTCCAAATCCTGAAAAGGAAAATGCCAGGTGCAGTAAAAGGGCGGTGAAGATGGGGCCAGATAGGATGAAAAATAAATTGTTTTCCGGTTGATGCTGGATCATGAACGGTTTTCCGCCGGGAAGATGGTTTTATCGGTAGCTTTGGATAGGGACTTAAGCCTGACTTTTATAACCCGCCGTTCATCAGCATCGGTTACTTTGATGCTGATATCTTTGTAGGTGATTTTTTCACCGACAGCGGGTATTTTGCTGAAAAGGTAGATGACCAAACCACCAACACTTTCGAATTTACCGCGGTTATCCACTTCGATATTGAACAGGGCTTCCAATTCTTCGATTTCGGTTTTTCCGGAAACCAGGTAGGAACCATCCTCCTGGGGGAGAATATTTTTTTCATCGGTTGCTTTATGGTCAATATCCTCCTCATATATTTCGCCGATGATTTCCTCCACCAAATCACTTAGGGTAACCAGCCCGGAGGTGCCGCCGTATTCATCCACGGCAACTGCAATATGGATGCCCTTTATTCTCATTTCCTGGAGCAATTCCTGTATCTTCTTCGTTTCCGGGATAAAATGTACCGGGCGAATGATTTGCCGGACAGTTATTTTGTCTAAATCTTCCTGGAGATATTTCAGTATGTCTTTAGCGTAAAGGATGCCGATAATAGTATCAAGATTATCTTCAAAAACCGGGTAGCGGGAAAATCCTCGTTCGTTTATTGTCGGGATGATTTCCTGCAGGGGAGAATCTGCGTTGATGGCAATGAAGTCAGTTCGGGGGATCATGACTTCCTGAACCCTGATGTCTTTCAATTCGATAATGCTGTTAAGCATTTCGTGGGTGTCATCGGTAATGAATCCAGCTTCCCCACTTGTATGAATGATTTCCTGGAGGGCTTCCTTGGTTAGTGGTTGGCTGTCGTTTTTATTAAACAGTTTTCTCAGCCGGTTCAGAAATCCTGTGTCATTATCCATGGGATTTTACCATTTATGTTTGGATGAAAGATGTATGCAGTGGTGGCTGGCTTTTTAAGTTTTTTCAGACTATGGACAGTGAAAATATAACAAAAGCAATATCTAAATACAAGTGAGGATTATTTTGATGTTGTTGAAGTTAGTTCTTGTCAAAGGGGAATGAGTTGGGGTAAAAAACAGGAGAGGGATGGTTTGGTGAAATTCTATTTTTTCGTTAGTTGCAAGCTTCATTATTGCATCTTATTTTTGGTGATAAGGAAAATTAAACGGTGTCAAAACAACAACGTGTACGTTTGGCGGCTCGTTCCTCCGCCTCAGGCTGAGCGGCAAAAATAGGTCCGTCGGATCTTGCCGAAGTTTTAGCCGGTTTGCCTTTGCCGTCAGATCCTCGTCTTCTGGTGGGCATCGAAGGGGCGGATGATGCCGGAGTTTTTCAGCTGGATGCAGAGCGGGCACTGGTCCAGACTCTGGATTTTTTCCCGCCGATGGTAGATGATCCCAGCAGCTTTGGCCAGATAGCTGCTGCCAATGCCTTCAGCGATATTTATTCCATGGGAGGAGAACCATTGACGGCCATGAATATTGTGGCTTTTCCCATCAAGAAACTTGATCATACTATTTTGCGGGATATACTGGCCGGAGGGATTTTAAAAATTGCTGAGGCAGGTGCCGTATTGGCCGGTGGCCACAGCATTGATGATCCGGAGGTTAAGTATGGCTTATCGGTAACCGGACTGGTCCATCCCGACCGCATATGGAAAAATACCGGTGCCAGAGATCAGGATGTCCTGCTGTTGACCAAGGCCTTGGGAAGTGGGGTGCTGACAACGGCGTTGAAAGCCGGTTTCTGCAGTGAAGAAGAAATTTCAGCTGCCTTGGAACTTATGTCCCGGCTGAATAAGCTGCCAACTGAATCAGCTGTTTCGGGTTGGCGTGGATATGTGCATGCCTGCACGGATGTTACCGGTTTTGGTTTGCTTGGCCATCTCTCGGAGATGGTTGCGGATGAGATGATGGGTGCGGTTATTGAACTTTCAGGAATTCCTTTCATGCCTGGTGCCGAGCAGTATTGTTCCATGGGCTTGTTTCCGGAAGGTGGTACCCGTAACCGGGATTTTTTTAGTTGTCGTGTGACACGGCAGGGGAGTTATTCTGATATCCTCTATGATTTGCTTTTTGATCCCCAGACTTCCGGTGGTCTGCTGCTGGCGGTTGATCCCCAAGGGGCCTTAGCAGTCCGTCAGGCTTTTATAGCGGCCGGTCAGGACTGTTGGGAAATCGGTCATTTCAGCATCGAATTTCCCGGCCGTATTGGTATTCTATAGCTGCCATTTGGAGATCATAGACTGCCTTGAAAAAAACAGCCCGAGAGAAAGTAATGCCGGCGATCTTTTCCCGGCGAATGGAGCTCTAAAAGCGCCGGAATTAATTCCGATTAACAGAAAAATATTGTTGCAAAAATATATTGGACAACGGACTGCGAGATGAGTCGCAGTTCGATAGGGCGGACGGTCTTGGCCGAGCGAGCTTTAGCGAGCGGTCCGTCCTATCGGTGGTTGTATAAGTATCATCACTTAACTTCCTGACTTGTGTTACCAGAATACATAATCAGGATGTTCGGGCTTGGCTCATAGCCGTGTCTGCCGATAGGCAGGCGGTATTGGGCGCCGAACGAATCACCGTGATGGTGATTTGTGGCGGACGCCTCGGAAGCCGGCCATGGAAGGACGGCGAGAATGAGCGAGAGCCATGCCGGAAGATCCCGGGGAATTTCTTTAGCTGTTTTTAGAACAACTCAAAAAGTTGAGATAATATGAATAAACCGGAATTGCTGGCGCCGGCCGGTAACCTTGAAGCTTTTTTTGCCGCTTTAGATGCCGGGGCTGATGCCATTTATCTGGGAGGAAAGGAATTTGGTGCCCGCCAACGGGCTAAAAATTTCTCCCACTTTGAACTGGAGCGGCTGGTGCCTTATGCTCACCGTCAGGGAGTCAAAATCTATGTGACGGTTAATATCCTGTTGAAAGAACAGGAGATTTCTTCACTGTACCGTTTCCTGAGCTTCCTGCAGGACATTGAGGTAGATGCGGTTATTGTTCAGGACCCCGGAGTCATCCATATTGTCCTTAGCGATTTTCCTCGTTTACCGGTTCACGTATCAACCCAATTGAGTATTCATAACGCGAATGGGGTTCAAGCTGCTGCCAGCCTGGGTTGTAAACGGGTGGTGCTGGCCAGGGAACTCTCCCTGGCTGAGATTGCCTCAATTCGCCAACAAACTGAAACAGAACTGGAAGTTTTTGTTTTTGGGGCGTTATGCTTATCTATTGCCGGTCAGTGTCAGTTCAGCAGTTTTCTTGGTGGCCAGAGTGGTAATCGGGGTCGCTGTACCCAGCCTTGCCGGCGCTTGTATACGCAAGGTGGCCACTCGGGATATTATCTTTCTCCATCAGATTACAATGCTTTGGAATTTCTGCCCCAGTTAATGGACATGGGAGTTGCTTCCTGCAAAATTGAAGGTCGGTTGAAAAGTTCCCAGTATGTGGGCCAGGTTACCTCGGTTTTCCGCCAGGCCATTGACCTGATTGCTCAAGATGGTGATTTGGAGCCTCAAAAATGCCAAGAATTGAACGGCCAGTTACAATTGGCATATTCTCGTCCCTTAACCAGTGCCAACCTTTCCGGCACATATCCCGATTCTATTATCCAGCTTCATCAGCACGGTAGCATGGGAACCCAAGTGGCTACGGTCGTGGCAGTGAAGAGGGATGGTGTGCGGGTGCGTATCAACCGGGATATTTCTCCAGGTGACCGGATAAAGGTGGTCAGTCGTCAGGGCGATGGGCGCAAGAACGCCTTTACGGTGAAAGAGGTTCGTTCGGTGTCGGAGAAAGGCCATAAACAGGGGAACTTTACCGAGGCATGGTTGGAGGTGCCGGTTCCATGCCGTCAAGGTGATGCCCTGGTGAAGGTGGGGAGTAAGGACTATTTCAGCAGTCGGGGAGCTAAATACTGGCTGGAAAAATTAAAACGTGAAGTAGAGCCTCCGGCGCGACAGCAAAAAAAAGTCATTCACTATGTTCCCGCACGCCTGGCGGCTTCTTTGCCGTCAGGTATGATGGTTGCTGAAACCGCTTCTGATCTGTTGCCCTGGCAGTTGAAGGTGTCATCCTGGGAAAACTTCCAGCGCTTTTCCCGGGAGCGTGGTTATGATCTGGTTGTCGAACTGAATCGCCAGATCATGCATCGGTTGGTGGGTCATGAACGAAAAGTTTTTCAGCGCCATCCCCGCTTGATCTGGAGCCTGCCAGCAATCCACTTTCCTGGCAGTGAACAGCGATTGGCCGGGGAAGTTAAACGGCTTTTGAACGCTGGCTTTAGACGTTTTCAACTAAACAATCTCGGCCAGGTTCAGTTGTTTGATCGCCGGCATGAGCAAAAACTTATGCTTGCTACTGGCGCCCACCTGCCGGCCACAAATCTGGCAGCTGTCATTGCCTATCGGTCTATGGGGTTTTCGGCTGTCCTTTTGTCCCCGGAAATGGATCGTGAAAGTATGGAAATGGTATGTAAGCGGACACCGGTCGAGGTGAAATTGTCTTTGCTGGTTTTTTCTTTCTTGCCTCTGCTTCCTACCCGCATGCCGTTGCCGGTTACCCGGAAGAAGATGCCTTTAATCTCTCCCCATGGTGAACAGCTGTTCCCCTGCTTTCGTGATGGGTTGACCTATTTAATTCCTGGCCAACCATTTTCACTGGCTGACAATCTCTCTCGACTACCCGGGGCTGATATGATGATCCGGCTCATCGATTTTTCGTTCTATCCCCCTGGTTTTACCCCTGCTTCCCTGTTGGCTAAAATTCGCCAGGGGAAATCGATTCCTCAGAGAACATCATTTAATTATTCGCGAAAATGGGATTAATAAAGAGAAAATAGAAGCAAATAGGCCTATAACTCTCATCTACTCCGGATATTCTCCTGTTAAAATCTATAATAACCAATAATTAGGCTTGATTTTTCCAGCAAACCACGGTAGTATTCGTTTCGTTAGCACTCTTCATCGGTGAGTGCTAACAAATTTTGAACGGCAGCTTGGATGTGTTTTTTCAGGCTGTCAGATGACAGGACATAGGTAGACATTAACCGTGAAATCTTTAGAGAAGGTATGTAAGGAGGAAAAAGGAATGAATATCAGACCTTTGCAGGACAGACTGATTGTCAAGAGGCTTGAGGGAGAAGAAAAGACTAAGGGTGGGATTATTATTCCCGATGCGGCGAAAGAAAAACCCATGGAGGGTGAAGTTGTTGCCGTGGGTAAGGGAAAAGTTTCAGAAGATGGTAAGGTGAGGCCTTTGGATCTTAAAGCTGGAGATCGGATTTTGTTTGGTAAATATGCTGGAACCGAAATCAAGCTTGACGGGGAAGAATACCTCATTATGCGTGAAGATGATGTTTTGGGCGTTTTGGAATAGTAACTTTGCTCAGGACGTGAATTGCAGGTTCGAGAAGTTTTCAAATGACAAAACGTAGAACATAATTACTTATTATAACAGGAGGATGTTAAAAAATGGCTGCAAAAGAACTTAAATTTGCTCAGGATGGCAGAAACTCGATTTTGGCCGGCCTGAATGTTTTGGCTGATGCGGTAAAAGTGACTTTAGGTCCGAAGGGTCGTAACGTTATTATCGATAAATCCTTTGGCTCCCCGACCATCACCAAGGATGGAGTGACAGTTGCCAAGGAAATTGAACTGGAAGATAAATTTGAAAATATGGGTGCCCAGCTGGTGAAGGAAGTTGCCAGTAAAACCAGTGATGTGGCTGGTGATGGAACCACCACCGCGACAGTGCTGGCCCAGGCCATCTATCGTGAAGGTTCAAAAATGGTTGCCGCCGGTGCCAACCCGATGGAATTGAAGCGGGGCATAGACACGTCGGTTGCCAGTATTGTTGATATGCTGCAGGAAATGAGCAATCCGACCCAGACCCATAAAGAGATTGCCCAAGTGGGTATTATCTCCGCCAATGGCGATGAAACCATCGGTACTATTATTGCCGAAGCCATGGATAAAGTGGGCAAGGAAGGGGTTATTACTGTTGAGGAAGCCAAAGGGATGGAAACCTCTCTTGATATCGTCGAGGGAATGCAGTTTGATCGCGGCTATCTTTCACCTTATTTTGTCACGGATCCGGAACGGATGGAAGCCATCCTTGAAGATCCCTATATTCTCATCCATGACAAAAAAATCAGCAACATGAAAGATCTGCTGCCCATTCTTGAGCAGATTGCCAAAGCCGGCAAACCTTTTCTGCTGATTGCCGAAGATATTGATGGTGAAGCATTGGCCACCTTGGTGGTTAATAAATTGCGCGGCACCCTGAATTGTGTGGCTGTCAAGGCTCCTGGTTTTGGCGACCGGCGGAAATCCATGCTTCAGGATCTTGCTGTCCTGACTGGTGGTCAGGTGATTTCTGAAGAAGTGGGTTTGAAGCTGGAAAATGCCAGCCTGAACGATCTGGGCCAGGCGAAACGGATTACCATTGACAAAGATAATACTACCATTGTTGATGGCGCCGGTACCCAGGAGGATATTCAGGCCAGGGTTAAACAGATTCGGGTGCAGATCGAAGAGACCACTTCTGACTATGATCAGGAAAAACTGCAGGAACGGTTGGCCAAGCTGATCGGCGGTGTGGCCGTGATTAATGTTGGTGCTGCGACTGAAACCGAAATGAAAGAAAAGAAAGCCCGGGTTGAGGATGCCTTGAACGCAACCAGGGCTGCCGTTGAGGAAGGTATAGTTCCTGGTGGTGGCGTGGCCTTGTTGAGGACCGTTGCTGTACTGGATGAGCTGAAAGACCTGACTCATGATGAAGAGATGGGTGTTAATATTATTCGCCGGTCTTTGGAAGAACCGGTACGGCAGATTGTTAACAATGCCGGCCAGGAAGGTTCAGTCGTGGTTGAGCACCTCAAGAAAGAGAGCGGTGCTTATGGTTTTGATGCAGCCAAAGGGGTCTATGTTGACATGTATGAAGCCGGGATTATTGACCCGACTAAAGTTACCCGGACGGCTTTACAGAATGCAGCCAGTATTTCCGGTTTGATGCTGACCACGGAGTGCATGGTGGCGGAAAAGCCTGAAAAGGATGCCGGCGGCGGAATGTCTGGCGGCGGAATGCCTGGTGGTGGAATGCCTGGTGGCATGGGTGGCATGGGTGGCATGATGTAATCAGTGCGGTACCTATCACCTGAGGATATTACAAAGCCCCCTGATCGTTTTGGTCAGGGGGCTTTTCACTTGGGGCTTGCAGGCTCTAATGTCCTACTCATGCTTAAGAATTGCTTCCCCCATTTCAGCGAAGGAAAAGTTGAGAAAAATATGACTGCCGATATAATCAAGAACCCGCATGTCATTCTTTTCTCCCAGATCCTGTGAGACCAATTCAAAGTAGTTGCCGTATTTTTTGCGGCATGTCTCACCCTGGACTTCATAGAGAATAAATTTTTTGATGTTTTTGCTTTCCAGTTTAGCAATAAATTCATCGTCTGTCAGCGAATTGTAGGTGGTCAGGATAAGAATCGGGCCGGTTCCGGTAAATAATATTGCTGCTTTCATAACGCATCTCCTTACTGCCATGGTTTAATTTTGCTGCTTTCGTAAAAAGTCGAAAATCAATGGTACAGCAAAAGCCATCAACTTTGCAAAGCTATTAACATTCAGTACCGCCCGGTATGCTTTTTGCGTCGTGCTCAATGTCGGCAACCGGTGCTGTTTCAAGCGCGACATCGTGAGGGTAACCCGTTGCTTTTCCCGGCGATTGGAGCGTGAAAGTTACCATGTTTGAGCCCTACAGTGCAAGTTTGGCAACTTTAGCGCAATGAACCGCTGGAAAAGCAGACAATCGAGCGCCAAAAGCGCTGAAATCAGCTCCGGTTGACAGTATGCAACTTTCTAACCGGACACTGCTGATTAACATTATAATTTTTGCTCTTCAATACTATCATAGCAAGAAATTGATATTTGTCAAGAGCGGGGAAACTTTTTCAGCCGCTTTTGTGCTTTTGGTTTGACAAGACAATCTCTATCCTCAATAATCACTCATTCGAATAAATTGGCAGGTGAGGATAGGGTCATGAAAAATAAAACTGATGTTGTTACAATCGATCGAGCAGGTAAATGGTGGTACCGGGGAAATCAGATTATTCATCCCGAGATCCTGGTTCTTTTTAAACAGTCACTGGAAAAAGATCCTGAAACCGGTGACTTGTTCATTCACTATCGGGGGCAAACACTCCCGGTGGAAGTGGAGAGCTGTCCTTTTTTTATCCGGGATGTGCAGGTTGGCCGGGATGCACAGGGGGAACTTCAGGATATTATCCTGGTGCTTGATGATGACAGTGAAGAAGCATTGGTTCCGGACAGCCTCATACTTGGGAATGATGGGGTACTGAAGGCGGTGATCAAAAAGGGAAAATTTATGGGCTGCTGTCTGCCGGCGGCTCAGTTTCGTCTGGCTGCACTTTTTGACGAACTTGCTGATGGCAGTTTTCAATTGCAGCTCAATAAAAAGCTATATCCCATTCATCATCAGCCATAGTAATTATTGCCTCTGCTTTTCAATCTGTCAATACAGATATTATTATGCTGGTGAAACCCAGATGATATGGGACTTGCTGATCACATAGAGCTGGCCTTCTCTGCCTTTTTTAGTGGCATTGAAAACCACAATAAACGGACTTTCACTTTTAGTGAATAACTCACTCAGGCGGTCAACACCGCCCTCGGAAAGCAGGTTGACTTCACCGTATATCATTGAACCGTCAGAAAGCTTCATCTTAACGGCTTCTCTTTTTATCTGATGTTTTTCATTTTCCATGGAGAACCTCACGAATAAATAGGTGGATGCCTAAAAGCTACAGTTGCTTTATTGCACTCTATTCGGCAGGTCTCCGAAATTATTTATGATTAAAATAGCAGGAAATGAAAAAAAGATATCAAGCTGCAGATACACGCTGACAGTTCGTTAAAAAAGCGAGTGTCTAGTTTGGCTGAATATCTTTATCAATGCATTGTTGCTGTTTTGATAGGAAGCGGGAAAACTACCCTTCACTGATCTCGATACTGGTAATGACATCCCCTTGGGCAATGGTGTCGACAACATCCTGACCTGTGGTGACTTTTCCAAATACAGTATGGTGTCCATCCAGGTGTGGTTGGGGTGAATGGGTAATGAAAAACTGACTGCCATTGGTATTGGGTCCGGCATTTGCCATGGAAATTACTTTTGCTTCATGGGTTAGAGGATTGTCAGTAAATTCATCGCTGAATGAATAGCCGGGTCCGCCCATGCCGCTTCCAGTAGGATCACCTCCCTGGATCATGAAATCACTGATGACCCGGTGAAAGCTGATATTATCATAAAATCCCTCCCGAGCCAGGAAAATAAAATTATTGACCGTTTGCGGGGCATGCTCAGGATAGAGGGTTAGTTCAATAACACCCTTGCTGGTGTTCATGGTTGCCTTGAAAGTTTTGTCAGTGTCGATCTGCATGGCTGGGGGATTGTCCCACTGTTTTTTCATTTTGATCTGCTCCTTATCTTGCTAAAAATTATTTTTGGCAATTGTATGAAAAATTCAGACCGCCTTTATTGTTTGCTATGGCGGAAAAGTTACAGGTATAGGTAGTGACGCGTTGATTTTTCATTCGTTCAAACTGAACTTCCAGGTGCAGAACCAGTCATCCGGATGGTTGTCGGGAGGACAGCCAATGCATTTGGTTGTGATCCGGGAATCAATAGTTTTGACAAAGTAGGGGTATTCCACCATGCCAGCTGATTTGCAGGGATAATCCGGTAATCCCCGGCGTTTGCGGGCGGCCTGAACCCGGCAGTTGTTCATTCGGAAGATGATGCAGTTCTCATCAATATCTTCAATGGATTGATCATTGATGACGGCATAGAGGCGGCAGCCCAGAGCCTGTTTCAGTGCTGGAATTCCACCATTGTCCGGCAGTTCCAATAATTCCTTGATCCGGGTTGCTTCATAGGGTGAAAAACGAGTCCAGCAGGTATCGTTGCAGTGTTTGGCATCGAACATGCCGAATTTTTTTTCCACTGCCTGGAACCAGATGCCATCATTGGCCAGCCAGTTGATGGCCAGTTCATTTTCAAGTGCATTGACCATTGAAGTGGTAAAAGCATTGAGTTGCTGCGGTCGGTTCAAGGTGATGGTTGCTATCTTTTCTCTGTGGGTTACTTTAATGGTGCCTGCCATCAGGGATATCCTTATTGTTCGTTTAATGTCATTCATTAAGTGAGGCTGAAAGCTGATAGCTCCTAGCATGTCCTTCCGTTGGCTGTCAAGTTGGCATAATATAAGCCCTGGAATTCCGATATAAGGATTTTTCCTGATATTGAGGCAGATGTCTCACTCTCAGGGTGATTTTTTTCCACCGGGTGTTTTTTTCATGGTTGACTCACCGGCTCACTGGAATCATACCGCCATGCAGACTTCCCACTGTTTGGCAGCCTTTCCCACTCAATCACGATGAACCCGTCAAAAGTAACTTGATATAAAGTGTAACTTTTTACCTTCTTTTTATGTAAAACATTACATGCATAAAAATAGTCATACTCAAGTTTCACCGTTTTTCATAACCTTAACTGATTGATATTTTGAAACCGATTTTACCGATATGATATTTAGGTGTCAAAATAATCATAATTAAGTTACTGAAAGCAGCAGTTTATTTTTTAAAATTCTTTTGATCAATTTTTTCTCCAGTGCATAAAAAACGGTGAAATTTCAGTAGTCATATTTTCAAATATAATGAAAATTTTTTAATATAAATGAGTTAAGTTTAAAATAAGTTGGCATTAAATATGCAATTTTATTATATAAAAAGGAGGAATATACTGTTAAACTTTATCAATATCTTACTGATATGAGGAGACTCAGCCATGAGAAAGACACTGTCCGGCGTATGGCAAAGATCGCTTCTTTTAATCACCGTCATTTTTGTTGCCGCTCTTTTCCCTGGCTGCAAACCACCACCCCTTCCCCAATTGCCCGTCAGGAAAGTCATCGTAACCCATTTGGGTGAAGTCATCAAAGAGGCCCGCTATGTGGGTGAGACCATTCGTTACAAGATTTATTTCGCCAACCACAGCAGGCAGAAAGCCGATGTTGGCATTGTCGATCGTCTCGATCCCAACCTGGGCGAGGTGGTCCCTTTAAACCACGGCATGTATGACAGAATCAATCATCTGGTGGCTTGGAAAATTGAGAAGGTTCCACCAGGTGGGGGTGGCTTTGTTGAGTTTGAAGCGGTCATCGGTGGCGGTACAATCATTCGCGACCAGGCTCTCCTCCAGATCGGAGGACCTTTTGACCCGGTGACTGTTGATCCGGTCAGCCGGGATATCATCAAAACCAATGTCGTGGAAACCCTGGTGCGCCCGAATCCGGAGCTTGGCTGGATTCCCTTTGACCGGGCGGCGGCCGAAGGTGCCCTGCCCCGGGCGGCGTTGAAGGAAGAGACCACCCTGGGAACGCTGGTGCGTTTCGACGTCCCGGGTTTGTATGCCCAAAAAATTTTGGTGGATGACGTGACCTTTCACCGCCTTGCCATTCCCCGCCATACGACTCTGCTTGATCTCGGCAAGCCGGAACTGCCCATCGTTGGGCAGATTATAGAAATCCCCAAGGATGTGAATTTCACTTTGGAGATTGTCCAGAGCCAATCGCGCAAACTCGACTACTACTAAGGTTTACCCGGCACAGGAGCCGATCGACCGCACCGGCACAGGTGTGCCGAAAAAGTTTGTCCAAGATGCCGCTACTTATCTGACCGATACCGCCTATCCGGCATTGCTGGCGACCGTGGAAGCCCGCGACGTGGGTATCATCCGGGGGCACCGGGTGGTGTTTCTCAAAGCCAATCCAGTACAATATAACCCGGTTACCCGGGAAGTTACAGGTTATTCCATGATCGAGGTACGGGTCAAATTTGATCGGCCCGGCCAGATCGAACGCGCCCCCTCCCGGGTCGAGTCAGCCGCGTTCGAGCAGATGCTAAAAGCTTCTGTGCTCAATTATAAAGAGCCGCAGCGCTTGACACCCAAAGGGCACCACAGCGAGGAAGGGGTCGACTACCTGATTTTAACCGACAGCTCCTTCTACACCGCGGGTGACGTCAACAACCCCCTCAACCGCCTCGCTGCCTGGAAGCGCCAAAAGGGACTGACCACACGTATCGTGGATGTTGCCAACATCCCCGGCGGCAACACCGCCGTCAATATCATCGCCTACCTGCAGAGCGCGTATGACAAGTGGTATCCGGTGCCAACGTATGTGCTGCTGGTGGGAGATGCCGAATTTATCCCGACCAATTACCAGACCGTCCATCCCAACGCCCACAACGGTACCCGGATCGGTACTGATCTCTATTACACGACCCTCGACGGAACCGACTATTTTCCCGACCTGTTCCTTGGCCGGCTTTCGGTGGATACTGTGGACGAGCTAACTGACGTGGTGGATAAAATTCTTGATTATGAAAAAAACCCGCCGGCCAACGCCAATTTTTACGAGGACAATGGTCTGGTCTGTCTGTTCGAAGATGATACGGATGTCACTCTGCCGGGCGATCCGCCCGATCGATGTCCGGAAGACGACCAGGAAGACTGTACCTTCCGCATAATAGAGTTTGCTGAAGAAGTTTTCATCCACCTGGACGGTCCCGATTATAATTCCGAACGCGTCTACTCTACAAGTAGCGGATTTCCCGCTGATCCAAATTCAGAAACACCGCAACGATATGAGGATAGCACCAACATCCCCGCCAACCTGACCGTCGCCGGAGGTTTTGGCTGGAACGGCGCCACAGCGGAGATCACTAACATCATCAACAACGGCGCTTTTCTGGTGACCTTCAACGGCCATGGCAATCGCGACGGCTGGGGTCGGCCAGCCTTCCACAATGCCGATGTCATCGCCCTGGCCAACGGTGCTCAGACGCCGGTCATTTTCTCCATGACCTGCCAGAGTGGCTGGTTTGACAACGAGACCGATGCGGCGGACCTCGACCCGGCACCGGGAAACCAGGGGACCGGGGCTAATGACGAAAGCTTCAGTGAGACATTCCTGCGCCACAACAACGGCGGCGCGGTGGCCATCATCGGTGCCAGCCGCAACAGCTGGGATCCAAATGATTTCATGATGCTTGGTCTGTACAAGGCCCTCTGGCCTGATTTCGATCCCGCTCCGCCTTTCGGTCCCGGCCAGCTGCCCGACATCGAAACCGGATCACTCTACCGCATCGGCCAGATCCATACCTTTGGCAAGATCTACATGGCCAACTACTACATCCACGATAATTTTCGGCAGGGGACCTTTGAGCTTTACCAACTGTTCGGTGATCCGGAGATGGGGGTCTGGACCGAAGAGCCGGGTCGGCTTGACGTTGACCATCCTGTGGGAATCGGTGCCACTGGCACTCAGGACTTTATTGTCCGGGTGTCAGACATTGCCAGCGGAGATCCCGTTCGCAGCGCTACTGTGGTGCTGACGCGCGGTGATGACATTTTGGGGGTGATCCAGACCAATCCTGCCGGCATCGCCCGTTTTACTTTGAGCGTCCCAAGTCCGGACACCATTCAGATCACCGTCACCGCCCGCAATTATCGGCCCTATGAAGGAACCATGACCGTTATCACCGGCGGCGCCGAATTGAACCGTCTCGATCCCGACAACGGGCCGGTCACCCAGACCATCCATGTCGGGGGGCGTAATTTCTCCGGCTGTGAAACGGTGGACCTGACCTTCGGCAGCGAAGCGCCCATCACCACTGCGGCCACGGCCGGCAGTTTCGGCCAGGCCGGCACCAGCGATGTCAACCTGCAGGTGCCGGTGACCCACGTTCTGGGACCGGTTAATGTCGTGGCTCACGGCCAGACATCCAATCGTTATGGTGTCGATGTATTCCAGGTACGCTCCGCCAATCCCATTGACCTCTATATGTACGACCAGTGGGACAACACCACCTGGCATCTGCACCCCGGTGACAACCCGGTCTGGAACAACCCGGACATCCAGCTTTACGACAGCACCGGCAGCCCCGTACAGTCCAACAACCTGACCGTCGGCCATACTTACACTATCAAAGCCAACATTCACAACGATATGGATTTCCCGGCCAACAGGGTCGAGGTCACCTTCAAATGGGCCAACTTTGGCGTTGGCCAGTCGGAGCGCGACTGGCAGGAGATCGATGTGGACGCCCTCGATATCCCGGCCCATCGCACCGAGGAGGCCGAGGTCAGCTGGGCGCCGACCAGTACCGGTCATCTCTGCATTATGGCGCAAATCTACCACGTGGAGGATATCAACGAAAACAACAACAAGGGCCAGGAAAACACCCACGTGGGTCCCACCAGTTCGCCGGCCAAAGTGTCCTTTTTGGTCGGGAATCCGACCAAAAAGCCAGGCTACGTTCACTTGGAACTGCGCCAGATCCGGTCCCCGGGCGAGCAGCAGAACCTTCTGTGGGAGAGCTGGATCCGGCAGCCTGACCCACAGCTGCTTTTGCCGGGAGAAACGCGTGAGGCGTGGGTCATCATTGATCCCGGGAAGGCGGATATCCGACCCGGAGACAAGGCTGAATTTGCCCTCACCGGCTCGATGGGTGGCAAGGTCATTGGCGGGGTGAATTTTATCATCATGAAGAAGTAAATGTTTTTATTGGCTTTCATACAATCATTGCAACACCTTGTAGATGTTTATCGATTCTCGTTCGATGGGGATGGGGAGGCCCAATTTGAGCGTCTGAATCAAGCAGCCGCAAGGACAAGCATAACCGGGGATTTTTCGTTCAGCGACCTGCCAGTCCAAGAAAATGCTCCAGCCATCTTTGTCTTGCCAGTTTTGCTGGACGATGTCTGGGATCAAGTCAAGCCCAGGAGGTTTCACGATCGCCTCCATTTAAAATGCTTCGATCAAAGCAAAACGGCAGTCAAAACCCTTGCTGACCAACTGAAGTTTTGGGACGTATGTTTTAGACAAAGCATATTCATAATTTTAAAGACTTTTGATGTTTCGCGGAAGTCATTAAAAAAGAATTCAATCAAAGGAGGAATTGATTATGTGGCAAAACGCAACTAAATTATTAAGTGTCGGAGGCAAAGTCAGATACCCGGCAACGGGGGGAGTTTTTGAACCTCTGAAAAACGTATCGGTAGATATCTATCGCGTCATGGAAGATGGAGATGGTTTTTTCAGCTATCTCCGGTTAAATTCTCTTCCCGCGATAACTGATCTCTCAGGGGATTTTACCTTCACGGATTTACCTGTCCAGGTAAAAACAAGAACCGTAATTCCCGGAGGGTCTCCAGGCACGCCAATAGAGATAACAGAACCCACCAGTTTACCGGACATTGTTTTTCTTATTTCCGGGCAAGCCGGAACCGAATATGTCGAGATCTACGATGAACGTAATATGGTGGATGATGGATGGTTTAGTGCGAATCCGGGCCGGGTGGATGTACCGTTAACCGGAAGTCCCGCGATAGTTGTTGATATTCCGGACCTGATTTCCACAACGCCGGTTCCCGACGATCAGTTTTATTTTTTAAGGGTCGGTCGGGTTACTCGCGATGAGATAACCAATGTGGATGTTTCCGCTCCCGCCTTACCGGGTTACATGACATCCGCAGTCCCCTCATTTTTCCCCGGGATCGTGGACGCCCCCTTCGGCGGAACTCTCCAGATAGGAGGGCATTTCGGCAACAATATCCGGTTGAAGGGAGAAGATATTTATTACCGGCTCTATTTTTCTCCCTACAGCGGAAACCCCGCTAATCCATTTGTCCAGGCATTAGCGACACAAATCACCGATCCCTTATTCAATAAGAAATATATCTTACCGACCTCGCCGGGAGATACCGGCACCTGGCAAACCCTGCCGTTGGGTCCATTTACTGCCGAGGTGAGCGGAAGTCCAATACAAGTATACCAAAGGACTCCGTTATACGATCCGGCAGTAGAATACATGCCTTTTCCAGACCTTATGGCTATCTGGAATTCAGCAGCGGCGAACAATGACCTGGTAATTCTGTCTATCGAGGTCTACGAGAAAACCGGTGAAGTCCTTGGCGTTCCCCAGTTGGCACCGATTGCCCTTGTTCCCACGGTCAATCAATACGAGTTCCTCCCCCTGATGATCGATAACCGCCCTCCGGTACCTAAAATCGATACCTGGGAAACCGGGTTTGCAACTTTCAGCCCCCAGGGTGTAGGCGCCTTGAACCCTATGAGTCCTTGCGGCGAGATGGGGGTAGCTGTCGGTGATATCAATGGTAACGAATGTATGGTGTTGGGATATAGCGTCGAAGACGGCAGCGGCAGCGCTGCTCATCCGCACCTGAGATATTATCGAATAAGAGTGGAATACAGCCCCCGACAGGTTGGCGTCGTACCACTGGAAACCCAGGTTATTTTGAAAGGGCAAGGCAGCGATCCACCTTTCGACCTGGGTGGGACGAAAAACGATATCGACTGGAATTACAATGCCGCAGTTGATCCACTTCATTCCAGCATTTTGAATTATAGCTCCGTCCTGGTTCCGAAGGCTCTCGACGGTTGGCCACCGGAACCCGCCGGTGACACCTACAGCGGATCGCAATGTCTTCAATACGCGGCTGAAGTATCGCTGGGCTGTGGTGTTCGGACGATAAACGGCTGGAACCGGTTATTCGGCCACAGGCATAGCTCCAGGCATATCATAATAAGAAAACTATAAGGAGGAAAATAAAATGGCAACAAAAAATCCCAATGACAAATATGCGTTTTTGTTTTCCGGACCCACTGGAGAGCGTGAATTAAAGGATCTGGAGAATGTCTCAGAGGCATTGGTGAAATACTATAACTATCCAATTTCAAATGTAAAAATTGTCCTGGGCTCAACTCCGGCAGTCATGCCCGGTTTTTCCGGCGTCGCTGCAGTGGTCGTCGCCTCGCAGGTTCAATTGGAAAGCCAATTGACAACCTTTACCACCATGGCCGCTGGTGCAAATAAAACCGTTCTCCTGTTTTTTGCCGGTTGGGGAACAAGTGAATCGGGGATCGCAAAGTTGGCAATCGACAACGCTGCTCCTCCCACCTATGTTGACCCGCCATGGCTTACTGCGCGCTTAAATGCCTTCGGCGCTGCACAGGTCAATGTCATCATGCAGCAAGACAACTGCGGCGGATTCAGTTCGTCATTGACCGGCAGTACGCTTGCCAATTGGACCTTTACTTTCGCCTGTAGTGTCACGGAACCGAGTTACGGCGACAGTCCGGTTGTAATGGGCAGCTATTTCACCCATGCCTGGACCCGCGGATTGAAACTGCAAGCACTTCCACCGGCAACGCCCGATTCCGGGAAATATGCGGATCAACTGGCTGCGGGCGCCGAGGGGACAAACCTGTTGGTCTCGCTTGAAGAGGCGGAAATTTTCGGGAAGCAGATCCATGATTTTGATCCCACCTACGCCATGGCAGGGATTTCCACTCCTGGATACCTGGGGCCTGTGGGCAGTTCACCACAGTACCTTGGCTTGCCGGACCTCCTGATACGCGACGGTAGTCCCCAATGGTATGAGAGTCCCGATATTACCTTGACCCATCCCAATCACCCCGGGGTTGATGCAAACCCTGCTAACAAAGACTGGTATATTGCCGACTCGCCGCCGCCACCGCCGCCGCCCGGGATGTTCAATAATACCGTCCATGTGGATACGCGTAATCTGGGTACTCACCCGGTGCGGCTCTACTCGTTGGCGATGGATCTTTTCTGGTCAGGCGGCGGAGGAGCGGGAACCGATCCTTATGATATTTGCGATATCGTTCCTGCGGGCGGGGTGTTAAAGCCCATTGATCAAGTCGACATCGGCACTCCGGATGATATTTGGGATACTCATTCCAAAAATATTAAATTTGAAAATACCTCGACTCATCGTTGTATCAAACTTGAGAGCAAACGATTTTGTACCGGGGCGGACGGTCTGGATCATGTTTGGAATCCCTTGGCATATGATTATGAAGGGCAACGCAATATCGACCTCATGCCGGTGGTTCCTCCGCCTCCGCTTCCATTACCTTCTCCCGACATTATGGGGATTAAAAAACATATTTACGCTTTAAAAAATTCCTTTGAACAACCTCGCAATTTCTACATTGTTTTCCCTGAAAATTATTTCCAATATGACAACAGGATCCAATTTAACTGGTTGGAAGTTACCCAGGATAAAAAAGCCGGGCAGATTCCTCTTACGATAACGATGGAACCTCATCCACATATTGCGATGCGCTTAAAAGCGGGCGAAGAAAAGAAGATCCTGTTCAGTGCAAAGTTAAACGCGGAATTTGCTCTCAATGAGGAGGTGGTATTGCCCTTCGATATCCTAGTGGAAAATCTGGATATTGAAGATGATGACGTCAATCTCAGGAAAGCTGCGGTTGCGGTCCAGCCCCATGCGGTCGCTTTTGCCGGTCTCACGGTTGTGATCAAAAAAGGCGCCGGAACCATAAAAGGCGTTGTCCTTGACCGTGACGGGAACCCTGCGGCAGGCGCGAAGGTCTTCCTGCGCACCATTAACGACTTGCAGGGAGCGGTAATAATAGCCGGAAAAGATGGCGCCTTCGATTTTGAAACGATTAATGCGGATGTCTATAAAATAAAAGCCGAGGGTGATGGCTGGCGTTCCAAAGAAAAAATTATCGCCCTTACGGACGGACGGTTAGAGGATCTGAAAGTCGACCTGCTGGAGCCCGTTGGCGATGAGGACCTGGTGAAGGTGGTGATCGATAAAATCCGGATTCTGGACGACTCGGATCCGTGCATTAAGGGAAAAGGGGAATTGACATTTACTTCGGTTGTTGTGCCGGATAACGATACGGACAGGAAACAGGTGACCCGTTTACCGGAGGTGGGAGTGTACCACGTGGGAGATAAACCCGGTAAGAACGACATCGAATTAGGAGTAACTGTTTTCCAGGGTGTTGTTAAGAATAAATCCCTTTCCTTTACGATTTCTGGAAAAGAGATTGACCTGTTTGATCCTGATGATGAGTTGGCGCGTTATCACCGTGAATTTGCGGGCGATCCGGCACAGTGGTATGGAAAATACTACCCCGGCGACGAGTATCTTGACGCCGAGGATGTCGGCGGTTGGGCAATTTGGTACCGTATTCTTCGTGGCTAATAGATATAAAAGGTGTTGCAATGATCGTTGTAACTTGTTGATTTTATTACGTTTTCCTGAGAAATGCTTTTCGAAGTAAAAGTCAGTATTTTCAACTACTTAAGCGCTACTTTGCAACACCCTTTCATAGTAATCATTGGGTAAACTGGTTTTGGGAAATTCGGACAGACCATTAAAAACAAGAAAGGAGGTAAATACGAATGTCATTCGTCGATGTAAAATCAGACGCATTCATTGGGACATCGATGATCAATGAGGAAACATCCAGCATAACTTGGCTGACAACTAAGGCAGGGCAATAGGAAGTCAAACATCTTAAATTGCCAGAAGGGAGGAAAACCATGGCTAAAGGATCAGCGTTATTAGTGGGATTGAAAAGTGTGGACCCGACGGCTTACAACGGCTGGGACGGCACAGCTGGATGTTGGGGGTGTGAACTCGATGTAGACAATATGGAGATGATACTTAACCCCCTGAATTATCAAATAAAAACTCTGAAAACGGCCGAAGCAACAAGAGACCGGATTCTTTCTGCGCTATATAGAGCCGCTGATAATGCAGCAGGAGGAGATATCTTTGTTTTTTACTATTCTGGTCACGGTGGACAGCAACCGGATATAAGTGGTGACGAGCTTGACGGCAAGGATGAAACACTTGTTGCCTATGACAGGGAAATAATTGATGACAAAATACACGAAGCTCTGGGCAGTTTCAGGTCCGGGGTCCGTCTTGTCATGATAAGCGACAGTTGCAATTCTGGAACAAATTACAGGCTGAGAATGACCGCACCGGTTAATGAGCAGGCCATATTCAGGCCCTTGGCAAGGCGCTCAACGAGGGAACTCAGCATCGATGCGCAACTCATTCATCTAGGTGGATGTCGTGACGGTTTTGGGTCTTCGGGGTATCAACACGGTGGTGCCTTTACCGTCGCTTTGTGTGAGGCATGGGAGAATGGTTCTTTCAGGGGGAACTTCAAAGATCTCCACAGTAGGATTTGCAATATGATAAGTTCCGACCAGAAGCCTCAATATAGCGAGTACGGGCCTGTCTCTGATAAATTCCAGGCCCAGCGAGCTTTCGAGGTGAAGATTGCTCCACCGCCTGATGATTACCCCGAACTACCAATTATCGAAGTGAGCCCCACAGAGGCCACCATTGCCCAACCAGGGGAAAAAGACAACTATAAATTCGTGGCAGTAGAGGCCGGAGAATATACGATCGAGACAGGTGGTCGGACAGATGTTGCGATGGCCCTTTACGGCCCGGACAGTGAGGATAGACTCATAAAACGTGATGACGATAGTGGCCTGGGGTTGAACGCGAAAATTGTGGCGGACCTGACGCCAGGTACCTATTATGTGAGAGTCCAACATTACAACAGTGAGAGCGGAACAGGTTCTTACACCATCAAGGCAACAAAATAACAGGGTTCTTCGCAAATTAAATGTTTTTGCGGCCCGCCGGAAAGCAATTACTCATCGAACTTGCCATAAAGAGGAGGTATGATATGACTATGAAAAAGCGTATCATGACAGACAGCAAAGGCATCATCAGGATAGCTCTGATCCTAACATTTTTAGTTCTGGCGGGGCCGGTTGGAGCGGTCGATCGCTGGGAAGGGGGTTATGTCGGCAGTCGAACAGAAGGCGACGCCACTACGCCGGTCTGGAACTTTATCAAACACTTCAGCTACAACCAGTATTACTGGGCTGAAACTTTTCAATTCGGCTCCTATAATAACGAACGGGTCGATAAGATGGATTTCTCCTATTTTGTCGGTCACGGCAATCCCTGGTCAATCAAGTGCCAATCGACTTGGATCGATCTGGATACAGCCGGCTCGACGTCCCATGAAGGTTGGGGTGATCGTAACGCTGAGTTCGTCACCCTCCATGCGTGCCAAGTGGTAGCCAGCCCATTGGAGGTGGCTGACTGGTATTCGGCCTGGACCAATGCTGACGGCGTCTTTGACGGCGTCCACCAAGTTCTTGGTTTCCGAACCAACGCCTCCATGTCCTGCGACCAGGATATTTCTGACTACTTCGGTAGCCGGATTGATTCCGGGGCAGCGGTCTGGCAATCCTGGTTCGACGCGATCTGGCTTCGCGGCGATGGAACCGAGTGTGGTGCGGCGGTGATGTATCCTCCCTGTGACGGCGATTCATATGTCAGCTTCACCTCCGATCCACCGGCTGATCACACTTGGCTGAGGATCTGGTACCAATACTAATTTTGAGAGTGAGGTATGTCATGAACAAAATAAGTTCCATGTTCGCTATCTACATTACGGTAACTTTGTTAGTTTTCGGCGTCTCAACCTACGCTGTGGCCGAACAGCCGATATCGGTCGAACCTAAGATCAATTGGGAGGTGCCGACCAAGAATTTCATCGGCAAAAAAGCTCTGATAACCTACCAGGCTGTTCCGATAAAACCGATTAATCAGGAGCAGGCACAAAAGATGGCCGAACAACTTCGGGAAACGGCCGGCATAAGAATGCCTTTTGACAAAGTTCAAGAATACGATGGACGCTTTATCTTTACCTCAAGCGAGGATTCTTCGGCTGTCTTTGATGTAAATTCGGCCACGGGGGCCTTTCTTTTGAACGCCGGTTTGAAAAAATACTCCGGCAAGAGTTCCACTCCGGGTCTGCCTTCACCAAAGAATGCTCCGGACTTAGCCCACAAGTATCTAACCAAATTGCGCTACCTACCGGAAAACAAAAAAGAGGTGGTTTTGGCTCGGGTTGGCGGTCTGGATATGACCGTAGCCAAGGATGGGAAAAGTTCCAATAAATACGAAAAGCTTGTCACCGTTTTTTATCGTCGGGTTTTGCAGGATGTGCGAGTCCAAGGTCCTGGATCGCGGATATTGGTTCACTTGGGCGAACAGGCCGCCCTAGTCGGCTTGATTCGGAATTGGCCTGACGTCAAAGCTCAAAAAGTCTCAAGGGATCAAGTAAAAAGCGATGAGCTGATTCGTCATGCAATCCAACGCCGATTGCTGAAAATGGCCGACCAAGCCAGGGAAATTATCGTGCAGAAGGCCGAATTAGTCCTCTTTGACGATGGCCGCGGCGTGATCGAACCGGCTATCTACGTCATTGCCGCCGCCCGGTATCAGGGGCCGAAACGAGCCAAAGGCGTCGTTGAAATACCAGTCGATTTTTACGTCCCTGTTCTGTTGAAATCTAAGGGATATTATCCCTTCCACAAGGACACTGAAGCCAAGTGGCCCGGTTCGGACAGTGAGCAATAATCGGAGATAAGGCACGCAAAGAACTATTTTCTTCTGAGCAACTAACTGTAAAACATCAATGATAATAATAGTTTATAGTTGGTTGCTCAGAAAAGTGTCTATTTTTTACTTGACCACGTTGGGGGTGTAAGGAACGATGCAACAGGACAACGGACACAAGAGAGACGCAATCATATTTGTACCCGGGTTGGGGCGTGAGATGGTTGACCAGCGGATCGATACCGTGGCGCGTAAGCTTGCCGGTGCTATGGACCGGCAAGCTGAACGGCCGGAGCCGAGATTCCTGGTAATCGGGACACCGGAAGAGGAGTATGGGCATACTTACCGAACCCAAACGCGCGTTATCGCCATGCGGAAACCAGGCAGCGATGAGGTTCAGCCCCTGGCAGATCTCTACGAGCTTGACTACCGCGACAATCTCACCAAGCGCTTCAACGAGCGAAATCCTCTATCCAAGGTGCTCGTCATGCTGAGCATAATGTTTTTCGTATTGCCCAGGTTCGTGCTGTCCCTGAGTCGGAAAGGGAAAGGCCTGAAGGACCAGCTGCAGATGCTGATCATGGCAGGTATCATGGCCGCGGTGGTGGCTTACATGGTGATGCTGCTTGGCGTGGGGGTGGTTACGGTAACCGAGATACCAAATATTCAAACGGATGTTTTTAAGCACATAAAGCAGATATTTGTTAATCAGGGGCCGAGTGAAGGAGGTAAAACCCAAGAGAAGGGGAGCCCCAATAAGGATATCGTCAAAGGCAACCGCGGAGACAGCCCTCCTGCCCCCATCGATGTAGGCGATGGGAATGCTGGAACCGGGGAGAAAGATAAGGATTCCGGTACCAATGGGAATACCGGCCAAGACAGTCCCAATAACAACATCAAAAGCGAGGAAGAAAACGTCGAAAGCGGCGTGAAGCTAAATCTGATCCAGGCCCTCGTGCTGGTGCTCGCGGCCTTGGGGCTGTTCAAGAAAAAGAGCTTCAAGGAGACCATCAGTACTGTCGCGACCGAATTTGTATGTGCCAGCAATTACCTGCGGCTGGCCAACCGCAAGCCCGCCGTTCTTGGTCAGGCTGCGGCCCTCCTCGAACACATTGCCGAGAAAAAAGAGGCTTACCGTCAGGTTTGTGTGGTCGCTTACAGTTTCGGATCGCTCGTGGCGCTCGATATTCTGTTCCCCCACTCGCGACCTGGGGCGCGAGTGGGCACGGTGAAAAGCCTGGTAACCATCGGCTGCCCGTTCGACTTGGTACGTACTTACTGGCCAGAATACTTTACGAGGCGGAACCGGCAACCGGGGGCGCCCAAGCAATGGATCAACATTTATGCCCCCCTGGATGTGTTTGGCTCCAACTTCCGGGATGACAATGAGGCGGCGGCGGCTGAACAGGGAATCGCGGTTGGTGGAAAAAACGCGGAAACCGTTGTCCCAACCGGTAATATCGCTTATGACATCGGGTTGCAGACCAGGCAGCTCAGCCTATTTGATATCTTCGCGGCCAAAGGGATCACGATCCACAGCTTATACTGGACGGGCGACGATACGCCCGAGGTGAGTTGCTTTGACCACCTGGCGGCTGAAATTTACGGGGATGATCCGCTTTTGATCGGGGCAAAGGAGGCCCCAGAGGGCAAGAACCGCGAGGAAATATCATGACCTGATAAGCATTCGATTTTTGGTTTTTTAACAAGAAGCTAAATACAAGGGAGATGAAAATGGCGGAAAAAACCTATCGCGTCAAAGGCGTTGTCCTAAGCTCTATGACAAAAACCCCGTTGCTGGGACTGAAAGTCGAGGCCTGGGATAAGGACTTAATCATTGATGATTTGCTTGGCAGTGCGGTCACCGATCGCAAAGGTCTCTTCGCCATTACCTTCAAGGAACACTATTACCGTGAACTTTTTGATCGCCGGCCGGACGTTTATTTTAAAGTGTTCCATGAAGGAGCAGTCATCACATCCACTGAAGACAGTGTCCTCTGGAATATTTCTGAATCTGATAAAACCATAACCATATACGCAGATACAGCGCCAGCACACGACCACTACCAGGAAAACTTTGTCGTCTATGGTAAAGTAGTCAACACCGACGGCAGCCCGCAGGATGGCCTTCATGTTAAAGCTTTGGATAAGCAATTAAGAAAAGAAACCTTGTTAGGTGAGACCGATTCGGAAAATACCGGAAAGTACCGGATTCACTACCAATTGCAGCAATTGGCTTCCGGCAAATCTGCGGCCGATTTGATCGTGCGCGTCTATGAAAACGCAAAATCATCCGAGATATTAGCTTCTTCACCACTAATCCTCAACGCCTTGCAGGAAGAAGAGATCAATTTAGTCATCGGCGAAGAAAGTTATCAAGGCCGTACGGAATACGCGATGGTCAAGGAGGTGCTGACTCCCCTCATTGATATAACCCAAACCGATACGCTTGACAGTTCGGACTATGCCTACCTGGTGAACAAATCCGGACTTAGTGTTGAACAAATAACCTATTTCCTGGAAGCCCGGAATTTTTCGGCGAAAACTGCTGTCGACCCGCAATTTTACTTCGGATTATTTAAGCTCGGGCAGCCAATAAACACCGTGGCACTGGCCGTGGCTGACCCGGATATGCTGAGCAGTACGGTAAAGCGCGCCGGCTTCGCCCACCATATTTGCGAGTTTAATGATGATGAAATCAGCAGTGCCATCCATCAGCTTCAGCAGCTTACCATCGATGACACCATTCATGGCAGCAAGCCCATCTTCGCCGACGCCCGGAAACTGCTGCAGATCAGCGGGGTCAACGATGAGGAAAAACAGATCTTTCTGCGGGCCTACCTGAGCAACACCAAGCCCATCCCAGAATTTTGGGAAGATTTAGAACAAACCGGGCTTGGAGGAATACAAATAAGCAAACTTAAATTCAGTTTTGATCTGGCCGCCTTGACCTTGAACAACCTCAATCTGGTGGAAACCCTTGCCGGCAGTCCAAATATCAATGAGGTCCGGGATCTGGCCGCTTTCACCCAACAGGATTGGCTGCAGCAATTGCAGGAAAACCAGATCGAAGCCCCGGAATTTGTGCCGGGAGAAGATGCCGGCGAGAAACAAAACCATTATGCCTTATTAATGACCAGACTTGCCGAAGATGCCTTTCCTACTGCTTTTATGGCTTATCGCTGGTCCCAGGATGCCAGCATGGATCAAAACGTCAGTCAATTCCTCTTGCAAAATCCTGAGTTCGTTTTTGATAAACACTCCATTAAGAAATTTCTATCCGAAAATCCTGAATTGTTAGCTGGTTTTGAAGATCCGCAAGCCGTTCGAACCAGTCTCTATAATACCCAGAAACTCTTTCGTCTAAGTCCGTGCTTCGAGCGTTTTAAGACCATCAAAACCTTGTGGCAGGCGGATATTACTTCGGCTCAGGCGGTGAAACGCATGGGCAGAGATCATTTTATCGGCCGCTATGGTGATACACTCGGCACCACAACCGCCCAATGGATCTATGGCAAAGCCACCAAAATTGCCAACATGTCCCTGATGACCATGGCGAAATACTGGTGGGATACCAACGCCGTTGGACCGTATGTTATCCCGAAAACAGACCTGAAAATCGGCGGCATCGGTGACCTTGATCCAACCCTGGCTTCGTTATTCGGTTCCCTGGATTATTGTGACTGTAAACATTGTCGTTCGGTGTTAAGTCCGGCAGCCTACATGGTGGACCTGCTGGTGTTTCTCAACAACGCCGTCGCCGGCGACGGGGATACCGCCCTGGAAAAGCTGTTTGAACGCCGACCGGATTTGGGCAACATTGAGCTGAACTGTGAGAATACCAATACCCCGCTGCCTTATCTCGATCTGGTCAACGAGGTGTTGGAAGATGCTGTTGTCCCGCGGCCGTATACTCCGGAAACCCATGATGATGTTACCGTGTATGTCGGAGAAGTTCCGCAAACCGAAGAAAAAGATCCACGGATATTGCAGGCCAATCCCGAACACCTCAACACGGCAGCCTATGAGGCCTTAAAAGGAGAATCTTATCCATGGAAATTGCCGTTCAACCTGTGGTCGGAAGAAGCCCGGGTCTACTTGCAACAGCTGGGTGTAAAGCGTCATGAAATCATGGAAATCTTCAACGGCCCGGGCGCTGGTTCACCGACCTCTCTTGAAATCGCTGGCGAAGCAATGGGCATCATCCCTGAAGAAAAAGATCTGCTGACGAATACGGTAAGCAACACCGCCATTCTCCAATCACTGTGGGGGGTCACCGGCGGCGGTCTGATTTCCACGTTGGAAAAGGTTGAGAACTTTTTCCAACATGCTGATGTAAACTTTGAGGAGCTCAAGGAACTTCTTGAATGTCATTTCATCAACCCTCCAGATGACCCGGTTCGGGTTGAAATCGCCTTTCATATCGATTATCCCTGCGCCATGGAACAGGCGGAACTGACCAACCTGAACAACAGTCACCTGGATCACCTGCATCGGTTCATCCGTCTGCGCAACCGGCTGGGTTGGGATTTTACCGATGTCGATAAGGTTTTCAACTGTTTCAATAAAACCGGGATTGACGATGAGCTCATCGAAGCACTCGCGGTTATCAATGAACTTCTCGGCAAATACAACGTTACCCTAGAAACGGTGCTCAGTTGGTGGAGTGATCATCTCGATACGGTGGATTATGAACATAAACCGTCGCTGTATCGAAGCTTATTTTTAAATAAATCCGTCGGTGAGTACAAACAGGTTGTCATTGATACGCTGACCCTGAACGCCACCGGTGATGAATTGTCAGCCACGGATAAAACGCTTACTGATGCCGATTTCGAGCCCGTCATCCTTGGTGCTGTCAATATCAGCAGCGAAGAACTCTCGTTGTTGATTCAAGCTGAACTTGGTGGCGATGATACACTCAATTTGGCAGCCCTGAGCCATCTTTACCGAGTGGCGTCATTGAGCCAAGCCTTGAGGTTCTCAGTCGAGGAATTTTTGATCATCAAACAAATAACCGGTTTACAAGCGGTTGCCACTCCGAGCAGCAGCGCGATGCCCAGTGATACAAATGAATTTATTGAAGCTGACGATGTCGTCGAGTTAAGCAGGAAATCGATCGCCGAATTGGCCTACCTGCTGATCCACAATCCTGAGCCGCTTAATTTAGGTGATCTGATCATCCAGTCAATTACCCAGCGCTTGGTCCAGGTCCGGCAAGATCTGGCCGTGATTCGCGACGACAATCAAATGCTGACCACGGATCTGGACACGGTGTTGGCGAACAAACTCGCTTTGATTCTGGCCGATGAGGATGAGGTTGGCACCGCGATGCAGATTGTGCTTGGGACTTCCCTACTTTCCGAGGCGGATCAAAAAACGTTTATCGATGATCATTGGGCGGCGTTTATCGACACGACCGAGGCTAAAGATCAGCTGGTTCCCCCGGTCAACGCCCTGGGAGACGATATCGATGCCCGCCTGATGTATGTCTTGGAACCCTTGCTGAATTATTTGATCCCGTTACTCAGCTCGCGGTATCTTGTCGAGCATTTCAAAGATGAGTTATCGGTCAGTAATACGGCCGCAGATTTGTTGTTAGACCATTTATCCGATCCTAACGACGCCGGCCGCAATGGTTTCGCCGTCTTTCAGGATGAAACCTTTGTCGACAGCACAACGGAGATCAACCCGGCCAACTATGATTCACAATTCAAGCTGTACGAACGGCTGACAAAAGCCGGACAGATCATCAATCTTATCAAAGTCAGTGACGATGATATGGAATTTTTCGTCATCTCCGGGGCCGCCATCGGCTGGCTCGATCTCAATACCCTGCCTTTATCCCCGGTCACCGATACCACCATTGCCAATGACATTTTCAACCGCTTTGCGGCCATGATTCTGGCCCATCAAGTGGATCGACTGGCCTTTGTTGGTGATTTGTCGGTACCCGGTTTGATCGCCCTGGCCCATCAACCGGGAGCTATCGAAAACGATATCAGAGAGGCGCTGGCAAATACCACTGAATGGGCAACCACCGACATTGATATGTTGGTCACCAACTATGGCTATCACCTGGCTGATATGCAGGCATCGGCCTGGCTGGTACAACTCCACCGGGCATTCAAGCTGGTAAAGCTGATCGGCGCCAACGCCGGCCAAATCTGGTCCTGGAATACCGGGGCCGTAAGTTTTGATCAAGCCAGCCAAATCCGCTTTGCGGTTAAAGCCAAATACGGTAACGATCAATGGTTGCTTATTGCCCCTGACATTCGTGATCCGCTGCGGGAAAAGCAGCGCGACGCCCTGCTTGCCCATGTCATCTTCAACCAGGATTTTGATGATGCCGATGAGGTGTTCAGCTATTACCTCATCGATGTCCAGATGAGTGCCTGCATGGATTCATCCCGCATCAAGCAGGCCATCCTGTCGGTGCAGCTTTTCGTCCAGCGGGTGTTGATGAATCTTGAGTCCGATCAAATCGAATTTACCAGGGAAGACGCCCGGCAATGGCAATGGCGCAAGAATTATCGCGTTTGGGAAGCAAATCGCAAGATCTTCCTGTGGCCGGAAAATTGGCTGGAGCCCGAGCTGCGGGATGACAAGTCACCTTTTTTCCAGGAGTTGGAGCATGAACTGCAGCAGGACGATACCACTGACACCAGTGTGGAACGAGCCTATTTGAACTACTTGAAGAAACTCGACCAGGTTTCCCAGCTGACAGTGGCCGGTACCTATGAGGACGAAGAGCGGAACATCCATCACGTGTTTGCCCATACCGCCGGCATTCCCAACCAGTATTTTTATCGTCGTTGGGAAAACAATGCGTACTGGACCGCCTGGGAAAAGGTGGATCTGGATATTGAAGGCCGTCATGTGCTGCCGGTTGTCCACAATCGGCGTTTGTACCTGTTCTGGGCTAAGTTTAGCGAAAGAGCCGAAGAGGCATCCACCAGTGATGTTACCGTCGATACCACGGAAGATGAAATCACTGCCAATCGGCCCAGAAAATTTTATGAAATTCAATTGTTCTGGAGCCAGTATCGCAACGGTGAATGGAGTCCGAAACAATTATCTGCCGAAAAAATCATCACCTGGTCCAGTGTCAGCAGCCTGCCCGATATTCAAGAATTTTATTTTTGGGCGGAAAAGCGGGCAGACGGCACCCTTTTCCTGCGCATCGGTTTTGAACCGGCAGATATTATTACCCTGGAAGTTTTCACCTTCAATGACGCCCTCGATGTGGTGGAAGTCGACAATATTGGCTCTGGCGTTCTTGTCAATGTCTATCTGAATAAAATCATCGATTCCGACAACCGGCATCAGCATTGGCTGAAGACAAGCCAACAAAACAAACTCGCGGTTTACAAACACGCGGACGCCAATTGGGCAGGGCAGATAGACGATTCGACCAAACAAATTGCCGAACTGCTGAACAGTGCCGAATCAGGCTTCACAAGCATGATGCCGCATCAATACCCGACCTATACCTCCCAGGCACCCTTTTTCTACGCGGACACGGCGCGTAGTTTTTTTATCAACCAGGAGGATATCTGGGGATACATCTATTTCCCCATGGATCTTGGTTTTACCATTCCCGCCGATAGCTTTATCGATCCATCGACAAACAGGATGGTGGATATCGGCGAGATCACGCGCCGGTTTTCCGGTATCCAGAATAATACCGCTTCTCCGACAGGTCCGGTGAATCCCGAGATTTTTTATGATTGTACTGAGAATTATTACCAGGGAGCAGCGGCGGCCAATCTGGTCATTGATCGCAGCAAAGCGGTAAAAGAAATTGAAAGCGACATCAAAATCAGGAATATCGGCCTGACCCGGATCACGGAAGCGATGACGGCTTCTGTTGAAATGACCCGGTATATGAGTGAGAGTACTTCCGCCTTTGCATTCGGCATGGCTGAAGAAACGAAAATAGACTTCGATGATGTGGTGTATGCCAATGACAGCCGGCAACTGTATTGGGCCATTCAAACCTGGATGCAGAAGGTCTGGCTGGGACGCCGCTACCATTTTTACAGCTTTTACCATCCCTACACCCGCACGATGATCAAACAGCTCAATCGATACGGCATCGAAGGGCTACTGGCTCCCTCGGCGGATCAAGGTCCGGAGGCCGACTTATTGTTGCGCCAGCAGGCCAGGCATGATTATTTCGACGCCGACTATGAACCAACGGTTGAAGTCCATGGGGATTATCCGGTGGAGAATTTTGATTTCAGCTATCCCGGGGCTTACAGCCAGTATAATTGGGAACTGTTTTTTCATGTGCCGACCTTCATGGCCTGCAGCCTGATGCAGAATCAAAAATTCGCCGAGGCCCAAAAATGGTTCCATTACGTCTTTGATCCCACCGAAACCGAGGGCTTGGCACCCCGGCGCTTCTGGAAAGTCAAACCGTTTTTCGATTATGATGACGAGGCCTCCATTGCCACATTGCTGGCCATGCTCAGTGCCGGCGATGATGAACTGGAAGCCCAGATCGATACCTGGGAAAAAGATCCGTTCAAGCCTCACCTTATCGCCCGGATGCGAATCGTGACCTACATGAAATTCGTGGTGATGAAATACCTGGACAACTTGATTGCCTGGGGCGATTATCTTTTCCGCCTGGACACTATGGAATCCATCAATGAAGCCACCCAGCTCTACGTCCTGGCGGCCCAGATATTAGGCCGCAAACCAGTGATGGTCGAACGCCAGGACGCCCAAAGCACCACCTTTAACGATCTATTGCCCAACTTGGATGCCATGTCCAATGCCCTGGTGGAAATCGAATTGGAGCTGCCGGTTCTGGGTGCTGGTGAAAGCGGCTCCGGGGAATCGTCGGTATTGGATTCAATCCTTTATTTCTGCATTCCCACCAATACCCAATTGCTGAGCTACTGGGACACCGTTGCCGATCGCCTGTTTAAAATCCGCCATTGCCTGAATATCGCCGGGGTCCGCCGGGTCCTGGCTTTGTTCGAGCCGCCCATCGAACCGGGGTTGTTGGTGAAAGCCGCGGCGGCCGGAGTCGACTTGGGCAGCGTCATTGCCGATCTGAACGCCCCGTTACCATATTACCGGTTCAGCACCGTTATTAAAATGGCCTATGCTTTTGTCAGCGACGTAAAATCCTTAGGGGGCAGTCTGTTAAGTGCGCTGGAACGAAGAAGTGCTGAGCAGCTGGCTCTGCTTCGTTCCGGCCAGGCGCTGGAAGTGCAAAAAGCGATGGAAGAAATCAAGGAGAAATCCATCGAGGAAGCGGAAGAAAATATCAAGGTGCTGAATGAAAGCCTGACCATTGCACAAACCAAGTATGATCATTACGACAACCTGGAGTTCATGAACGCGGCGGAAATCGCGGCCATGACCCTGAGCGGTACCTCCATTGTCGTTCAAGCGGCCGCCGTGACCATGGATCTCATCGCCGGGGTGCTGCATCTTATTCCCGATTTTAACGTCGGGGCTTCGGGTGCCGGAGGTACACCTGTTACTACTGCTTCAACGGGCGGCCAAAGTGCCGGCAATGCGAGTAAACATGGGGCCAGCGGGCTTTACAAGATCGCCGGTATCCTGGATAAAAGCGCGGGTATCGCCAATACGGTGGCCAAATATCAGCGCCGTGAAGAAACGTGGAATTTGCAAAAAGACCTGGTCCGGGGCGATATCGACCGGATCAACCAGCAGATCGTTGCCGCTGAAGTAAAACTCAATATAGCTGAAAAACAATATGATCTTGCCAAAACCCAAACCCGGCACACAGAAGAGATCGCCGACTACTATGATGAAAAATTCACCAATCTTGACCTTTACAACTGGATGGTTACCCATCTGTCGACGCTCTATTTCCAGACCTATCACATGGCTTATGATCTGGCCAAGGGGGCTGAAAAATGTTTTCGTCACGAACTTGGCATCCGTGAAAGCAACTATATTCAGTTCGGTTATTGGGATAGTTTAAAAAAAGGCCTGCTTGCCGGTAATCGCTTGCAAAAAGACCTGCGTCGGCTGGAACTGGCCTATCTGGACAACAATAAGCGCGAGTATGAACTCACGAAAAATATTTCCCTGGCCCAGTTGAATCCGATTGCCCTGCAGCAACTGAAGCTGAGCGGCAGCGGTGAGTTCATTATTCCGGAAGTGCTGTTTGACCTGGATCATCCCGGCCATTATTTCCGGCGGCTCAAATCCGTCAGTCTGACGATTCCAGGCCCGACCGATTTATTAACCGGCGTCAGCTGCAAGCTCACCTTGCTCCGCAACCGGGTACGCGTCAGCACCGAGACTACCGGCGGCTATGCGTACCAGGGCATTGATGATTCCCGCTTCAAACATGAACTGATCGGCATAAAATCCATCGCCACCAGCCATGCACAGGATGATGCCGGCCTTTTTCAAGTCAATTTTGGCGATGAACGCTATCTGCCCTTCGAGGGCGGCGGTACGGTCAGTTCATGGCGACTGGAGCTGCCAACCCAGTTCCAACAATTCGATTATGATTCAATTACTGATGTCATCATCCATCTGGCCTATACCGCCCGTGAAGGCGGCGACACCTTCAAGATCGAGGTCAACAGTGAACTGCAGGACAGTTTGAACGAGATTGCCGACATTCTTGCCGGCACCGGCACCGGCTTGACCCGCATCCTCAGCGCCACCAATGAATTCAGCGCCAACTATGACAGTTTTATGTTGCCGGCCGCCACCGCCACCGAGCAGGAATTGTCGATTCCCTTGTCCCGCGGTTTGTTCCCCTTCATATTTCGTCATAAAGGCATTCGTATCACGTCGGTTGATGTGGTGCTGCTGCTTGCAGATGTCAGTGGCTACAGCGGTGGCAGTCCGCTGTCGGTCACAGTAACCTTACCCAATGGTTCCTCGACCATTGATACACTGACCAGCAACCCGAATCTGGCTGATCAGCCGGTATTGTCTATCAATACAAATTACCTTCTCGATGAAATGGACCCCCCGATCACCATAACCGCGACCGAGTCCGATATTTCCGGTTTGGCGATCGAGCTCATTGAATCCCGTGACGGCCACGACCGCCTTGACCCGAATGCCGTTGAAGATGTCCTGGTCATTGTTCATTATGTAATCCAGGATATTTAACCTCCAGGCTACCCTACCCAGACCGACAATGGTTCATGGTCTGGATGGACTAAAGAAAGGAGATAAGGAGTATGCCAAGAAAAAAATATCAGAACAAAGTTCTGGACGCCCGTCCGGACCGGTTGGATTTACGGGATAGAGAGTATCAGCCGCCACTGCGCTCACTGCCTCGTCAGTGGCCGGCACAGGAATTGATTGAGCAGTTGCTTCCCGGCTACACCCGAAGCGGCATGATTCTGGATCAGGGACGTGAAGGGGCGTGTACCGGTTTTGGTCTTGCCGCCGTCATCAACTACCTGATCTGGCGTGATACGCTGACGATCGATCAGGACGAGATTGTTTGCCCGGAAACTGGGTTGGCAAAGAAGATAAGCCCGAGAATGCTCTACAATATGGCGCGGATCTATGACGAATGGGAGGGGGAGGATTATGAAGGGTCCAGTTGCCGGGGGGCGATGAAGGGTTGGCACCGGCATGGGGTATGCAGCGAAACCGCCTGGCCATGCGTTTGCCATCACCGGGTATACCGGTGATGGCTTTATCGTCCAGAATTCCTGGGGAGAGAAGTGGGGGTATTTCGGCTTTGCGGTGCTGACTTACAAAGACTGGGTTGAAAACGGCAGCGATGCCTGGGTAGCCGTGCGCGGCGCTCCCGTCAATATCGCGTCGTCACCTCATACTTTCACCAAGAATCCGCTGCAAGCCGTTTCAACTGACTTCACCAAGCGAACAACCAGTTCGATCGGCAAAGCGATCAGGTATGATTACGAACATGACGAAGTCAGGCCCTGGAGTGAAGAACAGGCGTATCGGCACAGCCTGGTTATCGGCAATGACGGTCAGCCTAAACTGACCATGGTTGCCGCAGCCGACAGGGATGCATCGGCATATATCATTTGTCATGATCATATCCGGCAGTGGCTGGAAGCGAGCAGTGATAACCACAAAATTGCCATCTATGCCCACGGTGGACTGAGCGCCGAGGAGGATTCCATCAACAGGATCAGGGTTATGGCACCCTATTTTAAAGCCAATGGCATCTATCCGCTGTTTATTACCTGGAAAACCGGTTTTTTGGAATCGCTGACCTCCCAGATCAGCGATAATATGAAAAATATTTTCATGAAAGCCGGGATCGATCCGGCCGGCGCCCGCGCCAAAGGTATCTTTGATCGATGGCGTGAGCCTGTTGATGGTGCCATTGAAAATTTCTCCCGGGAATTTGTGGTCCGCGGCATCTGGTTGGAAATGAAAGAGAATGCCCGCTATGCCAGCGACCGGGCGGTTATCGGATTTCCACAGCGCGGCAATACGCGGCCCGGCGGTATGGTGATTTTGGCCAAGATGCTGGAAACACTCAAACAGGATCATGATTTTGAGATTCACCTGGTTGGTCATTCGGCCGGCTCCATCCTGTTCGGCCACTGGATGGATGAGCTGATAAAAAGAGCATTACCAATCGATTCTTTAACTCTCTACGCCCCGGCCTGCACCCTGGAGTTCGCCAACCGGCACTACAGCAAGGCACAGGAGAAACGGATACTGGCCAGGGAAAAAATCTCCATTCATTTGATGGATGATGAACGCGAGCTGGCCGACAATGTCGGCAAAATCTACGGGAAATCCCTGCTCTACCTGGTAAGCCGGGCGCTGGAGGATGTCCACAAAATGCCGCTGCTGGGGATGGCGGCAGCGTGGAATCTTGAGCATGCCGGGGAAAAAGACGGCAAATTCAACAGTGTCCAGCATCGGGCAATAAAAAAATGGGTTGATTTTGCCGGCAAGGGGACCCCGGGGGTCAACAGGTTCACCTATCACTACAGCGACATTTGAACCCCTAACTTTGTGGCCAAAGCAAGCTGCTTTTTTCTGTGACTATTATGTGCTATAAGATTGCGCCTTATAGTATATTTTATGATCTCCACAGTTCCTTTTCGTG
>Ga0307990_1000355_pt1 | contig 43145 bp, 37 predicted proteins | sample EllFjometagen129_FD_203168 | JGI IMG/M metagenome (GOLD analysis project Ga0307990, IMG submission 203168) | Marine microbial communities from Ellis Fjord, Antarctic Ocean - #129 | ecosystem: Environmental > Aquatic > Marine > Unclassified | place: Southern Ocean | collected 2014-10-08
TTGCTTGCCCGCCAGAGCCTCGGCGGCGGCGAGTTTTTCCAATGTTTGGAAAAAGTAGGGCCAACCAGCCGTCGCCAAAGGCTATGGCGGTCAGGAAAGTTCCAAGGGTTGGAACTTATTTTATTGGCGGGCGCGCCTGCATCCGTCTGAGGCGTTCGCGGGCCTCTTTTTTCTTCGCGGTCATGGTTTTGAGTGGCTTCTCATGTTTGAGCAACTCGCCGCCGACAACGGAGGCCCCGCCATCCACGTAGAGGGTTTGGCCGGTGATTTTCTTGGAGTAGTCCCCGAGGAGGAAGAGAACGGCATTGGCCACTTCTTCCTTGTCGTTGACGGCATCCCAAGGGAGCGGGCTGATTTTTTTCCAGGTGCTCGCCAAGTGCGCAAAGTGGGGGATCGACTTGGCGGCTTTGGTGGCAAGCGGTCCGGCGGAGACGGCGTTCACGCGAACATGTTCGCGGCCGAATTCGCGGGCCAGCGCACGGACGAGTGCTTCGAGTGCGGCTTTGTTGACGCCCATCCAGTTGTAGTAGGGGAAGGCGAGCTGGGAGGCGAACGAGAGGGTGACAATGGAACCCCCGTTGGGCATGTGTTCCTGTGCGAACTGGGAAACGGTCGAGAGCGAAACACAGCTGATATGGAAGCCCAACTTAACATCGTCGTAGGAGCTGGTGTACATTTGATTGCCTAGGCAGGTCTTCGGGTTGGCGAAGGCGACGGAATGAACGAGGCCGTCGATGTCGCCGATGTCGTTAAAGACGTCGCGGACTTCGTCCTCGATGGTGACATCGCAATATTTGATGCTCATGGAATCTTTAATTTCCTGCGGAAGGTCGGGACAGCCGCGGTCGAAGAAAACCTTTTTCATACGTTCATTTTGAACGGTATAGATGACGTTGCCTCCGAGACCTTCGATCATCCTTCCGGTTGCGTACGCAATTGAGTCGGTGTTGAGCAAGCCCATCACCACATAAGTTCCACCTTTTTTAATCATGATCTATCTCCTCCTGAATTAGACGGTAAAAGCGCCGGACAATGCCAGACTCCCCAAGGAAGAAAAGCCTTTATTTGACCAAAAAGCAATCCGTGAGGACGTCGGTCTGTTCATTTTTCCAAGGGTGGGACCTGAGGTATTCCGAACGTGCTTTTTGTGCCTCAAAAAGAAGCGTAGCGGCAAAAAGCAGTAAGCCGCCATGCAATGGCTTCCAAACCTTGGAAGAATTGTGGTAGCGTTTCCCTTGGATTTAACGCGGGCGGCGTTATAAATTTCCAAGCCTTGGAAAATCGTCGGCATCGGAGCACAGAAAACTTCCAATGGTTGGAAGCCACGGCATGAGAGCGCAGAGCGCAGAGTATGCAGATACGGGATACAGATTTTCTAATTATTGGAAGCGGGCTGGCGGGCCTGACGGCTGCGTTGCGTTTATGTGCGCAGGGGAAGGTTCTGCTGGTTTCCAAACAAGCGGCCGCAGATGGAAACACCCATCACGCGCAAGGCGGTATTTCCTGTGTGGTCGACCCTGCGGACTCCATGGAACGGCATGCCGCGGACACGCTGCAAACCGGCGGCGGCCTCAGCGAAGAGTCTGCCGTACAGGCGATCATCGAAGGCGGGCCCGAACAAATTGCCGAGTTGGAAGCCCTTGGGGTTCATTTTGAGCGTCGCGCGGACAAGCCGGAGGAGTACGACCTTGGACAGGAGGGCGGCCACTCGCGCCGCCGGGTGCTCCACGCCGGCGACATCACCGGAAAGGAATTGATCGAAAAACTGCTCGCCCGTGCCGAGGCCGAACCGAACATTCATATTTCCGAGAACTGGCTTGCGATTGATCTGGTGACAACGGGCTGGATCGGACTTCCCGGCGAGAACGGCTGTGTGGGGTGCTATTTTCTCGATAAAGCCAACGGCGAAATTCTGGCGGTGCGCGCGCCCGTTACGGTTCTTGCGACGGGCGGACTGGGCAAGGTGTATTTGTACACCAGCAACCCGGATGTCGCCACCGGCGACGGCGTGGCAATGGCCTGGCGCGCGGGACTTCCGGTGCGCGACATGGAAATGGTTCAGTTTCATCCGACCTGTTTGTATCACCCGGCCGCAAAATCGTTTCTGATTTCCGAGGCGGTGCGCGGCGAGGGGGCGAAGCTGATCGACCGGCGCGGGCGCGAGTTCGTGTACGATTTCGACGAGCGCGGCGCGCTCGCTCCGCGCGATATCACCGCGCGGGCCATCGACTCGGTGATGAAACGTCACGGCGATCCCTTTGTTTATCTCGATATTTCTCATCGCGACGCCGATTTTTTGCAGAAGCGTTTTCCGACACTCTACAGCATGTGTCTGAGTTTTGGTTTCGATATGGCCCTGACCCCCGTGCCCGTTGTGCCCGCGGCGCACTATTCCTGTGGCGGAGTCGTCGCCGATGTCGATGGGCGCACCGCCATGCCGGGGCTGTACGCCATCGGCGAAGTCGCCAGCACGGGCCTGCACGGCGCGAATCGCTTGGCGAGCAACTCCCTGCTCGAAGCGGCGGTTTGCGGACATCGCGCGGCCGAAGAAATTTCCAAGGGGTGGAGAAACAACGATGTAGCAAAGATTGTGATTCCGCGATGGGAGTGCGGCGATGCGGTTTCAAGCGAAGAGGCGGTTTTGGTGGAACACGACTGGAACGAGGTGCGCTCCGTTATGTGGGATTACGTCGGCATTGTGCGTTCCGACCGGCGGCTCGAGCGTGCGCGACGGCGCATTCGCACCATCCGCGAAGAGATCCGCAGCTACTACAAGGAATATTTAGTGACCGCCGACCTGATTGAATTGCGCAACCTAGCGGCGGTCGCCGAGCTCATCGTTCGATGTGCGCAACAGCGCAAAGAGAGCCGCGGGCTTCATTACAACGAGGATTGGCCCGAAAAAAGCGGTCACGCGGAGCACACCGTTATTCAGGACAAGCCCGGCGGTCCAGTGAATGTGGACTGATTTCCAAGCCTTGGAACCGGCTGCGCCGGATTTCAGGGCTTCCGCCTTCGCATCGCTACGGCGCGACAAGAGGTTTGGAAAACGTGCGGGAAAAAGTTCCATCCGCCGTCGCCAGAAGGCTATGGCGAGACAAGAGGGTTGGAAAACGTAGTAGGGGTTTGGAGGCATCGGAAAGGGGCTGTGCCGCGGTTTTTAAAGGCCTCCCCATAGCTTGACACCCCTGACCGCTTTGATAGCATGTTCCCTCTTTTTTGAAGAGAAAATTGCATAAAACGCTCAAAGAATTTGAAGAGCGAAACTCAAGGAGAAATCGGATGGCGAAGAACAAACAGTATGTTTATTTCTACGGACACGGTAAGGAAAATACCGAAGGCGACACCACAATGAAGGCCGTTCTTGGCGGCAAGGGCGCTAACCTGGCCGAAATGGCGAACGCCAGCCTGCCCGTTCCTCCAGGGTTTACCGTTTCGACGGAGGCGTGTGCGGTCTACAGCAAAAACGGCGGAAAATATCCCCAAGGGATGGATCTTCAGATGAAGAAAACTCTCGCTAAGCTGGAGAAGTTGGAAGGCAAAAAACTCGGCGACCCCAACGATCCGCTTCTCGTCTCCGTTCGTTCCGGCGCAGCCGTTTCCATGCCCGGTATGATGGATACCGTTTTGAACCTCGGGTTGACCGACAAATCCGTTCACGGGTTCATCAAGCAGACCGGTAATGAACGCACCGCATGGGACTGCTACCGCCGTTTCATCGACATGTTCGGAAATGTGGTGATGGGCCCGACCAGCGGCCTGACCCATGAGGACTTCGAGGAAGAGCTCGAAAAGCTGAAGAAAAAATATAAAGCCGCAGAAGACACCGACCTCACGGCAGAGCAGCTCAAAGAGCTCGTCGGCATCTACAAAAAGATTTACCTCAAAAAGGTTAAAACAGCCTTCCCGCAAGACCCGATGGTGCAGCTCGACCTTTCCATCCGCGCCGTGTTTGGCTCATGGAACTCGGAGCGCGCCGAGAAATACCGTCAGATCAACAAGATCACCGGCCTGCTCGGCACCGCCGTGAACGTTTGCACCATGGTCTTCGGAAACATGGGCGCAGAATCCGGAACCGGCGTGGCGTTCACTCGCGACGGGGGAACGGGTGACAGCGATCCGATGGGTGAATACCTGATCGACGCGCAGGGCGAAGATGTGGTGTCCGGGATTCGTACCCCGAAAAACCTCAAAGACATGCCGAACGAGAAATCCAAGGTGTGGAAAAAAGCGCACAAAGATCTGATGAGGATCATGGATAAGCTCGAAAGGCACTACAAGTACCCGCAGGACGTTGAGTTCACCGTCCAAGAAGGGACGCTTTACATGCTTCAGACCCGCAATGCAAAACGCACCGGTTTGGCCGGCGTTCGCTGGGCGGTTGAAATGGCAACCGGCGAAGACACCTACACCGGAAAGAAACTGTCCAAAATTCTGACACAGAAAGAAGCCTTGCTTACGCTGGAAGGCGAAGACCTCGAACAGTTGCTCTTCCCGATCTTCGATATTGCGGCTGAAAAGAAAGCCACGCTGATCACCACTGCACTTCCGGCTGGGCCGGGCGCGGCGGTGGGGCAGATTGTTTTCGAAGCCAAAGAGGCCGAAGCCATTCTCGCAAAAAACAAAGACGCGAAGCTCATCCTCGTTCGTCACGAAACCAGCCCCGAAGATGTCGGCGGCATGTGGGCCGCGCAGGGGGTTCTCACCTCGACCGGCGGCATGACCTCCCACGCGGCGGTGGTCGCTCGTGGTTGGGGCAAGTGCTGCATCTGCGGCGCGGGCTCACTGATCATCGATTACAAAAAGAAAACCGTTACCGTGGGTAAAAAAACCTACAAAGCGGGTGACTGGATGAGCCTCAACGGCTCGACCGGTAAAGTCTACGAAGGTCAGATCGGCACTCAGGTCAGCCCCGTGGTTGCTGCGGTGGTCGGCGGAAAACCTGCCGCCAAAAAAGACCCGATCTTCAAAATGTACGACCTCGTTTCGAAATGGTCGGACGCCAACCGTAAGATCAACGTGCGCACCAACGCGGACACGCCGAAAGACGCCGTTGCTGCGCGCTCCTTCGGTGCCGAAGGAATTGGCCTTTGCCGCACCGAACATATGTTCTTCGAAGGCGATCGCATCTGGGCGATCCGCGAGTTCATCCTTGCCGATGACGAAGCGGGCCGTAAAGCCGCGCTGGCCAAGCTGCTGAAGCATCAGCAGAAGGACTTCGAAGGCATCTTCAAAGCGATGGACGGCCTGCCCGTCACCGTACGCCTGCTCGACCCGCCGCTGCATGAGTTTGTGCCGCACACCGTTGCGGACCAGAAAGAAATGGCCAAGCGTCTGGGCATCCCTGCCAAGAAAGTTGCGGATCGTGTCAAACAGCTGCACGAGTTCAACCCGATGCTGGGTCATCGCGGTTGCCGTCTGTCGATCACCTATCCGGAGCTCTGCGTGATGCAGACCACCGCGATCATCGCCGCGGCCTGCAAAGTGACCAAAGCGAAAAAGAAAGTCACCGTACTTCCCGAAATCATGATTCCGCTGATCGGAACCAAAGCAGAGCTGGACTTCCTTGAAAAAATTTCCCGCAAAACTGCGGACGAAGTGATCGCCAAAGCGGGCATCAAGCTGAAGTACATGATCGGAACGATGATTGAAATTCCGCGTGCGGCTTTGACCGCCGATGAAGTCGCGGAAACCGCCGAGTTCTTCAGCTTCGGAACCAACGACCTCACACAGATGACCTTCGGGTACAGCCGTGATGACATCGGAACCTTCCTGCCGGATTACCTCGACGAGAAAATTCTTCCGTGCGACCCCTTCCAGCACCTCGACCAAACCGGTGTTGGCCAGTTGGTCAAGATGGGCGTAGAACGGGGTCGCTCGACTCGTCCGACGCTGAAGTGCGGAATCTGTGGCGAACACGGTGGCGACCCGCAGAGTGTCAAGTTCTGCTGCAAAGTGGGTCTCGACTATGTGAGCTGCTCACCGTTCCGCGTACCGATCGCTCGTTTGGCTGCCGCGCAGGCCGCCATTCAGAGCTAAGAACGTTTGAATATCGAATAATGAACCGAAGAATGAAGAAGTTGTAGAGTTTTCAAACTTCGGAATTCAACATTCGTTGCCGTTCGCTTCGCTCTCTGCTTCCTTCGGAAGCCTCTGCGCGAATACGCTTGTGTTCGATGATCTTCTGTTTAAAAGCACTCCGGAGTTTCCGGAGTGCTTTTGTGTTTTCGGGGCACTTTTATTTTTCCCCGAAAGCGTAGCGATAGATAATTTTTCTGAAAGAAAAATAATGACCAAAGGGAATGGTTCACGGCTGGAAACTCTGCTAGAACTTCTTTCAATCCTTGGAGCAAGGGTTGTTCGCGCGAGGAAACTTGTCCCGCCGGAGCCCTGGCAAAGGAGGAAGCCCTGAAATCCGGCGCAGCCGGTTCCGACTCTTGGAAAATACAATGGCAGAAAACCCCGAAATAGAACCCCGTCCCGAGCTGAGCGATCGCGATCTCATTCGTCGATCGCAGATGGAGGATCTTCACGCCTACGAACAGCTTGTCCGCCGCTATTACGAGAGAATTCATAGCTTCACCTATGGCATGACCGGCAACCGCGAAGCGGCCGAAGAGATCAATCAGATTATCTTTTCAAAGGCCTGGAAGGCACTCGGACACTTCCGTGAACAAATGGAGTTCTCGATTTGGATGGATCGCATTGCCTTGCACCGTACGCTCAAGTTTTGCAAAAAGAGCAAGCGACGGATTCCCGCTCGCTTTGAGGATTTTGATCCAAGCATTAAGCAGTCTGAATCCTACAGGAAATTTTCTGCCAAAGGCTCTGTATTGAGGAAGATGAGCCTGAAAGAATTTCAGCGGGAAATGAATGAAGCCCTTATGGCATTGCCGAATGCGCAGCGGGCTACGTTACTCCTGCACGATATAAAAGGGCTTTCCTCGCTGGAGGTCGCCAGAGTCATGAGTGGCACCGAAGGCCCTGCCCGATCCCGTCTGGCTCATGCGCGGAAAAAGATAAAGAGAGAGTTCACGGCCCTCGAATCGGATCTGGCCGGATTGCTGGCACTCAAAGTCTATGAACGTCCCGGCAAAGACCGTGTAGAAAAAAATATTGAGAACGTGATGCGTGCCGTCCGCACCGCACACAAAAAACCATCCTTGCATCACTTCCCAGACAAGAGCATGGGCTGGATGTTTGCGCAGCCCCGTTACGGCGTAGCCGCACTGTTCCTGCTCTTTTTGGGGCTTCATCTTCTCGACCGGCCTCTGCCGGATGCACCCATTGGCGCCAGTATTATTGAGCCGCCAACCCCAGGTCTCGAATTGATCACTGAGGTTGAAACCAATATTGTTTCTGTCTCGGGGATTCCATCGGCCGAGTCCGTGTACCCCTCGCTAGTCAGGCCAGAGCCCTTTAAATAGCGGCAGCCCCCCCCCGAACCTTTTGGGCGAGGCCTCGGAGCGGTTTCCGAAGAGCATTCTGCGCTTAGGTCTTTGGACGAGTCTATACACGTTCATAGAGCTTCTGGATATTGGTGAGAACGGTTCCAAGGATTGGAAGGTTCGCCTCTTCTAGTTTTTTGTATGCGCGCTTCTCTTGGGAGATATTTAGCTTGCCACTTTGAACGACATAGATGGCGGCATCCGCTAGCAGGGCAAGATGTTCGGTTTCGATCCCCGCATCGAGCGAAGGAGCATCGATCAGGACGTAGGCAAAGCGGGTTCTCATCTGGTCAATCAGTTCCTGAAGCTTCGTGGCATTGAGCAGTTCCGGAACCTGTGTGTGTTTTGAGCAGATAATTACCTGCGCTGGATGTCGGGCATATGTTGAAGGAGGGTGTCTTCCGCAAGGTGATCTGCAGCAAGATAGTCGCCCAAACCCAGCGCCGTTTCGGCATCGGAATCGATAAAATTGGAGAGAGTGAATCTACGAGGTTTATTTTTCTGCAGACGGGTGTGCGCATCGATGAGGAGGATGGGGTTTTCTTTGTCTTGAAGCCGCGCGGCGATATTGAGCGCCGTTGTTGTGGTTCCAATTTCAGAGGCTGCACCGATAATGAGAATGACACAGCTCTCTTTTTTGGGCTGAACCCGTTTGAGCTCCAAAATGAGGCGGCGGTAGATTTCGATATGGCTTTGGGGTTGAAGCTTGCCGGGAAGAAGGGCTTTCGGATTTTCTGTATGTGTGAGCACCGCAAGGGGCGGGGCAGGAAATGATGCCGCGAGACTTCCGCGGCATTTGAGGGTCAGGTCGATGCGTTTAACAACTTACAATTCATTTCCCTCCTTCCGTATTTCCTTGAAATCTCATACGATAATTCCATGTTTTTAGCCCCGAATCGGTCGGGATATCTTAGGTAGGTGTAACCCGACGGCGGGAGTGGCAATTGGAACGAGGTGTCAGCTGTGCGCAATAAAATTGATCAGTGAAACAGTTACATATTCTATTAAGCCTTTGACAACTCATTGGCATCATTAAATAATCATATTATAATCATGTTTACATGGCGACAACGCCGTTCCTAATATACGTAAATACAAAGGCACAAAATGACAAGCAAGTCTTGCGTAAAACGTTCAGTCTTATATCAAGCAATAAGAAAGCCCTATCTGCACCTAAGAAACTTTCACTTGAATCTTGGACGCGTAAAAAGTGATAAAATTGATTCGATATATGTCATCAACCTAGATAAACGTCCCGACCGGATGACGCAGTTAAGGTATAATTTCAGGAAATGTTCTATTCCTATTGAGAGAGTACAAGCGGTGTATGGGGCTGAGTTTAGCGATCAGTATCAAGTTATGTATGCACCTAAAGCTAAGACCGTGATGTCAAAAGGACAGATCGCCTGTATTCAGTCGCATCAACGAAGCTGGCAGCAAATGCTCGACGGGGGGAAACAGGTCGCATGGATCGTTGAAGACGATGCCTTGCTAAAATATCTATATGCAAGAAATGTGGATCCGTGGCTTCGTGAAATAGAAGAAATAGATCCTGATTGGGAAATTATTTATTCATACAAAAGTACAGTTGATCACTTCTATGACGTGGCCTCCATTAATGGCGTGCTTCCACACGTTGGTCATTCAAAAAGGCACTACGACAAGCCTCATACTAAACACTCTGTCATTTGTGGGCCAGGCACCTGTATGGCTGGATATCTAATTTCAAGAAAAGGCGCAAAAAAATTGCTCGAGCTCACGAAGGAAATACACTATCCCTTGGATGTTCAAATCCCACTTGCTCACCAAGAGATTCGAATGTACGCATTCAAACCTATGCTCAGTTATTATTTTGAGGACGGGATTTCTGATTCAGCGAAATAATACACTGACGAACCCGCCGGCCAGCGCAATACCCGCCCCGATACGTTGGGAGTTAATCCGGATCTAACCAATGCGTTCGAGTACAACGAGCGAGCACGCCGTCCAGTGCGGTTCACCATGAATGGATCAGGGTTTTTTGTCCGCATATTATGCAAACCCGTCTCGCCAACGGAAATCAGGGCGATTCCCGGGACGTCTGCCCGCGTGAGCTTAACCACGCTGTTGAGGCGGCGTTTCTTGCTCCCCTTGATGCGGAGCACCAGACCCCGTCGGGGGTCTGCTTGAAGTTAACCGGCTCACCGCCTAGCTCTTCGCAATGAAACCCCTTGCGGGGTAGCGAGGAAAGCCACCCCGGAGAGATTCTCTTGCTCAATATACGCGTTACCCCATCACACCCGTTCGTACAGTTTTTGCACGTCGGTGAGAACCGTTCCAAGGATTGGAATGCCTGATTTCTCCAGTGTGTTATAGGCTTTCTTTTCCCTGAAGATGTTCATTTTTCTGGTTTTTACGACGTAGATGGCGGCGTCTGCGTATTGTGCAAGATGTTCGGCTTCGACCCCCGCATCGAGCGCCGGGGAATCGATCAGAATATAGGCAAAGCGGGTTCTCATCTGATTAATCAGTTCCATAAGTTTCGTGGCATTGAGCAGTTCCGGGACCTGGGTGTGTTTTGAGAAGATAATGGCCTGCGCCTGGATGTCGGGCATCCGTTGAAGGAGGGTGTCTTCCGCAAGGTGATCTGCAGCAAGATAGTCTCCCAAACCCAGCGCCGTTTCGGCATCGGAATCGATGAAGTCAGAGAGTATATGTCTACGAGGTTTATTTTCCTGCAGGTGGGTGTGCGCGTCGATGAGGAGGACGGGGGTTTCTTTATCTTGCAGCCGAGCGGCGATGTTCAGTGCGGTGGTCGTGGTTCCCACTTCAGAAACTGCGCCGGTGATGAGAATGACACAGCTCTCTTTTTTGGGCTGACCCCGTTTGATCTCTAAAATGAGGCGGCGGTAGACTTCGGTATGGCTTTGGGGTTGAAGTCTGCTGGGAAGAAGGGCTTTCGGATTCTCTGCATGTGTGAGTACCGCAAGGGGCGGGGCAGGAAATGCGGCCGCGAGACTGCCGCGAGATTTGAGGGTCAGATCGAGAAGTTCGAGAAGCACAACCAGTCCGCCGACCGCCATACCGCCCAACATGACGATGATGATGAAGATCACTTTTGTATTCGAGGAGGAGTGGAAGAGAGGCGGCTCCGCGCGTGAAATGACCCGGAAGGGGATTTGGGAGGAGCCGAGCTTGCGCGTGAGGAGGGCAATCGTTGCCTGCAGGGCTTTGCGGTCGTTCGCCAGTGCGTCGACCCGGCGCTGGCGTTCGGCATAGGCCTGTTTCACTTGAGGGATGATGTTGAGACGGACTTGAGCCCGCCCGCGGGCTTCGTCGAGGGATTTCACTCGCTCGGCCGCGGCAGTCGCTTCGAGCTGCAGATCAATCGTTTTTACGACGAGGCTTTGCATTAGAACCATGGATTCGGTGGTGATGGCTCCCCCGGCGGGGACAATGGCTGCATCGAGTTCGTTGATTTCATCTTTCCACTGAGTGATCTCTTCCGTATCGGTGGTCATCGCTTTGGCCGCCTCGTACTCCGCGACGATTTGGTCGTATTCCGATTGAGAAATAGCGTCGAGCTTGCGCAGGGTGGTTGCCCGCTTGAGCTCTTCGTTCCGAACGGAAAGATTCGCCTCTCTAGCTCGCGTGGTTTGTGATTCGGAAATCAGCTGCCGCAAGCGTTGTACTTTAACGTTTGCCTCCGTAACCGATGAACTTTTCGCGGCCATCTCTTGCGCCTCTTGAGCGGCTTTGATCTTCAGCTCTTCGATAATGTCTTTCAGGGAGCCCTGTTGCTTTCGCACGCTTTCAAGGTGACTGACCTCGCGGTCGTAGTCGGTGTCCAGAGTGACGAGTTGCTGAAGGTATGCAAGCGCCTCTTTATCCAGGTCCACAATCTGGTTTTCGAGGGTGAATTCTTTGAGCTCCTGATCCCGGACGGTGAGTTCAGATTTCACGTCCTTCAAGCGCGCCATGAGCTCTTCGAGCTCTTGGGTCCTCTTCTCACTCTGCATCCCTGTGAGTTTTTCAAAAAAGGCTTCATATGTAGCGTTGGCAAGATTCGCAGCAATCTCAGCGTTATCCCATTCGGTGGTGATTTCCAGCAGAGTTGTTTTTCTGCGCAGCTCGAAATCAATTGCAGAGGCAACGGTTCGTATTCGAGCGGGGAGGTGGATCTTCGTGCGAGCAAGATCCATCACTTCCGGGGTTTTGATCAGGTCCATCAGGGTGTAGACCGAGAGTTGGGATTCGTTGTCGACCTCTTCCACCGGCGGCGGATCGAACAGTAACATCACATGTGCTTTATACACTCGCGTTCGAGTGACTTTGGCAAAAATGGCGGCGAAAAGGCAAAGAGGAATCATGACTAAAATCACGATGTTCCGGCGGCTCCAGAGACCGAGGAGCAACGTGAGAGGATGAATCGGAAGGGAGACCGATCCGTCGCCCTGCGAGTCCTCAGTCACATCATCAAAATCGTCGAGTTCGTCATCCATACGTCACTTCTTCTTTCGCTTTTTCTGAGCCGCTAACCGCTTGGAATAAGTTCCCACCGCAACCATTAGCCCTGCAAGGATAAAATAGAGGTAGATCGACTGGGTTTGTCGCCAAACCCATTCCAGTTTGCTATGCATATAAAGGAGGGGGAGGCTGGTCGCCAGCCCACACATTACGGCCCGAGAAACCGGGTCTTTGGCTTTGAACAGCCCCCAAAGGGTTTGAAAATAAAAACAGGCGAACATGAGAACGAGCCCAATCAGTCCCAGATACCCGGTCTCTCCCGCAAAGAGCCAATAAATATTATGACAGGTTCCAAGGCGGGCGATGCCGTTCTCGCCCTCTCTAAAGGCTTCTGGATCGGGATAGTCCAATGCTTCTGGATACATGTGCCAATAGTAGTCTGTGTTTTTCAGGGCCCATGCGTAGTTGTTAATTCCACACCCGAAGAGGCGGTCATGAGCCATGGCGGCGGCGGCATTATTAAAATAGTGACGCGTTTCCGCTGATTCTTTGGGCGCGGTTTCAAAGCGACGGATAATGGTGGGCATGGCCATCGCCATAACAATAATTCCGACAAGGAGGGCAACGGCTGTCACTCCGGATTTGCGAAGGGTTGGTTTCACCATGAAGGAGAAGAAGGTTGTCGCCCCGAGGACGGCCGGAAGTAGCACCGTACAGGTGCGCGATTTTGTGAACAGAACGGCCATAAACCCCAGCCCCACACCGACAACAGCCCATCGCGCGACTTTTTTGGTAAAAATTTTCTCCATAAATCCGGCCCAGATGACCGGCATGATCATATCCAGATACATCGCAAAGGCATTGGGATGGTTAAAACTTCCGGAAACCCGGTTCACCACAGTTTTTGTGATGTATTTACTCCACATCGAGAGAATGCCTTGAAACGCTAGCGCCGCAACGAAACCATGCAGGACGGCCATGATGTCTTTTTTTGTTCGGATCAAATTGATGATGACCCAGAAGAGAAGAGAGGCCCGCAAGAACTTATGAATGGTAAAGAGCCCGGCGAACGGCTCGCCCGCATTGCCGAGCGAAAACAGACTAACCGCGATAACAAACCACCAAAGGATGAGACCGGGGTGGGTCCACCTGAGCTTATAGGGTTTCTTAATCAGCAGATAGAGTGCGAACGCAAAAAAGAAAATATCTGGAAACGTAACGCCGAAGCCGCGGTCCACTCCGCGGTAGTCCCGATAAAGCAATTCCTGATAGAACGGCTTCTTAATATGACACGTTGAGAACACCATCAACGTGATGCACAGCCGATGAAATTTCGGAAAATTCAACAGCACAAAAGTCAGGCCTGAAACCGCGACCACAAAGAAAATAGACCATACGAGTGTTGCAGCCATGAGCCCTTTATTTCCGGCGCGTGAGCGCCGTCTTTATTTTCGATTGATAGTAGTCGCGTTCTTTCGCAGAACAGCCAACCCGATAGAATGCGGCGAAGAAAACAAGACAGCCGACCCCCTCCTCGACCGCAACGAGCAACAGATGGGGTTTCTGAATGCCCGCCGCACGACTTGCCCATTGCAACCCGGCAATGGCTACGATCATGAGCGCCAGCGGGAACAGGCAGCGGCAGGCGGGGCCATACATACGCCAAAAAGAGACCCGCAGCGCTTTTAGCGTGAACCCGATTGTAACCAGGCCAACCGCCACCCCGGAAAACAAAGACGCAAACGCCACGCCATTCAGGCCGTAATGGAAAACCAGAAGAAGGGTCAGTCCAAGGTTGAGAACCTGTCCCGCAATGATCAGGCGAGCCCCTTTCTTTTGATGCCCCGTCATGGTGAGGATTGTAGAAGAAATACCGCAAACCGCAGCGATCCACGCCGCCCCCGCCAGCAGTTGCATGGGAAGAATCGACGCAGAAAAGTCTATGCCCATCCAGCTATGAATTAGATCAGGAGCCAGCCAGATTAAGCCGCCCAGTAACGGGGTGGCGAGAGCTGCATTCAGCTGGGTTCCCTTCCGAAGAATCAGGCGAATCGATTGATCGTCATCGGCCCCTTTCATTTCGGCAATCATCGGCGTCAGCGCCTTGGTCATTTGCCGGCAAAACAGCGCTCCGCGCTCGATCGTCTGCATGGCAACCGAGTAGCGGGCCACACTGACCAACGACATAAAACGTTGGATTACAAATAGGTCGACCCGTGTATAGAGAAGTGAAGAAACCTGAACCAAAAAGGCCGCGCCGGAAAATGAGCTGATCTCCTTCACGAGCGAACGACTGAATAGCGAAGGGCGAATGGTGAAGTCTGGAACGATCCGGATGGCGGCGGCGACAATCACCGCATTGGACAGAATGTGGACCCCGAGACTACACCATGCCAGCGATACCGCACTGGGTTTGAACCGTAACATGACAAAGGCGAACCCCCCGTACGCGAGAACCCCGGCGGCTTTGATCAGGCTGGAATAGGCCTGTTTCTGGTGCCCCGCCAGCAATCCGACGAACAGTCCGAACGGCATCCCCGTGGCGACCCGGAAGGAAAGAATCATAAACACGATCGCGGCAACACGCAGGAGGCCGTTCGGAATGTCGAAAACATGCCCGAGAAACGGCGCGATCAAACCCGCCAAAAAGAGAACCAACGTCGCCAGCGACGTTTGCACCCAGAAAAACGTAGCGTAGAGTTTCCGGAGCCGCTCATCGGAGTTCCGGCCGCGAGCGTCTGCAATGAACTTGACCACGGCACTGGACACGCCCATATCCACCAGCCCCAACAACCCGACCATGGACCACATCAATGACCAAAGCCCAAACTGCTCCGTTCCCAGCTGCCGCGCTGCGTATGGGGTCAAAAACATAAACACCGCAACGGCAACAACCTGCTGAATATAATTCGCCGCCGTGTTTTTTAAAATAGAACCCGACCGGTGCATGAGACCTCTTCTTGTTTATGTGTTGTCTCCGACTGTATGGAGTTTAGATCCTAGCAAACCCTGTCGGAACGACCAGCCTTCCGCATTCATTTGGCCCCGTCTTTTCTGTGTTTAAGAATCCATTTATTTATTCGTTGCCGAGAAAAAGAGAGGCCGGTTCGGTCGGAGGCCTAGTTAAAGAAATCATGGAGGTGCTTGTCCTCAAACAGATTGATGCCGGCCATGCTTTTGAGCTTGTAGGCGACAATAAACAAAACCACCAGCAGGATGAGAAGAACGTATGTGATAAAGAACCCTTTGGAGAAAAATGAAGCGGCCTTGCGGGTCTGGTGCCGCCGGTCGATTTCGATGCGCCTTACTTTTTTTCGCCGGTCACGGCCCGCCAGAATCACGTAATAGTAGCGGACAAAGAAAAACGAAATGACTCCGCGAATATCAACGGGGTGTTTCTGAAGCGGGGTGCATGCGCTGATGCTCTCGACCAGTTTTTCTTTTTGCTCCTCTGTAAAACTATCGAAGGTCTCCACTCCCATTTTTTGAAGGATTGCGTGCGTATAGGGGTCGAGTTTTAATTTCTCAAACTCATTCAGCTGTTGTTTTTTATCGCTCATAAGCTCGGGTTCTCACATCTGCTCACTCCCTGTTTCCCCAGAGAGTGGAAGAACCGGCGAATGGCAGAATAGATGACGTGGAATACGGTAGACGAATGCCCCTCTATTTGACTTGGTTCTTAAGTGCGCCTAGGCGCTCTGGAGAAAACGGTTTTGCGAAGGTCGCGAGTCCGCGAAGGGCCTGTAGCCAGGGCCAGGGCCGGCGTGTGTAGAGCTTGAGCATCAGCCAGCGCCGACGATGATACTCATAGAAGAAGCGGTGCAGTCGAATGTCGAAGGTCAGATCGCCCAGTCCGTCGGACAGCGCCTGAAGGATCTTCGTTTTGTAGGCCGGCGGCAGAACCATATTATTCAATGCCGTGAAGAGGTTATAGACATCGTTCAGGATGTGCGACTGCTCGCTGGTGTTCGCCCAGTCGATGAGGCCAATTCCGTGCTCGTCCGAGTGGGCGTTTCTCGGCACGCAGTCGCCATGGCAAAACGAAGGCCGCTCGCCGCTGGCTGTTGCATCGGAAAGAAGCGAGTCCACAGACCCTGTGTTTCCCCCCAGAATAAGTTTTCCAAGCATTGGAACTTTTTCGAGGCGGTCTGTGGCGTGCTGAAAATATTCGCGCATGAAATCGCCGAGTTCGTTTTCTGGTGCAACCGGCCCCCTTTGGTAAAGCTCCCGGAGGAGGATTCCTACTGTTTTTGCGTGTTGGATTGCAATGAGTTTCCGATCCTTGGAAAAAAGGGATTTGTAGACGAAGCGTGTGTAACTTTCGCCGGACATGAAGGAGATTGCGAGCAGGTTTTGAGCTTCATTATACGCCAGAAGGCCGCACCCTTTGAGTCCGTCCACTCCGCCACTAATGGTTTGATAAAAGGTGATCGAATCGGCTTCCTGTTTTCCGAGGGAGGGGTCGCTGTTGCCATAATCTTTGATGATGCAGGGCGTTCCGTCCCGCAGCGTGCCTTTTCCGATCGCGCAATATTCATTGCGTTGGATGGGCGAAAGATCGGCCAATTCAATGCCGAGAGCTTTCGCATAAGGTGCCACGTGTTCTGGAGTCATATAGGACGTATTCATTTTAGTTGTATCGCTCCCATATTTTCAGTGCCGTTTCAGAACGCTGTTCCCAGTCCGTCGGACGAGTTAGAAGCAGGTCTGTAATTTCCCGGTAGAGTGCTTCTCGCGGGTGGCGAAAACTCATTTTTTTACACCTCAGGTTACGAAGAATGTTCTTCGGAGTTTCGCGCAGGCGGTTCATTTCCGGTTCCCGAATCATGGGGTCGTTGGCATACGCCTGCGGGTCGGCCCATGCTTTTCCGGTCCGTAAACTTTCGGTGTCTAGCAGGACATCAAACCAGAGCTGCGCTTCCCCCTGAAGTTCGGCTTCGCCAATTTTGCTATCGGCAAACTTGTGCGGAGAAAATTTAAAGACCAAGGCTTCGCGATACCGCTCCTGCAGGTCGAGTTTTCGAACGTTAGAATCTTCAGCAGCGAGCGCATCGAACAGCGCATCCCGGCCACGGTAGGGCGTTGCAAAACGGCCGCGAGAAAGCAATACGGCATCGCCGATGGCGAGCATGGTTTTATAGTAGTTGCGCACAACAAACCCGCGATCCGGCTCCGGCTCGGCACCCCGAACTATCCGCAGCGCCCACAGCAGTCCCGCACCGCGATTTAAATGGAGGCGCAGCGATTCAATGGGCGGCGGATGCGCTTTCACGCACTCCGGAGCATTGGCCGTGAGAACATCTTGCGGGCCGCTCATTATAATATGGCCATTTAACAGGTCGTGCCACATCAACCACGCGGGCCAATTCTGAATGGCCTGCAGGGTGAGCGGGCGGCTGAAGTCGACATGGATTTTGAGACGCGTTGCGTAACGAGCGGTCAAATCCAACAAGGCCTGCGCCGGGACATCGATGGCGTTCTTAACGACGAGGGTGAAATCTAAATCATTATAGGGGCACTCTTTCCCATCGATGATTTCAATACCGCCCTCCCCGCGGCCGTATCCGCCCCCGAGAATGAGCGCCACGAGTTTGTCGCCCAGAAGCGCCTCTGTATCGTGCGTAAATTCTTGAAGAATCCCGTCCATCCAGTCATTAAAAGCCGATGATCCATGAAACGCATAGGAGTTCATTTTATTCCTTCTCGCTTTTTTTAAGGAGGGGTTCAGATGCAAGGTCCTGAATATAAAAAAGGGCCGCTGTGTTCGTTGAGTTTGAGTGAGGATATTGAACCGATGCCGCGGGCCGCATCCGGCCCGAGGCAATGAGAATCGCCTCCCAGGCTTCGCCGACACGGACGCGGGATTTGATAAACTGTTCGGTGGAATGGACCGAGTCTTTTTGAACCTCATTTAAGCGGGTAACCCGCACCAAGTTATTTTGGTATAAAAGAGTCACCAATTCGCGGTCTTCTAGTGCCGCCTCGCGTCGTAACGTGGCGTTGTAATAGAGGTGTAGTGCATTCTTAAAGTTTTTGAACAGGCGAGTTAACTCCTCGCGCAAATCCAGCTCCTTTTGCTCCAAATCGAGCTCGGCAATCAGGTGCTGGATTTTCGAACGAATGATTTGGTGGTGTGAAGAAAACCCGGAAAACAGAGGCCAGGTGAGCGCAATCTCGATCGAGCTCCCTGCGGCATCAGGCACATCAAAATCATAGGTGCTGTCGGGGCCCACGGAATAGTCGGCATTAAGCGTCACGGTTGGGAGCCGCGAGCTACGCATTCTATTCACATCGATTTTTGCAGAAGCCACCCGCGCTTCTTGTTGGCGAATATCGGCGCGAATATGGCGCGCATATTCGATCTGCTCCTCGAGATCCGCCTCCAGAAAGTTCATTCCGTCCGGGTAGGGGTCGATGAATCGATGGGTGTTCACCGAAAGGACCCCGTTGGTCTGCAATAGGGTTTCAAGGATCGTAATATTTGAATCAAAGAGAAGGCGCTGGGTGAAATAGGTATTCACATCCTCCATCAGCTTCACTTTGAAATTTAAAATATCGCTGCGTCGTCCCACATCCGCTCTATATTTTTCCACTTCGGTTTCGAGCATCCTTTTATTAAAGAAGATGTCTTGTTGCGAGGCATCCATTCGGTCCTGCGCCAAAACGGTTGCGAACCAAACGGTACTGATCAATTGATGGAGTCCACGCCGAACCTCTTGCTCGGCAAATTTCTGCGCATTGCGATCGTGCGCTGATTTCAGGACTGAAAACTCCCGTTGGAATCCGTCAAAAAGCACCCACGTTGCATTGAGACTAGCGGTATAGGCATCCGAGTCCTTGTCGCGGTGCCCGCGACCATCATATTCCTCCCCCCAGGTCGATCCGAAAGAAAGTGCCGGCCAATAAGCACTGCGCTGAATGCTCACTTCCCTTTTTGCCGAGCGAACAGCCGCCTCTGCCGACTGGATCGTTACTGAATTGGAAAAGACCTGCGCGATCACCTCATCCAGCGTCACGGTGGTTATATTGGTGGACACCGGGGTTTCCCACGGGGTTTCACCTCGCCATTCGATCGGCGCACAAACATCCGAAAGCGCCTCATCAATGGCAACGCGTTCAGCAACCCCCCTTAGCGCGAACAGCGCTAGTATCCCGAGCCCGGCGATCCAGACGTTCTTTTTACGAATCAATACCATCAAGAAATCCTTTTCTGCGTCCTAGCATTTGTGAAAATCGGAGAAATGGGGCCAGGAAGAAGGCTTCGGGTGATTTGGTTTTCACCGCGTATTTCCAATCGCTCAATACCTGTCGCGCAAGCGGCATGGCAGAATAGCGAAGCCAGTTTTGTTCCCAATCGGTCCAGTCGAAAATTTGAGCATCCGCCTTGCCCTCACCGTATTGACGGCGGAACCACTGTTTGAGGGTATAATTGTGCGAGTGATAGACGTTCGATACTGGGCAATAGCGGATGAGATAATCCTGCTGGCGAAGCGTCCAGGTCCAGTCGATGTCTTCCGAGTATTGAATATTTTCATTAAACGGCAAGGACTCCCACGCGCTCCGACGAACCGCAGAGGATGCCATTGAAAAACAGTGCTTCCATTTTTCCTGCCGGCTTCCGTCACCAAACGTATCTTCCGTATCCTTTGTAAAAAGAGCTCGGCAATCAGGCCGCGGTCGTTGACGGCTAAAAACGGCGGCGACACGGTCGTCGTCGAATCCCGCAACCAACGGATCGAGCCAGTCGCCATCCACCGGCGTACAGTCGGAGTTAAGGAAAACGACAAACTCACTTTGAGTGGCCTTCATGGCCTGATTCAACACCACACCCGGCACATACGTTCCGGAGGGAACATTGATCACTTGGTCCGCGATCTCCTTGCAGACCTCTGTGGTGCCATCGCTCGACTCATTATCCATCACCAGAATCCGACACGGCGTTTTCTGCTGACGAATCCCCTGAAGCGTTTCGCCAATCAGGGGCATATCGTTATAGGCGCGAACGACGACATCCAACATTACTCAATCTCCTTTTTCATGAGACCCAACAGATCGTCGAGCCGCTTCGGCGGAGCCTCGAGCTCCACATTCGTCGCAAAACTGGCAATCGAATCTTTATCGTGCGGCTCGTATCCATGCATCCCGGCCAGATGTGTTTCGCCCAAAAAGCTCGGGCAAAGCAATACGCCGGGATTCATCAAAAAGAAAAGATCTCCGTAGCGGTTCGTTTTGAAATTGCAGCCCCATTCTTCAAGCTTTTCATCCGACAAAATCTCACCCTTTGTCTCTTTTTCAAGTACGGCTCGGATCGCGGCTTCTGATTCCGGCTTCAAGAACCAGAACCGGGCCATCGTGGAGTCGTAAACAGCGGCGTAATCCTTCCCAAACGTCAGGCCAAGCGCGTCAATTTTCGGGATCAATTCATAATCTTCTGGTGTGGCGGTCATCCCGTGATCTGAGAATACGTATAGATTAACCGTCTCGTAATGCTCGTGCGCCACCGCGAGCAGTTTGCGCATCTGCTCGTCATACCATTTTATTTTCTCAGAGCCTTCTTTTGCCTCGGGCCCGAACTCGTGGAGAATGGCATCCATATGGGCCATGTAGAGATAGGCGAACTCAATTTCACCCTTTTTCAAATCCTCGGTCAGCGTCGCCAGATTGTGCTCCTCACCTTTCCACCATTCGGAAAGATAGAAGGGAATGTTCCGATCGCGCAGGTCATCAAAGATCGTTCGTGCACCCGAGTTGATTCCACCCTTCTGGTAGAGATCCTTTTTTTCGGTGTATTCAAACATCGGCAGCTTATCAAACGGCATGTTGTAGATCTGGAAATATCCGGTGTAGCCATATAAGCGTTTGATAAACCGGCTCATCAGGCGGCGGACGCGGCCACGGCGTGTGATACTTTTCGGCAGATATTTAAAAAACCGGCAGAGCGCGAACGGAGACTCTTCCGGATTGTAGGCGAAAAAGGAGAAGTGATCATGATCTCTCGGCATCAGGCCGGTGATGATGGTCGGGTCGCAGGTCGAGCTGTAGCCGAAAACGGTGCCCAGCGGGGACTTATGCGGAAGCAATTCATCCAAAAACGGTTCTCTTTTCAGGAGTTCGTATCCGAATGCATCAATAAATGTAAACAACGCCAACTTCTCTTTTTTTGCCATATCTATTCTCCCTGCGTGACTCGTGTATTTGGATATTGCCTCAATCAAAAATTATTTCGTTTCCCCGCTCCGTTCACCATAACGAAGAACACGGAATATAAAAATAGCGTTTCCGAGGATGTAGCGCTTGAACATGCGGCGCGGCTCCTGAATCAGACGATACATCCACTCGATACCCGCCTCGCGCATCCAAATGGGCGCGCGCGCAGTCTGCCCCGAATAAAAATCAAATAGCCCGCCGACCCCGATCGCGACGGGAACGCCGAGCGAGTCCAGGTTGTCCCGAATCCAGGTTTCTTGACGCGGTGCCCCTTGTGCGAGCAACAAGACGTCTGCCTGCGCATTTCGAATCCCCGCACACACCTCCTCGTTTTCCGAAGGCTGGAAAAACCCGTTCCGAACGCCGACCACCTGCACGCCGGGATGCATTTTTTCGACCCAATCGCGGACGAGCTGCGGGACGCCTTCTTTTGCGCCCACCAGATAAAGCCGTTGCTTATTCGCACTCATGTGTTCGCAGAGACGAGGAAACAAGTCGGTTCCATTCACATTTTCCAAAATGGTTTGGCGGGTCAATTTTGCGCCGATTTTTATGCCGATGCCGTCGCCCAACACAACATCGCTGGAATTGATCACTTCACAAAATGCATGATCCGAAAAGGCCTTGTTTAGTGAGTCAGCATTCACGAATGAAATGCGAGCGGTCGATTTTTCGCGAATCACTTGATCGATATGTTCGATGGCGATGGCGGTGGTCGTATTATCAATTCGTACGCCGAGCAGCGAGAGGGTCTCTGCGGCTTCGGTGGAATCATCGTTTCCGTAGACGCTAGCCAGAGCTGCGCGAAGAAGGATTCCGACATCTTGCTTCAGACTCAGATTCTGAGCGTACTCTGCATCAATTGAAAATTCGGTATCGAAGGTCATATTACTGCGAACGCGCACCCACCACGGGCTAATAAATCCCGGGCGCAGCGTAAAGCGGATATGCGCACTCTCCTCTGGGCGCACCTCATCCTCTTTAAGTGCGCGCGGCCCGACAAAAGACATCTGCCCCAGTAAGATATTCCAGAGTGCGGGCAGTCGATGAAAACTGATGCGCTCCAGCGTATGGCCAACACCTGTGAGTGGGCAGCGCAATCGAACTTCATCGAACGGCTCCGCCGACCGACCCAGCCGTCGTTTACGCAGAAGACGAAACTCTGGGAGCAGCAAAAGAATTCCAATGATTGGAAATACGGCCAGCGCCAAAAGGATCGCGAAGATCAGATCCAGCAGACGCTTTCCAAATGATGTATAAAACTGGCTCATTTCTACTTCCCTTCCAAGGAACGAAGAACGCTCCAGGTTTGTTCTGCGGTTCGCTCCCAAGAAAAGGTGCTCGCGCGGGCAATGCTCGCGGCCTTGCGGGACGCTCTCAACTCCGGATTCCCCAGAAGCTCAATCAGACGCTCACAAAGTTGATCCGCGCTGCTCGGGTCAAAATATGAAACCGCATCGCCACCCACCTCGGGAAGCGAGGAGCAATCGGACGCGATGACAGGGGCGCCGCAGGCCATCGCTTCGAGCACGGGAATCCCGAACCCTTCGTAGAACGAGGGGAAAACAAAGACAGAAGCCCCTGCGAACAGAGAGGGAAGGTTTTCATCTTTCACAAACCCCAGCATTTTAATTCGGTCCCGGACGGGGCTCTCTGCCACGATTTTATGAACGGCTTCTGCGCCTAAAAAATTGCCGCCCGCCAAAACGAGGTTTCCACCAAAGGTGTCGGTTTTGCACATTTTTTCGAAGGCGCGGATGAGAGTGGCGTGGTTTTTCCCGGGGTGTTCTAGGCGGGAAACATAAAAGATATATTCACCCGTAATATTGAGCCGCTTCATCACCTCGGGATCGACCGCGGTGTTGGCGTTATAGAGCTCGCTGTCCATGGCGATATGCGTAACGATGACATCCTCGCCGGCCAGAGGCGTGTTAGCGAGAATGTCCCGCTTGGAGCTTTCGCTTACGGTTAACGCCTTGGCCAACCGACCGACTAGCGCGGGCAATAATTTGGTTAAATAGACCGTCCGAAAACGATCATATTTCCCGTCCATGTGAAGCCAGGACATATCGTGAACGGTTCCGACCACAGGGCAGGGCGAGTTCCACGGGAGGCGGCGGTTGCCGGCGGGGCAAAACAAAACATCATATCCGCGTTGTTTAACAACGTGGGGCATCATGGTGAGGTGCCAAAGAATACTCAGCGGTGGTTTTTCAACAATTAGTGGCGGATTGATGGTTTCGATGCCCTGTTCAGGGGAGGTGAAGATTCCATTTTCGGCGGGTAGGCCCAGCACTTCGATCACGTCGTCCCCGCGCTGATCGGACATCGCTTTAATGAGCTCGATCACATAGCGACTGATGCCCGATTTCCCCGCATCACATCCAAAGGTTGGAATCCCTATCTTCATTGTATGTCCTTTTTTAACGCTCGCTGTTCACTTTTTCCAAGGGTTGGAAGTTCCCTGTTCCTGTGGGGCTTTCAAAACGGTGCTGAGCTGCTCCAAATAGGTTTCAAATGAAAATTCGGCTTCGAGTTTTTTGCGCCCCTGCGCCCCAAACTGTTGCGCGGTTTTGTGGTCGTAGAGCAGGCGGTTGAGCGCATCTGCGAACTGTTGAACATCCGCCTCGGGAACGGCGTACCCGGTCACCCCAGTTTCTAGCCAGTCGGGGATGCCGCCCACATCAAACCCGACGACGGGCCGCGCGCGTTGCATGGCTTCGAGCCCAATCATTCCAAAAGGCTCGGCCCAACGAGAAGGAACGGCGAGAATTCGACATTGATCGTAGAGTCGATCCAACTCTTCGGGCGCGATCCATCCTGAAAAGTCGACCTGCGCTTCGAGGTCCAAGTCTTGGGTCAACGCTTTCAAGGCACCCTCGGCGTTGCCGCTTCCGGCGATGGTGAGGTGGAACGGCTCGGTCACATACGTGAGGGCTTGCAGCAGCAAGTCCACCCCTTTGCCTTTGATGAGCTGCCCGACGTACAAGATTTCGTGGGTGTCTGGAACCGGCGTGGGCTTTCGGTCGGGATGTTTGACACAGGGCGCGAGGCATTGAACCTGATCCGAATCAAAACCGTTTATGAGAAGTTCATCGTGCATGAAGAGGCTTCCGACGAGATAGGCATCGAACAGCTCACGGTTGCGAACCAGTTCTTTTTTGTGCTGGAAAAGGTTGTTGAATCGTACGCCGAGTTTGGCTTGTCGGTCGCGCTCAATAAAGGCGAGGTCGGCCCAGCACTTGAGGCCGACGGCATAGTTACAGATGCGATTGGGGCAGACGAAATATTTATGGTGCCGCGGGCAGCACTCGTCGTGATCGTGAATCATTCGCACCATTCGAATAGTGCCTTTTATGGGTTCAAGGGGGGCGACCGATTTAAGTTTGTGAACATAGAGCGCATCCCACGATCCCTTTTCGGTCAACTCCTCAAGGGTACTTGTCAGTTCATCGTCGGTGGGCGCACAGAGGGTTTGGTCGAAAAGGCTTTTGTAGTGGTCGAGGCGCGTCTCGGTTTCCTGGGTGTAAACGAGGGTGCAGTGGTGGCCCAAAGACCGGAGCCCCTCTGCCGCGCTGGCGATGTTTTGCTCTACGCCGCCGAAGTATCCGCAGTAGGTGTTCAGAAATAGAATATTCATAATGTTGATTAGTTGTTGTTGAGGCGGTGCTCTTCGATGACCTCTTTGTAGAGGTCGATGAGTTGCTGGGTGATGGTATCCCAGTGGTATCTGACCTGGACGAGTTTGCGCGCGGCATCGCGAAGGCTTTGCGCAAGATCTGGGTTTTGTAGAATCCGGAGCGTGTGTTCTGTAGCTTCGGCCGCATTCCCGCGTTCGAAGCGAAGAATATCTTCTTCGTGATGCGTGAAATCTGGAACGCCGCCCACGGATGCGGCCACCACGGGTGCGCCCGCCGCCCACGCCTCGAGAATGACAATTCCGAAGGGTTCGTGGTTCGAGCTAAGCAGGAAAAGGTCGGCAGAGGTGTAGGCATCGTAAAGCATTTGTGAGCCGGGCGGCAGTCCGGGAATCAGCAAGACGTGCTCCGAGAGTCCTTTTTCTTTGATGGCGGCCTCGAGCGCGGCGTGATACTCCACGTTCGTGACGGGGCCAATCAAAACGAGTTTTGCATTTTCGCCGGCACGACGGGTGCGATCGAGAACCTCTACCGCTAAAAGTTGGTTTTTTTGCGGATCGATCCGGCTGATATTGAGAATGATTTTTTGATCGGCGGCGATGCCCTGTTCTTTTCGGAAACGGCTGCCGTCTCCCTTCTCATATGGCGCGGGGTCGACTCCGTTGGGGACAAATTCAACGCGTTTGTTCGGGTAGCGTTTTTTCATGCGCTCCGACTCGCTACAGTCCACGCAAATGATCGCGCCTGCATCATCGAGAACGCGACGAGAGCCGACCATCATCCCGAGAAGTTTCCCCCACTCGAGGGTGCCTGCCGTCGGCGCAGTCCACGTGGCCGCCTCATCGGCGGGCACATCGATCATTCCCCCGTGAATGCTAATTACATACGGGATGTTCCGCTTTTGCGCGGCCAGTCGCCCGATTCCGCCGAGTCGTTTCGCGGTATGCAAGTGAATGAGGTCGAGGTCGGGCTCCTTGAGAAGCTTGCGATAGAGCGACACCGAAAAGAGGTTTCCGCCTTTGAGGTCGAGTGCTGAGGCGGAGGCGGAAGATAGGCCGAGGTAGGGATAGAAGTACGGGAAGCGCTGGATGGAAACATCGTTTATGCTGTCTGGCCCGGGGGTGGACAGTGCGGCAGGACAAAAAATCTTGCTCTCCACTCCTAGCGCGGGAAGACGACGACAGGTTTCGAGCACGACGGTTTCTGTTCCGCCCCACGCATCGAGAACAAAACGCCGAGGAACATGAACGGTGTGTAGTTTGTTTTTATTTTTTGCATCGGAACAGGTTTGAATCGTTCGGTTTAAAAAATTTATCAAGTCGCGCGTGTACCGTTTGATCGAATAGGTGTGGGTCACTAGGGTCAGAGCCTTTTGGATGATCTGAGTCCGAAGGGGTTCGTGATCCACTAAGGTTTCGATCTGAGAGGCTAGGTGGTCCGGGCGATCCGGATCAAAAATAAGGCAGTTCTCCCCATCGATAAGAAACTCCTTCATCCCGCCCCGGAACGTGCTGATCACCGGCGTGCCCGAGGCCATCGCCTCCAGGTGAGTTAAGCCAAACGGTTCTTCCCAAAGAGAGGTTACAAGCAAGAGGTCGCTCTCTTGATAGTATTGGGATATGCGAGAACGGTTCACGTGGCCTTCGAACTCGACCTGCGAGCTCAACCCTTGCGATTGAACCTGTTTGTGAAGCCGATGCAGATAAGCCTCCGGACCGGTTCCCACAATCTTGAGTTGATATTTTCCAGGGTGTTTTTGTTGAAGTTGATCTAGGGCAGAAAGGGCCAGATGAACCCCTTTGTATTCATGAAGTTGCCCCGCATAACAGAGCCGAATGGGCTGATGTAATGCGCCTAGCTCCGTCTTTTTGAGGGGAAAATCCTCCAGCGGAATGCCTTGATAGATCACCTCGGCATTTGGGATTGGAATATCTTGGGCGAGCAATGACTGTTTTAACTGGTCCGAGATACAAGCGGTGTGTGTCAGATCGAGATCCCGAAGAGTGATTGTTCGGTCCCAGGTGGCGTCCAGCAGGCAGCGCACGGCTTTGCGGAGCGATGTCGGAGGCGTCGGCGCATGACTTTTCAGATGGTCGTCATTCATAGTGAAGGCGACGGGAATCCCGAGGTCCTGTGCAGCTATCGCCGCCCCCGTGGTCAAGCGAAGTTGACTCCAGACAAAAACGATATCGGGACAAAATTCTTTCAGATGTTTTGTCGCGACGGCTCGGTTGTGACGATAGGTTGTTTTTCGGGCCCCTCTCTCCATTTTCGCCGCTCGACTGAACGGGGCGTATAACCGTAATCCTCGCAAAATTCCATTTTCGGGCTGCGGGGCGAAGACTCCGTGCGTACTCGTCAAAACAAAGACCTCATGCCCAAGGCGCTTTAACTGCTCGACCACGTTGGCGCACAATAACTCGTACCCGCCTAGCACATGAGGCGGATACAGATTTGAGATGATTGTAATTTTCACAAGAAATTGCGGAGGGTCTATTCCGCCCAAAGGCTGTTCAGGCGATAGATAATGAAGCGGGAAAACAACCGGAGATCCTCTAGTGGCGAACGGACCTCTAAATAATAAAACGAGTTCGCTCGAGCCATTGACCGAGTTTCGCCCACATCGAGCTGAGTGTCTTCATAGCTAATGACTGCAGGGAAATAGAGCGGAAGTTCACTCCTCAATTTTTCATGCTCTTTTTGCAACAGTGCGCTGTGCCCGCAAAGCCATAACTTTCCCGAGAGAACACGAAGAAGGTGCGGAAAAACATCCAACGAAAGTCCGCGGAATAGGGTGTAAATAATCCTGGGGGTTTTCGGCGCTTTAATCACATTATAGCGTAATTCTTTGTCGTTCATTCCCCGAAGCGTTACTTTCTCGAATGCATTGTGAGTTGCGCGCGGAAGGATGCTTAATACGGCATACGGAACGACCATGCAGAGTGCGACAGGCAGGGCAATGATCCACCCTGTGATCGCACGCAGAGAGTCCGCCCCTTTTTTTGCAAGCGTGGTTGACCCGAGGAGCCATGGATCAGGCATATCCATTCCGACTTCGTGCTCCACATCATACAAATGGCTTCCGGATATGATTTTCTGTCGGATTTCCATGTTCCGACCGATGTAGGAGCCATCCAAAATCGTGCAGTTATCCAATTCGGTTTTTTGATCAATCACCACATAGTTCCCAATTATGGCATTGGGGCCAATGGTGGTTAACTCGCTGATGCGACAGTTGTCCCCGATCATCACGGGCGGCAAAATTTTCGCCGTAGGCGGAATGACTGTATTCGCACCAATATGGCATTGGTCTGCTGTGATTTGATAGCCAGAGGTCAAATACCGCTGACTTTCTCCACATACAATTCTCTGATTCATCTGAAAAAAAGTGGTGGCGGAAGTCAGAACCACCGGTGCGAGTCCATGATCGCCAGAGATCGCGTGTTGCGGGGCTCCTTCGATGTACGCAGATACATCTTCAGGTGTGCGGGCAACCATGATTCGCGCCCCCTCTTGCTTAATAAGAAGTCCAGACAATGCCTGGCTCGCCTCGTCAGCGCGATAGGTTTCGGTTCTAGCCGGGAAAACGGGGCCTCGAATGTGGAGCAAGCCCTCTTTCCAGTTTTCTGGTGATCGGCGGAGATGAGCCAATGGGTCGGCGCCATTTTTTTCGAATCCGTAATGTATTTTGAGTCCCCAGCGGGCGCCATCCCCTGCATACGTCTCAATGTCCGAGGCGAAGTCGTCCATGACAATTTGCACCTCCTCGATCCCCAGATCGACACATAATTCAAACCAGTATTCCAGAAGCGGACGATTGCCGATTGGCAAGAGAGGCCACGGCGGCGCGTTTAATGTTTGGGGCCACTCGGGAGAACCGCTGATGTGCAAAAGCGCCTTCACGCGCACGCCCTCGCGGCTTCATCGACGGTGTCGAAAATATCGAAAATCTTATACGCGCGAGTGATCTCAAAGACTAAGCGGGTTTTGTCCTGAAGTGCGGCAATCTTCATTTCAACATCTTTTTCGGCCACCTTTTTCATAATTCCGATCAACGCACCGAGCCCCGAGCTATCCATGGATTCGACTCCGGCCATATCCACAATAAGATTTGAGAGTGCATCCTCATTTGAATACCAGGTGTTGAATTGATCGTGAAGTCGATCTACAACACCCGCGGTTAACGTTCCGGATAGGGAGATAACTCCGAGCCCCTCTTTTGTTTCACATTTGATTTCCATTTGGTTCCCTTTCTTCCCGTTGATTTCTCTATCGTATATTGAGCCTAGTAGGCCCCTTTTCCAAACAAAACAGCGGGGACCGTTTTAAACATGATCATCAGATCACTCAGCGGTCCCGAGCTTCGGATATATTGCAGATCCAGTCGAACCTGTTCATCAAATGGAATTTCAGACCGGCCTTGAATCTGCCAAAAACAGGTCAGGCCGGGTTTAACGTGCAGGCGTTTTCGGTCTTCTAGCGTGTATTCGGCCACTTCGCGGGGGACGGGGGGGCGAGGCCCCACAATCGAAAGATCCCCGATGAAAACGTTCAGAAACTGCGGCATTTCATCGATACTAAATCGACGGATAAAGCGTCCGATTCGTGTGATCCGCGGATCATTTTTCATTTTAAAAATCACGCCGCCCCCCGATTCGTTCTGATCGAGGAGCGCATCTTTCATTTGATCCGCATTCATAACCATGGACCGGAACTTATAAAAAGGAAATGTTCGTCCATTTAGGCCGACGCGGATTTGAGTGTAAAAGATGGGGCCAGGGTTTTCGATGTAAATGAACAATCCCACGATGATGAAAAGAGGGGAGGCCATAAGGAGGGCCATGCCGGAGAGGGCGACATCGAGAACCCGCTTGATGAACAGAAGCATTTTCATGTTTTGTTCCCACGCGGAAATGCGGCGCTGCTGTTGTTTCTTCAGCTGCGTAACATCCGCCTTAGACATCGGGATATTGAGTGATTCAAGTAGTTCTCGTCGCGCCTGTGAGAGCATAATACGATCCTTTATCTTTCTGTCAGTCTGGCCATCGCCTGAGGGGGAGGTCAAAAAGAAACATTTTTTGACACCACAAAAAAAGCTGCGTTTTGGTTTCCATCACGGAAGTAAATATATTCAGGTTTTGGGGCAATCCGGCGAATAATAGCAATGCCTCGGCCGCTCTCCTCCATGTCGTCGGGCATCGTTTTCGCGGCATCAATCATCTTTTGATAATCCCACTTCGCGCCGGGGTCTAGAACAGAGACAATGCATTTGTCATCGCTCAAGTGAGCGCGGATGCGCAAAAGTTTCTCCGGCTTCAATTTCCCATGTCGAATCGTATTGTTGCAATGCTCGAGAAGGAGGAGCTGAGTGCCCATTGCACCGAGCGCGGGCCACTCTCGGCGGAGCAATGCCTGCTCAACGGCCGCACTCATTTTTTCGATCGCCTCATACGTCACGGGGATAGTCGTTTCAAAGATAAGGTGCGAGGCGTCTAGCATTTGGATCGATACCACACTGCAATCGTCCTCACCCACGGCGTAACCCAAATCAGAAATCGAAGAGATCACATGTCCGGCAGACCGAATGGATAATCCGGCCGCCGCTGTTTTTTGCATGGCTTCTGCAAGGATGTCTTGGCCGCACTCCTCCCCCGTCTCGTTATGACTGGCTTCATTCAATCCATCCGTATAAAAGAACAGCGTATCGCCCGGTTGCACGGAGAGGGAGACCTCATCCTCCGCCGTATAGTTCACCTTAGAGCTCGCCAGTCCGATCGGCAGGCCGCCCCCCGTCTGAAATGGAAAACTCGTCGCGCCATCCTTTGAGACAAAGATGGGGCTGGGGTGCCCGCAGTTCATACAGTTCCAACGATTAGAAACCGGATCGAAAATCCCCAGAAACATTGTGGCGTAGGCGGTCGGCATCTTAATCGTCGCAAGAAAACGCGCATTGATCTCTTCGCAAATTCCGGCTGGAGTTGGATGCGTCTGGCTTCGAACCACTTCGAGAGCCGCCGATTTCAAAAACGACGACATCAGCGCCGCCGCCACTCCGTGGCCCGCGGCATCGGCAAGATATACACAAAGTCGCCCATCCGGCAAAACCACCTGATCAAACACGTCCCCCGACACATTCATTGACGGACGATATTCATAGTCGATAAATAGCTGCTCCGATAAAAAGGGGGGGAGCTCTAGCATCGTTTTCTGCAGTGCCCCGGCGAGCTCGATCTCGCGGGAAAGCTTCTGTTTTTGTCGACGAAGTGCATCCGTTTGCTCCTTAAGGATCAATGAGTTTCGCACACGTGCCAAAAGCTCTCGGGCGCGAAAGGGCTTTGTCACATAATCGGTCGCGCCAGCATTGAAGCCTTTTTCCAGATCTTGAATATCCTGAAGTGAGGTCACCATGATCACTGGGGTGTGATGCGTTTTTACATTTCCCTTAAGTCGCTGGCACACCTCGAAGCCATCCATCTCCGGCATCATCACATCCACAATCGCGAGATCGGGCGGATTTTGTTGCGCCATCTTTAGTGCCTCGGAACCACAACTCGCCACCGAAACCGCACACCCCGCTTTTTCTAAGATCATCTGTAGCGTCAAACGGTTTGTCGGCTCATCGTCCACAATTAAAACATGTCCGTTCAGAACAACGGAAGTGGACGGGCTCGGAGCTATAAAAGGGACAGTCATGACATCAGATTATAGGATAAAAGACGAGCGTGGCAAGGGAGGTACGTTTTTTTTTGAAACCAAGCCTCACAAAAACGCCGAAAGCGTACGCCCTCTCGGGGGAATCCCCTACAAAACGCATGTGGTTCTTCCGTGAGGCGTGGCGCGATCGCGAAAGTCATGGGTTTTGTTTAGAGCGAAACGAAAATTTATCACGCAGAGTAACGATAGGATAATGGATGATGAAAAGGGTGGAGTGAGAGGGATTTTATTTGAGCAAACAGGGGGAGAGCAGTAAACTTTTTAAATGGATATTGATTACGAAAACCTTCGAAAGCGACTAGGGGTTGTTGCGCTATCCAACCGGATGAATATTCAGGCAAACGACCATGCAAAGCATTTTTTTGGACACAAAAAATTACATCACCGAAGCCTGTACGCCCTCTATCTTATCGCGTGTAAAATCCTTCGCCATCCATGGATCTTTTCGTGGGGGCACCGCAACGCCTTAAATGTGCAGGTCAGACGGACCGAACTCACCTTCGACAATCTCCCCAGCGTCTTCGATGGATTTCGGATTCTTCATATCAGCGATCTTCATATGGACGGAATGCCCGATCTTTTAGACGTTTTAATCCGCACCATCCAGCCGCTGGAGTATGATCTTTGTGTTTTTACTGGGGACTTTCGCGAAGGGATGCTTGGCGCTTACGATAGGCCCGCTCAGATGGCTGTTGCACTTTGCAACGCTATCGATTCTGAAACGCTCGCCATTCTCGGAAACCATGATGCCATTGAAATGGTCTCCACCCTAGAGGCAGGGGGGGTCTCGCTTCTTCTCAACGAGCATAAGGTGATTGAGCGCGACGGCGCACAAATCGTCATCCTTGGCGTCGACGATCCGCACTACTATCAAGCGGACGACCTTGAGCGGGCCCTACAAGGGAGCCCGCCCGACGCCTTTAAAATTCTACTTGCGCATTCACCAGAAATCACCCACAAGGCTCTGGCGGTCGGCGTCGATTTTTATCTCTGCGGACACACCCATGCGGGACAAATTTGCCTGCCGGGCCGACGTCCTGTCTTTACGGTTTCCCGAGGGCCTAAGCATTGCAAAGATGGACTGTGGGAACACAACGGTGTTCGGGGCTACACCTCCGCCGGAGCGGGCGCCTCAACCGTTCCCGTGCGTTTCAACTGCCCGCCCGAAATTACCATCCATACCCTGCGCTCTAAATGAACCGCCGACGGGGTTCCAACCTTTGGAAAAACATGAATCCAGCGCGCGTTGAAAAATATCGCGCCATTAAAGGGGTTTGGTTTTCATTTTCCGATTAACGGGCGTTGTTTTTTTTGACTGAAAACAGCCGCGCGGCAGGTTGTTCAATGAATCGGACAGAGGCCATTCCGACGAGGAGTGCAATCACAAAAAATGCGCCGATTTGTAATAGGGTGGGAAAAATGGCCCCACCGTCTATGGCGGCGATCCGCTGGAAAATCCGTTCGTGATAACCCTTAAAGATACGAATGAGATACCAGTGCCACAAATAGATGCCACAGGACCACCCAGCGAGCGGAAAGAATCCTCGGAATGCCAGGCTTGCTGTATCCGCCCGATCCTGCGTGAGTAGAATAATCAGTCCGCCATACGCCATCGCCATCAGCGAGTACCCCACTGTAAACATATAAACGGTATCCCGCGCGCAGAACATGGCGATGGAAATGACCGCGAGGCACAATCGCGCACTGACCCATGCAACCCGGCGGACGGACTCCACTTACGCCGACTTCTCACGAATGGCGCAAAAAACAAACATCCCAATAAACAGGGAATCCATTCGAAAGTGGGAAAACATAAAGGCGTTTGAGTGATACGCCCCAAGGGCCCTCCACGCCGAACGAGCAAGAACAGACCCCAAGACAACGATCCCGGTGATCCCGCCCATTCTCCGATGAAGCCCCATGAATAGGGGCGGCAAAAATAAATAGGCGTGCACAATCAACGGACAGGCAAACCTCACCCGATGCGGTAAGCTTTACGGCGTTGCTCAGTAGGTTTAAAAGGACCTGTCGTAAGCGCGCCTCATCACCACATATCGCGGCAGGGACACTTCCCCCAAACTCGACCAAAAGCTCCAGCCCCTTTTCGGCAGCGCGAGAGCTAATTAAATCCATGGTTCCTTCCAAGAAATTTGTCAGATCAAAATCATATCGCTCAAGGATTAACGCGCCTGCTTCGATTTTGGAGACGTCGAGGATGTCGTTGATGAGAATCAGAAGCGTATCGCCGCTCAGGTGGATCGTGTTGGCAAAGTCTCGTTGTTCGGATGTCATTTCGGTTTCCATCAATAAATCGCACATCCCAACTACTGCGTTCATGGGGGTTCGAATTTCGTGGCTCATGTTGGCGAGGAAGGAACTCTTTGTAACGGTTGCCTCCTGCGCCTCAACCGCCAACTCTTTGGCGACGGAGGTTTTTTCCTCCAGTTGATCGATAAGATCTAAGATGCTTTGTGACTGTTGGCGAATCCCGTTATCCGTTCGATGAAGCACAGTATAAAGAAAGCCAATCAGACAAAAAACAGTGAAGATGTCAGGCCTAGTACCCCCAGCAGTCTGCGCTGAAAGGCGTGCTGTTCTGCCGTAATGTCCAGCAAGGCAACAAGGTCGCCGACGTCAGTGCCGGATGCGTCGACAAGGGGCGAGACCGATACTCGCCACCAACAACCCTCCACCATCATTTGATCGTCAAACGCTCCGTGCCGATGCCCCTCCTCGGAAATCAATGGGGTGAATTCTTGCGAGAACGGCAAGATCGAGCTGTAAATGAGAACCTTTTTCTGGTAGCGCTCCCAATCGCTTTCGCGGCCCAACATGGCCGTGCCGTCCTCCCATTTGCTCCGAGTCAAAACATCTTTTTGAATCACAGCGGCCATTTCAACGCCATATTCTTCAGCAATTTCAGCCAAAACATACTCGCTCGTTACGGCTCCTGATTTGAGCGAGTGAGGCCTCTCTGGCTACCCTTTTGTAAAGTAATAGAACACGCCGATTGCAAGACCGATTCGATAAAGACCAAAGGCGAACAGTCCTTTTTTAGTGAGATATTGAACGAGAAATTTGACGCTAAAGCCCGCGACGATGGCACTGATAACGATGCCAGCGATCAGAGCATCGATGCCGACGAACTCGGTGAGTGCATCCCACTGGGTAACCGTTTTGTAAAGAGTGGCCGCTGTCAACGTCGGCAGCGCTAGCAGAAAGCTGAACTCAGCAGCAGCACTCATGCTTAGGCCCACTCCGAGACCGGCGAGAATGGTGACCATCGAACGGGACGTGCCCGGCCACATGGCAAGACATTGCACAACACCAATAACGAGTGCGGAGCGAATGGTTAGATTTGATAAATCATTGAGCGGGCTACGATCACGGCGGAATATTTTTTTCTCAAAGACCATGACAACCCCGCCGATCGCAAGTGCCAGTGCAACGGTGAGTGGGCTAAACAGATAGGCCTCGATAGGCCGATCCAAAAAGAACCCAACGATGGCTGCGGGGCAAAAGGCAACGATGAGGTTGATGAAAAGCTTGCGCCCCTGCTCATGCCTTCCAATGAGTCCGCTAAGCATTTCGCGGATGCGTTGGAGATAGATGCTGAAAACGGCTAGGATCGCACCAAGCTGGATGACGATGTTAAAGGCATTCACCGCAGGATTCGGCTCCATAATCGGACCGAGCGGGCCGGTGACGGGACTACTGTTTTCATCGTGAGCAAAACCGCCTAACTGTAACGCATCGACGGCGAGAATGAGGTGACCAGTGGAAGAAACAGGCAAATACTCGGTCAACCCTTCTACCGCACCCAGCACCATCGCCTGCGGCATGCTAATCCGCGAAGAGGTGGAGGCGGATTCTTCCTGAACAGCCGCGGAGCACAGGAACGTCATTGCAAGCAGTGACAGGCCGATGAGGTTTCGTGTTTTCATAGGGATGTTTCCACGGGTTGGAATGCGAGGGTGCTACGTTTCCAATGCTTGGAAAAGTTCGGAAAGTTGAGCCGTGTACTCTGAGGTTCCGCGCGGCGCGAAGGCGGTTATGCGGTCGGCAAATTTTCGGGTCGGTTTAATGTGTTTCAAAAACATCGGCTTCACCTGTTCGGCCCATCGTTGACGAATCATTTCTTCGGTTCGGCCGCGCTCCGCACGGTCGCGCGCAATACGGCGGTCGAGACAAACCGTCTGTGGCACATCAATATATATTTTAACGTCGAATAGATCGCGCAGTGCGGGCGTGACGAAGAGAAAAAGCCCCTCCACAATGATAAGGGGTGCAGAATGGACGGGGGTCGTCTCCTCTGCCCGACGGTGATCGGCAAACCTGTACTGCGGTTGCTCGATCGACTCCCCGCGCTTCAGCGCGGCGAGGTCGCGAGCCAGGTGGTCGAGGTCGATCACCGCGGGGTCATCAAAGTTCCACTCCTTGGAATCCGCTTGGTCTGGAAGGGTTCGGTAGTAGTTATCCTGCGAAAGGAAGCAGGTGCTTTTGAGCGCCTCCGCCAAGTCACAGGCAACGGTTGTTTTTCCCGATCCCGACGCCCCGACCAGCCCAACAATCCGGATAGGTCTCAAGGAGTTATCCATGGAATGCCTCCTTGCGCGGTATGGGGGTCATTTCAGACATCTTGCGCAACCGCCTTGAAAGCATCAAATTGAATGGAAATTTTTGGCAGGTCTATTTTGACCGCCTCCAGGTCCCCCATTTTTGCGGCCTCTCGAATCCGAGTTGCAACGGCATACAGCCGCAGTGCCCCCGCGCTAGAAGAAGATCCCTGCATCGAATGGGCATGCCGCTCGCACGTCTCGGCATCGGCCTGCTCAGCCGATTCGTTGAGTTGCCGAATCAGCTCCGGTGTGTTTTCCAAAAAGGAAAACATAATAGCCTGAATTAACTCATCGTCATCCATCAACCGTTCCCCCATTCCCTGTCGATCAAATAAGATAATCTTGTCGTCACTTTCGGGCTCCTCTTGCGTAGCTTCGACAGGGGTATCGGGCGCTTCTCGGGGAATAGAGGGGGGCGAAGAGCTCCATTTTTCGATGATGCCTGATACGGAGTTTTGGCTGATCGGTTTTGTAATGTAGTCGTTCATTCCTGCTTCGATGCACTTCTCCCGATCTCCCTTCATCGCATGTGCCGTCATCGCGATGATAACGACATCTTTGGATGTTCTCGAGAGGGACCGAATGTTTTTCGTCGCTTCCATCCCGTCCATTTCCGGCATCTGAACATCCATGAAAACGAGGTCATAATCGCCCATTTCTACCGCCCCAACAGCCTCTTTTCCATTGGAAACAATTTCGGCAGCGAACCCCAGTTTTTTCAAAAGAGCGTTGGCCACTCTTTGATTGGTGGGATTGTCCTCCGCAACTAAAATCCGCAAAGGCTCTGGAAGGGCCGTCGCCGCAGAGTACTTTGTGAGAATATTGTTTTGCGCATTGGATTCCTTTTCCTGACGGAGGGTGGACGTCAAAATATTATACAGGTCTGCGGGGCGAACCGGCTTGGTTAGATACGCGCTAAACCCAAGTTTTTCAAACCGAGATGCGTCTCCTTGTTCACACAAAGAGGTCATCATGATCAGGGGGATTCCTGCGGAGTGCTCGCCATGGTTGATGGCCGATCCCAGCTCGGCACCATCCATGCCTGGCATCTGCATATCTAAAATTGCCAGACGATAAGGGGTTCCCTGTTCTTCTGCTTCCCGAAGAAACGTCAAGGCCTGCGCCCCTCCCGATGCCGCACGAGGGCACGCATCCCAAGATTTCAGCTGAGCCAGCAAGACGTTTCGGTTTGTTTTGTTATCATCCACAATCAGAATCGGCAGTTGCTTAAGGCTATCCACGTCCGCGAGACTCTTTCGACCCTGAACTTTTTGTTTTTGAAACCGTGCGGTGAAGTAGAATTCGGAGCCCACCCCGAGATCGCTATACAATCCGATCGTTCCTCCCATTTTCTCAACCAATTTCTTGGCAATCGTCAGCCCGAGCCCCGCCCCTCCTTGTTCTCGAGTGCTGGAGCCATCCGTCTGCGTAAAATGGCGGAAAATCGGCTCGTGCTCTTCTGGGGCAATCCCAATTCCCGTGTCCCGCACCGAGAAAAGAATCAGCGCGTCGTCGTCGGTTTCGCTCTTCACGCTCACATGAACCGAAACCTCGCCCGCTTCGGTAAACTTACTCGCGTTGTCCGTCAGGTTAATGAGGACTTGGCGCAAGCGCCCTGGATCTCCAATCAGGCCGGTCGGGATATCGGAGTCGACCGCACAAATAAACTCCACCCCTTTTCGTTGAACTTGATACGCCATAATTCCGCTGAAGTCATTGATCACAGACAACAGGTCAAACTCGAGTCTTTCCAAGACGACTTGATTGACCTCCAGTGCAGAGAAATCCAAAATATCACTAATTAAACTCAATAGGGATGCTCCAGAATTGCGAATGGTCTCGGCATGAGCGCGTTGTGTTTCGGTCAGCTCGCTATCTAACAGGAGCCCCGTCATGCCAATCACCCCATTAATGGGGGTTCGGATTTCATGGGACATATTGGCCAAGAATTGACTTTTGGCCTTGGTTCCCGCCTGTGCTGTTTCCAGAGCGGCCGCTAGCTCCGTATTTTTCTGCTCGATATTCGCATGCGTCGTGGCCAGCTCCTCTTTTGTTTTCTGAAAAGAACGCGCAAGTACACCCATGCTATCCTTTCTGCGGAGCAGTGTAGGGGGAATATGTTCGGCGAGATTTGTGAAATCGCTGAACTGCCGGTTCAGCTTCTGCAACGGGCGAGTAAGCTGTACGTGGAGAAACCACGACAACAGCCCGGTAGTGAAAACCACGCAAAAGAAAACCGTCCAGAGCAATGGCTGTAAAAAACCCGCCTTCTTCGCCTGGTGGAGCTGCAGAACCACGCCTTTCTGATACAGATCGACGAACAAGTCGGTCATCTCCGCATTATTTTGACCCTCGACTCGATGGATAAGGGCCTCGTGTGCCAGGCGTAATTCATCCCGAAACGGAGTTTGTTCCGTACTGGAAATGAGATGGTTTAATGCCTTTCGGGTTCGAAAAAACATAAAGCTCGAGGTCGCCATGGTGCTGACGAGGACGACCAGTAGAATTTTCATCAAAAGAAGATGGTTCCGTTTTTTACGCATCCGAGAGCCCTCACTACCTTTCTGCGCACAAGCCCTTGGCCAACAAGCCAAGAAGAACCTGAGCCGCTCGTGTCGCTTTTACACAGCATAAAAAAATTAGTAGCCTGCTTCAAGGAAACGTCTTTGTTATGTTGTGTCTTCGGAGCACCGTTGTCGTGGCCGCAGGAAAAATAGGCAAAGAGATGCCCCATAAAAAATCCTGAAAGGCAAGGCCATGGCGCTTCCTGCAAATTTTGCACCTACCGAACGCCCCTCCAAAGAGGAGGTTCAAAAACAATACGAAAGCGTTGCCGACATTGAATTGGAACAACGTCTTGCGGCACCACAAAATTCTGCCGCACCTGTGGTGCTGTACAGTCTTTTATGCCAGCGGGAAGCGGTTAGAGAAGGCAACGACCTGCTCACGGATTTCCGCCAGCTTCTTCTCGTCGTCCATATTTTCTGTCACCACTTTGACGAAGTCGGCGATGGTTTTCATATCCGCTTCTTTCATGCCACGCGTCGTAACTGCGGGTGTGCCGAGGCGCACGCCGGAGGTAACGAACGGGCTTTTTTTATCGAAGGGAATTCCGTTTTTGTTGGCGGTGATCGATGCTTTATCCAGCGCGTTGGCCACGTCCTTGCCGGTGAAGCCGCTTGCGCCGACATCAACAAGCATCAAGTGGTTATCCGTTCCGTCCGCAACTAAGCGGAAGCCATTGGCTTGTAGGGCCTCTGCGAGTGCGATGGAGTTTTTGACCACCTGTTGCTGATAGGTCTTGAACTCCGGAGTCAGGGCTTCGCCGAAGGCGACCGCCTTGGCGGCGATCACATGCATGAGCGGTCCGCCTTGAATACCGGGGAAGACCTGCCGGTCGAGATCGGCTGCGAATTTTTCTTTGCAGAGAATCATTCCGCCGCGCGGGCCGCGCAGGGTCTTGTGGGTCGTGGTCGTTACAAAATCGGCATACGGAACCGGGCTGGGGTGGCAGCCCGCCGCGACGAGTCCGGCGATGTGCGCCATATCGACGGTGAAGAGTGCGCCGACCGAATCCGCGATTTTGCGCAAGCGCGGGAAGTCGATGATGCGCGAGTACGCGCTGGCTCCGGCCACGAGCATGCGTGGCTTGTGCTCTTCCGCCAGTTTTTGGATGGCATCATAATCGATCTGCTCCGTGTCGGTGCAGACGCCGTAGGGGACAATATTGAAGAAGCGTCCGGAAAAGTTCATCGGGTGGCCGTGGGTGAGGTGTCCGCCTTCGGCGAGGCTCATCGCGAGGATGGTGTCGCCGGGTTCGAGGACGGAGTAGTAGACCGCCATGTTGGCGCCGGAACCGCTGTGCGGCTGAACATTGGCGTGTTCGGCACCAAAGAGTTCTTTGGCGCGATCAATCGCGAGCTGCTCGGCTTCATCGACACAGTCGCACCCGTTGTACCAGCGCTTGCCTGGGTAGCCTTCGGCATACTTGTTGGTCAGGCGCGAGCCCTGCGCTTCGCGGACAGCCTGCGAAACGATGTTTTCCGAGGCGATCAGCTCAATATTGTTTTTCTGGCGGATGTTTTCGTCGCGGATGATTTTATAGATCTCCGGATCGGTTTCGTAGACCGCGATGGCATCGCTGGTGCTCTTGCCGTAGGCCTTCATTTTGTTCACGCGCCGTCCGTGGCGGCCTTCCAGATCCGGCTCGTTGGCCAGCCAGGCTTCGAGGATTTCCAGAGACACTTCGTCGGAGACATTATTGGCACCGAGGCAGAGCACGTTGGAGGCGTTGTGGATGCGGGTGAGCTTAGCCATCTCGGGGGTACAGCAGACGGCGGCGCGCACGCGCGGAAATTTATTAGCAGTAATGCTCATGCCAATACCGGTGTTGCAAATCAGGATGCCCTGATCGGCTTCGGCCTGCGAAACGCGGCGGGCCACTTCCGCGGCGTAATCGGGATAGTCGGTCGACTCCGCGCTGTTGGTTCCGCAGTCTTCCACTTCCACGCCCTTGGCGTTCAGCAGTTCAATCAATTTGGCTTTCAGTTCAAATCCGCCGTGATCGGCACCCAGTGCAATTTTCATTTTTAAGTCCTTTTTTCCATTATATAAAGAATCAGGTCGGGCAACGCGGCGTCAATTTCGTCGCGCACGCGACGGTAGACGTCCAGCGCCTCCCCGACCGGGTCATAAATATCAGTCGCGCATTTTGCGATTCCGAACGATTTAAGCAAGAAAACTTTGCCCTCGCTTTCGGGGGCGGCCGCGAGGAACGCTCTCACAATCCAACTTGTAGCCCCGGTGAACCACTCGCTTTGCTCCGCTTCACCCCGTAGGGGAAAGCGGACGCTCAATAGCGAAGCGAAAAAATAGACCTCCCCTTTCGCGGTCAAAACCTGAGCCGAATTTCAGGCCTCTCCTGTAGCCGTGATCGCAAGGCAGGCGGGACGCCTGCGATACGTACCGCAGGCGTCCCGCCTGCTTTTCAAAAACGTCCTTTTCCAAAACACATGCATTTCATAAGGGTTTCCCTTGATACCCCCCCCCCTCGCAGGTAGTGTGCCTATTCAAGAGGGGAAACGAATCAAACCAACCCGAAAGGAAAACCCTATGAAAAACAGATGGAAATTAGTGATGGCATTATTGCTTAGCGCAGGCGTGGCGAATGCCGCGTATGTGACGATCGGCAACGCCGGAAATGCAAACGACTCCACCGGCTACGGCGGTGTGGACTACAGCTACAAAATCAGCGCCACCGAAGTGACGATTGCGGAGATGGCCGCCGCCACCGGCGCAGGAGGTGGCAACGAGGGCTACTGGAACGACGGAACCCGCACCGTGGGAACCGCCGCTCCGGCCTCGTACGTTTCGCTCTACGAAGCGATGAAATATTGCAACTATCTAAACGGCGATGTGAACAGTGGCTATTACAGCAGCATTGATGGCGGCGTAACGTATCAGGCAAATGCCATGAGTCACGATGCCTATGCGGCTGCCAACGGACTCACCTATTTTGTTCCGACGGAAGACGAGTGGTATAAAGCGGCCTACTATGACGCCAGCGGCGCTGGCGGCTACAGCCTCTACGCCAACGGAACCAGCACGGCTCCCGTAGCAGGAACCGACGCCAACTATAGTGGTAGTACCGCATGGGTCGTCGGAACCGGAACTGAAGAGCAGAACGGAACGGACGACATGATGGGCAATGTTTGGGAGTGGATGGAAAATTCTGCGGGCGTGATTCGCGGGGGGGGTTACACCCATCTTGAGACGCACCTGAGTTCCTCCTCTCGCTACGACCACCCTCCGTCGGCTGAGTACAATCATGTCGGGTTCCGCCCCGTCGAAGTTATCCCTGAGCCGGCGACAGTTTTGTTGTTTGGGATAGGTGGCATAGGAGCGTGGATTCTCCGGCGAAACAAAAAGGCGGATTTCCTTTAACCTTCCGCCTTCGCCCTTCAGGGCTACGGCGTGACAAGTTAACTCTTTTGCCCTTTGAAAAATCTCCCCGAATTTTCGGGGGGATTTTTTTTGGGTCAGACCCGAGTGCGGGCGCATGGCGGGCGGCTGAGGCGTGTGGAAAAAGGTTTGTAGTTCCGATTCATCGTCACTGCGTAATTTCCTCTTACCCATCGATTTTGGAAATGATCTTGTGTTCCATCATCGTTAGAACCAGGTCGGGCAACGCGGCGTCAATTTCGTCGCGCACGCGACGGTAGACGTCCAGCGCCTCCCCGACCGGGTCATAAATATCAGTCGCGCATTTTGCGATTCCGAACGATTTAAGCAAGAAAACTTTGCCCTCGCTTTCGGGGACGGCGGCGAGCACTGCCTGTCGGTGGCCCTGCGTCATTGTAACCAGCAGATCGGCGGCTTCAATTAGGTCGGGCGTCAGGGGGGTAGAGGTCAGGCCGGAGCCGTCAATTCCCTTTTCGCGCAAAGCCGCAACGGAATTCTCGCTGGCGGGCCAGCCGTTCGCGGCACAGACGCCCGCCGAAGAAATTTCCCAGCCGCAGTCGTCGGGCAGCAGGGCTTTTAGAAGTCCCTCAGCCATCGGGCTTCGGCAGGTATTTCCAGTGCAGACAAAAATTAGCTTTTTCATGATACTACCTTTTCAATTTCCTCTTTCGAAACCGCTCCCTCGCGCAAAACCTTCGTTTCTGTTTCAGTACAAATCAGAACGGTGCTTGGGCACGGCGACCTGTCCGCCGAAGCCTTGGCGAAGGAGGAAGCCCTGAAATCCGACGCAGTCGGTTCCAAGCCTTGGAAACATTCGAGAAAAAGCGGCACCGCCGCTTCCAGGGTTTGGAAAGCTTCTTGAGCATTGGTTGCGTCGGTGCCGCCGCTTATATTGGCGCTGGTGAGTGCGATGGGTTTCCCGAAGGCGCGCGCGAGCGCCAGGGGTACTTCGTGATCCGGCACGCGGAAGCCGGTGGTTCCCTCGGGAGTTTCGAGCACGAGGGTGAGCGGGCCGGGCCAGTATTTTTTTGCCAGCAGCTTTCCGTGCTTTCCAAACTTCGCGCCGAGCGCTTCGACCTGTTCTAAAGAGGCGGCGAGCCTTGCGATCGGTT